>Ga0247737_1000439_pt1 | contig 16564 bp, 20 predicted proteins | sample UWRJL028104C2_FD_180937 | JGI IMG/M metagenome (GOLD analysis project Ga0247737, IMG submission 180937) | Plant litter microbial communities from Arlington Agricultural Research Station in Wisconsin, United States - UWRJ-L028-104C-2 | ecosystem: Environmental > Terrestrial > Plant litter >...
TCAGGCCGCGACCCTGATGCACGTGTCGAACCTGTACGGCAGCCCGCAGGGCGAGCATCTCGCGCAGCGGCTGGTCGACGCGACCTTCGCCGACACGGTGTTCTTCACCAACTCAGGTGCGGAGGCGGTCGAATGCGCGATCAAGACCGCGCGGCGCTATCATTATGCCAATGGCAATCCGCAGCGGCACACGCTGATCACCTTCGATACGGCGTTCCATGGCCGCACCCTGGGCACGATCAGCGCGACCAATCAGCCCAAGATGCGCGACGGGTTCGAACCGCTGCTGCCGGGCTTCGCTTATGGGCAGTTCAACGACCTCGAAGGCGCGCTGGCGCTTATCGACGATAACACCGCCGGTTTCCTGGTCGAGCCGATCCAGGGCGAAGGCGGCATCCGCGCGGCGACCGAGGAATTCCTCCAGGGCCTGCGCAAGGCCTGCGACGAGCATGGCCTGTTGCTGGTGCTCGATGAAGTCCAGGCGGGCTATGGCCGCACCGGCAAGTTCCTGGCGCACGAGAATTACGGCGTGACGCCGGATATCGCGGCGGTCGCCAAGGGCATCGGCGCAGGCTTCCCGCTCGGTGCCTGCCTCGCGACGGAGGAAGCCGCCAAGGGCATGGTCATCGGCACGCACGGCTCGACCTATGGCGGCAACCCGCTCGCCATGGCAGCGGGCGAGGCGGTGCTCGACGTGCTCCTGGAGCCTGGCTTCCTCGACAATGTCGTGACGATGGGCGAACGGCTGCGCCAGGGGCTCGAGCAGATGATCCCCAACCACGATCAGTTGTTCGACAGCGTGCGTGGCAAGGGCCTGATGCTCGGCGTCAAGCTTAAGTCCGACAGCCGCCGGTTCGTGGCGCATTGCCGCGACAATCACGGCCTGCTGCTGGTCGCGGCCGGCGAGAATGTCGTGCGCATTCTGCCGCCGCTGGTGATCGACGAGAGCCACATCGCCGAATGCATCGAGAAGCTGTCAGAGGCGGCGCGGGTCTATGTGCCCGCATCGGATGACTAGCGTGGCGATCCGGCACTTCATCGACCTGTCGGATGCCGGGGCGGACGGTCTCGCAGCGATGCTGGCCGACGCGCTGGACCGAAAGGCGGCGCGTGCGGGCTGGCCCAAGGGTAGGGCGGATGCCGACGCACCGCTTGCCGGCCATACGCTGGCAATGGTGTTCGAGAAGAACTCGACCCGAACCCGCGTATCGTTCGACATGTCGATCCGCCAGCTCGGCGGTAGCTCGATCGTGATGGACGCCGGCACGACCCAGCTTGGCCGCGGCGAAACCGTCGCCGACACGGCGCGTGTGCTTTCGGGTTATTGCGACGCGATCATGATCCGCACCGACGACCATCGGAAGGTCGAGGAGATGGCGGCCTATGCCAGCGTGCCGGTCATCAACGGCCTGACCGATTGGTCGCATCCGTGCCAGCTCGTCGCGGATCTGCTGACCATTGTCGAAAGCGGCAAGTCGCTTCCCGGTCTCAAGGTTGCGTGGCTTGGGGACGGCAATAATGTGCTCAACTCCTTCGTGGAAGCAGCGTCGCTGCTCCACTTCGATGTGGTTGCGGCCTGTCCGCAGGGATTCCAGCCGGATGAGCGGGTCATCGAACGCGCGGCCGGCCGTGCCCGGGTCGTGGCCGACCCGCGCGAGGCGGTCGAAGGCGCGGATGTCGTCGTCACGGACACCTGGATCTCGATGGGGCAGCTGCACGCCGAGACCAAGCTCGCGGCGATGATGCCCTATCAGGTCACTGAGGCGCTGATGGGCATGGCGAAGCCCGAGGCGAAGTTCCTCCATTGCCTGCCCGCGCACCGCGAGGAGGAGGTCGTCTCGGCGGTGATCGACGGTCCGCAGTCGCTGATCTGGGAGGAAGCGGAGAACCGCCTCCACGCCCAGAAGTCGGTCCTGCGCTGGTGCTTCGGCCAGATCGGTTGATCGGCGCTCCGGCGCACCTATCTTTTGCTCAACAAGGAAACCCGTTCGCCCTGCGCTAGTCGAAGGGCCGTTTTCCCCGTTGGCGGGGAAATGGGGCTTCGACAGTCTTTGCCCGAACGGATTTTACTCGATGGACCTCTCCAATCCCGATCTCGATCGTGCGCTCGGCTTCACCATTCCCGCACGCCATGCGCGCGGCCGGATCGTGCGGCTGGGTCCGGTACTTGACGAGATCCTCACTGCTCACGCCTATCCTCCAGCGATAGAGGCGCTGCTCGCTGAGGCGCTGACCCTCGCCGCGCTGATCGGATCGACCCTCAAGGATGCTGGTGGCCAGCTCACGCTTCAGGCCCAGACCGACGGCGGCGTGGTAAAGCTGCTCGTCTGCGATTACCGCGGCGGCGAGTTGCGCGGCTATGTCCAGTTCGACGAGGAACGTCTCGCGGAATGCCCGGAGAATCCGACCCTGTTCGCGCTGTTCGGCCAGGGCTATCTGGCGATCACTTTCGATCAGGCGGCGACAAAGGAGCGTTACCAGGGGATCGTGCCGCTCGACGGCGCGACGCTGGCCGACGCCGCGCAGAATTATTTCATCCAGTCGGAGCAGATTCCGACGTTGGTTCGACTCGGCATATCGCGCGGAGCCGATGGCCGTCACGTCGCGGGGGGACTGTTCCTGCAGCATCTGCCCGAAGGCGAGAATGGTCGGGAGCGCCTTCACACGCGGCTCGATCATCCCGAATGGGAACATGTCGCGGTGCTAGGTCAGACCATGGGCGCTGACGAACTGGCCGATTCGTCGATTCCGCTCGACACACTCGTGTGGCGATTGTTCAACGAGGAAGATGAGGTGCGCGTGCTGACCGCCGCGTCGCTCGTGCGCGGCTGTCGTTGCTCGCCGGACTATATCGCTTCGGTGCTGTCGAAATTTCCGCCCGACGAACAGCGCGCCATGGCCGACGAGAACGGGATGATCGTCGTCGATTGCGCCTTTTGTGCGCAGAAGTTTCCCGTGCCCGTGGCCGATCATTACGCTGCCTGAACGTTGTTGAATCTCCTTCGCAACTGCGGCAAGCAATGATCCGGGTCGCTGGCTTGATGCCCCGCAGGGGGCACCTGTGGCGAGCGAGGTTCTAGATGATCGAGATTCAGCGTATCGCGCGGCGCGGATTGGCCGGCCTGCTCCTGGCGGCGGGCCTAGGCACGGCTGCGCCTGCGCGCGCGCCGCAGCTTGCGGTACTCACGCGAATCGAGACAGGCCAATGGCAACTCCGCGAAGCCGGGTCGACCACGCCCGCGCGCTCGATCTGCGTGGCCGACCCCGCCATCTTGCTGCAGATCGCCCATGTCGGCGCCCAATGTTCGCGCTTCGTCATCGCCGATACCGCGGATAGCGCGACGGTCCATTACACGTGCCCGGGTGCCGGCCATGGCCGCACCGCGCTGACGATGGAGACGCCGCGACTGCTTCACCTGCAGACTCAGGGGATCGCCGGTGGCGCGCCCTTCGACATGGATTATGAGGCGCGCCGCACCGGCGCCTGCGCGCCTAAGGCGCTCGCCGCGCATTAACGCGTTGGTTACCGCGTCTTGCTATCCGATGTGGGTGTCATTCTTGGGCACGGTTTCTCCCTAATAGGCTCCGAGGAGCATCACTGGGTCGCTTTAGGGCGGCCCGTTTTTTGTGGAACGACGGCGCGGGATTGCGAAGCCGCCGGACAGGCCCTAACTCACGCCGCATCATGACAAGTTCAACGACCTTGGCGGTCGCCCTCGTGTCGGGCGGCCTGGATTCGATGGTGGCGGCGGCGCGGGCCCGCGAGGACGGGCATCGCCTGCTCGCCCTGTCCGTCGATTATAACCAGCGCCACAGGCTCGAGCTTGCCGCGGCGCGGCGTATCGCCAAGCTGCTCGGGGCGGAGCGCCATGTCGTCCTGCCGCTCGATCTCTCCGAATTCGGCGGTTCGGCGCTTACCTCCGACATCGCGGTGCCCAAGGCCGGCGTTGGGGAGGGGATTCCTGTGACGTATGTCCCGGCACGGAACACGATCTTCCTTAGCCTGGCGCTGGGCTGGGCCGAGGCAGCGGGTGCGCGCGATCTGTATATCGGCGTCAACGCGCTGGATTATTCAGGCTATCCCGATTGCCGCCCCGAGTTCATCGCCGAGTTCGAGAAGCTAGCGGAAGTTGCGACCAAGGCTGGTGTGGAGGGGCAACCGTTCCGCATCCACGCGCCGCTGCAGAACATGACCAAGGCGGATATCGTGCGCGAGGCGGCCCGGCTCGGGCTTGATGCCGGGATCAGTTGGTCGTGCTACGATCCTGCACCGGGCGGCGTGCATTGCGGGCTGTGCGACAGCTGCCGCTTGCGCGCCAAGGGTTTCGAGGAAGCCGGTGTGCCGGATCCCACCCGCTACGCCGAATTCTACTGAGACGCTGGCGATGAGCTATGCGGTCAAGGAGATTTTCCTCACTCTGCAGGGCGAGGGCGTGAACGCGGGGCGTCGTGCGGTGTTTGTGCGCTTTGCCGGCTGCAATCTCTGGTCGGGCCGCGAACAGGACCGCGCGAGCGCCGTCTGCCGCTTCTGTGATACCGATTTTGTCGGCACGGACGGCGCGGGCGGTGGCAAGTTCAACGATGCCGGCGCGCTGGCCGCGGCGGTAGCGAACCATTGGGGCGAGGGGCTGGCGGAGCGTTTTGTGGTACTCACCGGCGGCGAGCCGATGCTGCAGGTTGACGATGCGCTGGTCGATGCGCTCCATGCGGCGGGCTTCATCATCGCGATCGAGAGCAACGGGACGATTGCGGCGCATCCGGGCATCGACTGGATCTGTATCAGCCCCAAGGCTGGCAGCGAGGTCGTGCAGCGCTCAGGCGACGAGTTGAAGCTGGTCTGGCCGCAGGCGGACACCGATGTCGAGGCGATCGAGCGCTGGGACTTCCGCCATTTCCTCGTCCAGCCGATGGACGATGTCGCTATGGCCGAAAACCAGGCGGCGGCGATCGATTTCGTGCTCGCCCGCCCGCATTGGCGCCTGACTCTGCAGGCGCACAAGGCGCTCGGCCTGCGCTGACTGGGCGCTCGGCTTACGCCAACGGCGTCAGTTGATCGAACTCAGCTGGAAGGCGCCGCACTTCTTGGCGATCCAATAGCCCTTCTTGTCCCAGCACATCTCGTCGAAGCGGGGGAGGGTGCCGGCCTGGCGCGCGAACAGGATGCCACGCGGGTAGCGTTGCTCGCCGGTCGGGATCAGGCTGTTGCGCAGTTCGCGCGTCCGGCCCTCCGCGATCGTGTAGAAGGAGCCGCGTGGTACGAAGATCGCATCGCGGGAAATCCGGGCAGCCGTCTGGCAAAAGCCATATTGCGCCGAGACAGTCGTGAAGCCGGAATAGGTGCGGGTGCCGAACTGATCCAGCGCGGTCTGGCCTGCCTTCACGGTCTTCGTGGTGCGCGCGAAATACTTGGTCAGCGTGTCGTAGGATTTCTTGAGCTCGTCGGCGTGATTCATCAGGATGACGTTGTAATTGGCCTGAGTCATCAAGGTCGGTTCGAACTGGCACTGCAGCGCCGCCACGTTGAGCGCGGCGCGCATGTTCCAGACCAGCGCCGCGCGCTGCTCGGCCTCGGTCGCGCCGGGCAGTTCCTGGCCCAGCCCGGTCTCGTGACCGCGGACGGCGCCCCCCGACATGTCTTTTTCGACCAGGAAGAACTGCGCCGAGGCGGGAACGGCGGCAAAAGCGCCAATCGCGACGGCGGACGAAAAAAGGATACGCAACAGCTTCATGATCGCCTCGTCATCCTCTCGGGGACATTATTCGGCTTGGTTAAGGCTTTTCGATTCCCAACCCAAGCCTTTTCCTTCGCAGTGGTTTCTACTGCCACGATCTTTGGGTGAGTTGAATCGAAAGGGGCCGCCCGGTCGCCCGGACGGCCCCTCAATAATCAAACCCGGTCGGGCGATTACTGGACGTTCGTGGTCGTCGTCGAGGTCTCGTTGGTCACGACTGCGGTGTCGTTGCCCATCATGTTGCCGTCCATCGAGGTGCTGTCGACGGTGGTCATGTTGTCAGAGATCGTGGCGTCGTTGCCCATCTCGGTGATGGTGGTGTCGTTGGTCGTGGTCGTCTCGGTCTTCGGGCCGCAGGCCGAAACCATCAGCGCCGCGCCGGCGATCATCGAACCGGTAACGACCTTGGAAATGAATGCACGCATTGGAAAGCTCCCTAGATAGTGGATTTGGAATGGTCTCGAGACCCTTAATACCCAAACCGTGGTGGACATTAGTCTGATATCGATCGCCCCTCAAGCCTCGTTTTATCGGCCAGAAGAAAGAGTTTCGAGGAAGGCGGTACGCGCTAACGCGAGTGCCGCATCAAAAGTTGCAAAGTCCGAAGGCTTGCCGAGCGCCTCGGCGCTGGTGACCGGGTAATCCGGCAGCCCGCACGGCACGATGCCGCCGAAGTGCGACAGGTCGGGCGAGAGGTTGACCGAGAAGCCGTGCAGCGTGACCCAGCGCCGCACGCGAACTCCGATCGCGCCGATCTTGGCCTCCGCCGCAACGCCGAACGGAGCGGCTATGGCGGTCCAGATGCCGATGCGGCCGGGCGCGCGGAATGCCTCGATGCCGATCTCGGCCAGCGCGGCGATCAGCCAGCCTTCAAGGCTGTGGACGAAGTGCCGCACATCGCGCCCGCGCTTGTTGAGGTCGAGGACGAGATAGCCGATCCGCTGCCCGGGCCCGTGATAGGTATAGCGGCCGCCGCGGCCGGTCTGGATGACGGGAAAGCGCGGATCGAGCAGTTCCGCCGGGTCGGCGCTGGTGCCGCCTGTATAGACGGGCGGGTGTTCCAGCAGCCAGATCAGTTCGCGCGCTTCGCCGGCGGCGACCGCCGCGGCGCGCGCCTCCATCACGGCGCTTGCCTCGTCATACGGTACGGGCGCGGGCTCGACGCGCCACTCGATGTCGTCGGGAAGGACAGTCACGTGGGCCCGATTGCGCCACTCGCGCGTCTTGCGCAAGCATGGCGTGCCGCGGGAAGCTGCGCTAACAAGGCGCCGGCGCTGAAGCGCCACGGAGGGCGTGACGAATATGGTAAGCATGGGAACGGTCTGGGATCGCACGACCGAATTCTTGAGTGACAATCTCTCCGCGATCACCCCGATCGCCTTTCTCTCGATCTTCCTTCCATCGGCCCTGTCGTCCAGCCTCCAGCCACTGACGGCGCAGCCTGGCGCGACCGCCCTCGCAGTGCAGTTTCTTTCGCTCGCGCTGATGATCGTGACGCTCTGGGGCCAACTCGCCATCTCCGCCCTGTCGCTGGACCCGGGCTCCGGGAGGAGCGCGGCGACCGCGCTCGCCAGCAAGCGACTCGTTCCGGTCATCGGACTGCTGCTGGTTCTGCTCGTCGGTTTTTTCGTGCTCGTGATGCCGATTCCCGTGACGCTTGCTCTTGCCGGTTTCAGTTTCCAGGCAGCGATGAGCGGTGCTCCGGGTGGAGGCGAATTCGCGGGCGGCATTGGCTGGTTCCTGCTGCTCTACTCGCTCTTCTTTACGGTCGTTCTGATCTGGCTGGGCGCGCGCCTCGCGCTGGTCACGCCGGTTCTGCTGAAGGAGGGGGGCTGGTTCGGCGCGCTTGCGCGCTCGTTCAGGCTGACTCGCCCGATCACGCTGAAGATCGTGGGCGTGGCGATCCTCTACCTTATCGTCTGGGGCGTCTCCGTACTGGCCGCCAACCTAGTCTTCGGGTCGATCTTCCGGCTGATCGGATGGGGCAGTGGCCCGGTCACGATCGGCAGCGTGCTGACCGCGGCGCTGGTCAGCGTCGTTGCCACCGCGTTCAGCGTGCTCGCTTCGGCGTTCATCGGACGGCTCTACCTGGCGGTGCGCGATGCGCGCGAGGCGATTGTCGATTCGCTATGACCCTTGATGTGAATGGCGTCTTCGGTGACGCCTGGCGCCTTTGGAAGCGCGACCGCGACCTGCTGATCGGTGTCGCAGGCTTCTTTCTGTTCGTACCCGAACTGGCGATGAAGCTGTTCGTCGCCTTGCCGCCCAAGACGCCCGCCTCGCTCGATCGGGCGGCGCTGAGGGCATGGCTGGACGCGATGGAATCTTGGTCCGACCAATATAGCCTGCGAGTCGCCCTGCTCGCGCTGGTATCCCTGTTCGGTGTCGTGGCGGTCTTCAGCCTGTACCTCGATCCGGAGCGCCCGGACGTGCGCAGAGCGCTGGTGCGCGCGCTGCGGCTTTTTCCGCGCTTCCTGCTGCTCAGCTTCCTTGTCGCGATACCCGTCTATTTCGGCCTGATGCTGCTCTATCTGCCGGGCTTCTATGCCCAGGGGCGCCTGATGCTGGCGGCTCCGGTGGCCGTGGCAGACCAGCCTTGTGGCGCGGTACGCTCGATGTCGCGCAGCCTAGTCCTCACGCGCGGCCACGGTCTTATACTGGCCGGCTTCGGATGCATGTCGCTGCTCGCTGGCAACCTTCTCTCCTGGCCGTTCGAAGTGATCGGTGGAATGCTTGATGGCGCACCGATGGCCAATCCGGTGGTCGCCGCCCTGCTCGATATCGGGGCTGCGGCAGGTTCGACGGTCGGCGTGCTCGGCGCGGTATTGGTCCAGATCGCGCTTTATCGCCGGCTGACGTCAAGCCGCGGAATCTGAGGCGCCGCGTCGGGCGGGAGCATGCCGATCGCGCGCGGATCGGCAAAGGTCTCGATCGTCCGCGAAATCGCGGTGAAGCCCGACGCCCGATAGAAGCCGAGTGCGGAGGGATGGTCGAGCGTGCAGGTGTGCACCCACACCCGCTCGACACCCCTGGCCCAGCCGCGCGCGAGCGCCTCCGCCATCAGCCAGCGGCCATGGCCTTGCCCGGCCAGTTCGGGAATTAGGCCGAAATAGGAAATCTCGCAATTGCCCGCGGTGCGGAAGTCGAGTTCGAGCATGCCCACTTCCAGCCCTGCGGGATCGACCACCGCAAAAATGCCGATGCCCGGATCATGGATGATTCGCGTGAGCGCCGATTCGTCCATCGCCAGCCGGGAGAACCACAGCCATGGTGCGCCGATTCGCTGGAACAGCGCGCGATAGTTGTCGGGCGAGGGGGCGGGCCAGGCGACGAGCCGCAGCCGCGACGCCGGCATCGGTCGCAGCGGCGGCCGTTGGCGCATCTCGAGCGTGGTGACGATCGTCGCCACGTCGTTCGGCGAGACGGGCGTCAGTCCCATCGCATCACTCCCAGGTGGCGACCGGCGGCAGGCTCATCAGGATCGCGTCGATATTGCCCCCGGTCTTGAGGCCGAACAGTGTGCCGCGATCATAGACCAGATTGAATTCGGCATAGCGCCCGCGCCAGGCGCGCTGCATCGCCAGATCATCATCAGTGAAGGCATCGTTCATCCGCCGCCGCACGATTCGCGGATAAGCGTCCAGGAACGCGCGGCCGACATCCTGGGTGAAAGCGAAATTGCCGTCGAAATCTCCTTCGAGGTGATCGTAGAAGATGCCGCCGACGCCGCGATGCACCTGACGATGCGGAATATAGAAATAGTCGTCAGCCCATTTTTTGAAGCGCGGGTAATGCGCCGCATCATGCGCGTCGCACGCGGCCTTCAGCGTCGCGTGGAAATCCTCGGTATCGTCAGCGACGGGCAAGGGAGGGTTTAGGTCGGCACCACCGCCGAACCAGCGTTTCGTCGTGACGAGGAAGCGCGTGTTCATGTGCACGGCCGGCACCCGTGGATTCGCCATATGGGCGACAAGGCTGATGCCGGTGGCGAAGAATCGCGGATCTTCGCCCGCACCGTGGATCGACTTCGCGAAATCGCCTTCGAAGGTGCCGCCGACGGTCGAGACGTTGACGCCGACCTTCTCGAACACCTTGCCCTTCATCACGCCGCGCACGCCGCCGCCACCGGCTTCGCCCGAGGGATCGGTCCGATCCCAGGCGATATAATCGAACCGTGCGTCAGATCCGGCCTCGCGCTCGATCGATTCGAATTCGGCGCAGATATGGTCGCGCAGGCTTTCGAACCAGGCGCGAGCGGTGGATTGTTCGGAGTCGAGTTCCATGCCCTTGCCTTTGCCGATGGATTCCGTGGAAGTCGAGAAGACGGATTGTCCTATGCGATCCCGGCGCGGCGTTGAATCAGGCGGGCCAGCCCCGCGTCTGTCGCAGCGCCTCGCCCAGCGCGATTCCCGCCGCGACGGCGACGTTCAGCGATCTCCTGCCGGATAGCAGTGGAATGCGGACTGCCAGGTCCGAGCGCGCATGGACGTCCGGCGGAACGCCCGCGCTCTCGCTGCCGAGGAGCAGGACATCGTCCGGCTGAAACAAGGCCTCGTCGATGCGGGTGCCGCCCTGCGTCGTGAGCAGGGCGATGCGGCCTGGTAGCTGCGCCTCGAACGCGGCCCAGTCGACATGGCGGACCACCTGCGCGGTATCGAGATAGTCCATGCCGGCGCGGGCGAGCGCCCGATCGCCCCAGGCGAATCCCATCGGCTCGATAAGGTCGACTCCGACGCCGAGACAGGTCGCAAGCCGCAGGATCGTGCCGACATTGCCGGCGATATCGGGCTGGTAAAGGGCGATGCGCATGGCGCTCGCATAGGCCTTTGCACGCTCGCGTAACAACTGGGCTAAAATGCAGTTGGCAAAGCGTGCCGCCCGCGTCTATCAGGCCGCCAGCCTCCGTGGGGACGGAGGAACGGCGGGCGTGCGCGGACTTTTCGCAACGCGCTTCTCCGAACGTCGCCGCGACCTGAAGTGCAAGGGCAAGTGAATGGCAATTGTTGATACCGCCGTACCGCCTGGGGAAGACCCGGCACCGTTCCATGAGGAGGTGGAAGATCCCCGCCGCCGCGATTTTATCAATATCGCGGCTGTGGCCTGGATCGGCGTCGGCGGTGCTGTCGTCGTGCTTCCACTGCTCAACCAGATGAATCCATCGGCCGACGTGCTCGCGCAGTCGACCACCGAGATCGATCTGTCGAAGATCCAGCCGGGTCAGGCGATCAAGACCTCGTTCCGCAAGCAGCCGCTGTTCGTGCGCAACCTGACGCCGAAGGAAATCGCCGAGGCCGATGCGGTGCCGTTGAGCGAGCTGCGCGATCCCGAGACGCTGGAGCAGCGCACCAAGGCCGGCCACACCAACTGGCTGATTACGCTCGGTGTCTGCACCCATCTCGGCTGCGTGCCGCTGGGCGCGGGCGAGGGCGAGAATCGCGGGCCCTATGGCGGCTATTTCTGCCCGTGCCACGGCTCGGCCTACGACACGGCAGCGCGCATCCGCAAAGGCCCGGCCCCGAAGAATCTCGCGGTGCCCGACTACACCTTCAATTCTGCCACCACCGTAACGGTCGGTTGAGGTACGCATCATGAGCTTTCCCTGGGCCAAGCATTACGCACCCTCCAACCCGCTGATGAAGTGGGTGGACGAACGGCTGCCCGTTCCGCGTCTCGTCTATAACGCCGTCGGCGCCGGTTATCCGGTACCGCGCAACCTCAACTATTTCTGGAACTTCGGCGTGCTCGCCGGTGCCGCGCTCGGCATCCAGATCATCACCGGCATCGTGCTGGCCATGCATTATGGCGCGACGGCTGACGGCGCGTTCAACTCGATCGAGCACATCATGCGCGACGTGAACGGCGGCTGGCTCCTGCGCTACGCACACGCCAACGGCGCGGCGATGTTCTTCATCGTCGTCTATATCCACATCTTCCGCGGCCTCTATTACGGTTCCTACAAGGCGCCGCGAGAAATGGTCTGGCTGCTCGGCGTCGTCATCTTCCTGCTGATGATGGCCACTGCCTTCATGGGCTATGTGCTTCCCTGGGGTCAGATGAGCTTCTGGGGCGCGCAGGTGATCACCGGCTTCTTCTCGGCGATACCCGTGGTGGGCGAGTCCATCCGCATCTGGCTGCTCGGCGGGTTCGCGCCCGACCAGGCCGCGCTGAACCGCTTCTTCTCGCTCCATTATCTGCTGCCGTTCGTGATTGCGGCGGTCATCATCCTGCACATCTGGGCGCTGCACATTCCGGGGTCGAACAACCCGACCGGCGTCGAAGTGAAGGACGAGCAGGATACGGTGCCGTTCCATCCTTATTACACCGCCAAGGACGGCGTCGGCCTCGGCGTGTTTCTGGTGCTGTTCGCGGTGCTGATCTTCCTGGCGCCGAACTATCTCGGCCATCCGGACAATTACATACCGGCCAACTCGCTCTCCACGCCGGCGCATATCGTGCCCGAATGGTATTTCTGGCCGTTCTACGCGATCCTGCGCGCCTTCACCTCTGACTTCATCCTCCCGGCGAAGCTGTGGGGCGTGCTGGCGATGTTCGGCTCGATCCTGCTGCTGTTCTTCCTGCCCTGGCTCGACAGCTCGCCGATCCGCTCGGCCAATTACCGGCCGACCTACCGGACCTTCTTCTGGATCCTGGTAGCCGACGTGCTGGTGCTGGGCTGGTGTGGCGGTTCGCCGGCGACGCCGCTCTACGTCATCCTCAGCCAGATCTGCGCGGCCTATTATTTCGCGCATTTCCTGATCATCGTGCCGATCATCTCGCGGGCGGAACGCCCCACGCCGCTGCCCAACTCGATCACCGAGGCGGTGCTGGCGAAGCATGGTGGCACCTCGCCGGCGCAGACCGCGCTCGCGGCCGAATAAGGGGCAACAGGTACAATGGTCCGCAATCTCGCAATGCTGGTCGGTGCGGCGTTCGTCGTCGTTCTCGGCTGGGCTCTCTTCTGGACCGTTCAGGGCCAGATCACCGATCCGGCGGCACCGTCGATCGAGACGAGCGAATGGCACAAGCATCCGAAGGAACTCGAACTCGAGTCCAACGGCGTTTTCGGCAAGTTCGACAACCGTCAGCTCCAGCGTGGCTTCCAGGTTTTCAAGGAAGTCTGCGCGGCCTGCCATTCGCTGCATCTGGTCTCGTTCCGCGACCTGCAGAAGATCGGCTATAGCGAAGCCCAGGTGAAGGCGATCGCCACTCAGTGGGTGATCGAACAGCCTTCGATCAATCCGGACACTGGCGAGGCCGCGACCCGCAAGAACATCCCGTCGGATCACTTCCCGTCGCCCTTCGCGAACGAGATCGCCGCGCGCGCGGCGAACAACAACGCGAACCCGCCGGACCTCTCGCTGATGACCAAGGCGCGTCATGACGGCCCGGCCTATGTCTATTCGCTGCTGACCGGCTATCAGCCGCAATCGGCCGAGATGCTCAAGGAATTCCCGGACGTGAAGACGCCCGAGGGCCTGCATGCGAACCCCTATTTCGCGACGATGAACATCGCGATGCCGGCGCCGCTGACCAGCGAAGGCCAGGTGACCTATCTCGATGGAACCAAGCCGACGGTCGACCAGATGGCGAAGGACGTCTCCGCGTTCCTCGTCTGGACGGCGGAACCGAACCTGACGGCGCGCCATTCCTATGGCTGGCCGGTGATCATCTTCCTGCTGATCTTCGTCTTCCTTGCGTGGGGAGCGTATCAGAATGTTTGGCGCAACATTAAGCACTGAGACCGAGGCTTCCGTCATTGGCGCGCCCGGCGCCAATGACGACCTAAGGGCGCTGATCCGGACGATCCCCGACTTTCCGAAGCCGGGGATCATGTTCCGCGACATCACGACCTTGCTGCTCGATGCGAAGGGCTTTGCGCTCAGCATCGAGCGCATGGCGGCCCAGGTCAGCCATTCGATGGAGGGGGGCAAGATCGATCTGGTCGCCGGGATCGAGGCCCGTGGTTTCCTGTTTGCGGCCGCGCTGGCGGCGCCTTTGAAGGCCGGCGTGCTGCTGATCCGCAAGGACGGCAAGCTGCCCGGCGCGACGATTGCCGAGGATTATGCGCTCGAATACGGCACCGACCGGATCGCGATGCACGCCGACGCGTGCGCGCCCGGCGCAACCGTGCTGCTGGTCGACGATTTGATCGCCACCGGCGGCACCGCGCGCGCCGCTGTCCGGTTGCTGCGCAAGGCCGGGGCTGTGGTCACTCAGGCCAGTTTCCTGGTCGACCTTCCCGAGCTTGGCGGCGCTGATGCGTTGCGCGCGGACGGCATCGCGGTTCGATCGCTGGTGGCGTTCGACGGCCACTGAGCGGCGGGTCTTTGCGGGCCGCGCTTCACCCCATTCGTCCGGCCGGCGTACCGCAAGCCATGTAAGTGCGGCGGTCACGTCTGCCGGAACATGATCCCGCCACGTCAGGACGATCGGCTCCTCCGCCCATGCGGGCCTGATGGTCCTGGTCTTTTGCCGTCGATAGCCGCAGGCGCGCTGAAAGAGCGCGCCTTCCACCTGATCGTCGGCGGCGCGCCGGCCGGCGGCGATGGCGGCGGCGAAGTCCGGCCGGTGCCGGCGCCAATCATCATACGTCGCGATCTCAATCTCGAAGAAGTCGGCGATGCCGGCTTCGTCCGCACCGAGCATGCAGAGCTTGCGCGCCTGTCGGGCATATTCGGGTCGGTAGCGCGGCGCGTCATTTCCAGCGGTTTCGGGCGTCGGGTCGATTTCGGCCGCACGCGGCTCGGGCGGGGCGGATTTCCCTGTTCCGGCGGAGGTAACAGGGAATTTAACAGGGAAATTCTTTTTTTTGCTCGCCTCCGGGGTGAGAGAATTTGCTGAATCCCGATGAGAAATGAAAGACTTGAACGGCAATTCCCTGTTCTTGCGGAACAGGGAATTTGCCGGCGCGGAACAGGGAATTGGCTGTGCCGAACAGGGAAATCCCTGCGCCGAAAAATGCGGGCCTTGATTCAACCTTGCGGCCGAATCGTGTTTGTCGGGAGCGATGGCAATCATGAAAGGAGTCGTCGCATGACCGCACGTAAAGTTGAATCGACCGCGACCGGATATCGCAAGCCGCCAGTCGACCACCGTTTCCGTAAAGGCGTCTCGGGCAATCCCGCCGGGCGGCCGCGGGCAACCGGGGCGCCGGGCGACCGCTTGCCTGGTGCGACCGAGCCGGGCCGGCAGATGATCCTCGCCGAGGCCTATCGCCGGGTCACGGTGGAGGAGGATGGGGAGGCACTCGACCTGTCGACTCATGAGGCAGTGCTGCGCGCGATGGCAACGGCGGCGCGGCAGGGCAACCAGACCGCGCAGCATCGCTGGACTCAGTTGGTGAAAGCGGCCGAGGCCGAGCAAAAGCGCGCGCAAATCGCGCTCTACAATGCGCTGGAGCGTGACCATCTCGAGCGGGAATGGTCGGACCGACAGGGCCGCATGGTGGTGCAGACTTCCTATGCGGACGACATCGTTACGGATCCGCATTCCGGCACGATCGTGGTGCGCGACGTCCCGGACGCGGGCGAGGCGTGAGCGGCTGACATCGCTCGACGGAACCGTGGCGGGTTTGTCCCGTTGGACAAAGATCGAAGCGCCGCTGCCCGCACCACATCGGCGCTCCCATCACGGGAGTTGCGTCAATGTCACCTTTCAAACTTTCTGTTGCCGGTCTCGCGCTTGCCGCTGGTTTCGGTCTCTCCGGCTGTGCCTCTGACGGGTATGGTTATGGCGGGGGATATGGCGGTGTATCGGTCGGCTATACCGACTGGGACCCCTATTATGGCGGCTATAGCGGCAGCCCTTATTGGGGCTGGAACAACGATTATTATTATCCGGGCACCGGCTATTACGTCTACGACCGGCAGAACCGGCGCCATCGGTGGAACGATAGTCAGCGCGGCTATTGGCAGGGACGGACACAGGCCTGGCAACGCGACCGCCGCGATATTCGGCCGGTCTGGCGGGACTATGGCGTGAACCGTGGCGACCGGAGTCGGGGCGGCAATCGCGGTGGTGGTCGCCGGCGCTGACAGTGAGCGCGCCCGGTCGGTTCAGCCGACCGGGCGAGTGCGGATCAGGCCGATCGAGATGAAGGTCATCACCGCGACGTCGTCCTGGTTGAGCACGGTCATCCTGCTGCGATAACTGCCCATTTCGGGCCGGCTTTGCGAGGGGCGCTTGTCGAGGATCTCCGTCTCGCAGCGGAGCACGTTGCCGGGATAGACGGGTTTGAGCCAGCGCAGCTCGTCGATGCCGGGCGAGCCGAGGCCGGCCTGGCTGTTCGCCTTCAGATTGTCGACCACCATCGACATCGTCATTGCGCAGGTGTGCCAGCCGCTGGCCGACAGCCGGCCGAAATGCGTGGTTGCCGCCGCTTCGTCGGACAGATGAAAGGGCTGGGGATCGAATTTCGACGCGAACTCGATCACCTCGTCGCGTGTCACCTCATAACGGCCAAAGCACGCCGTCGCCCCGACCTCGATGTCCTCGAAATATTGCATCGTCATTTCCTTTGCGTCGGGGCGAGAAGCGGGGCGAGCGTTGCCGCGTCCCCGTCATTGGACAGAGGCGCGACGCCGATCAGGCGCGCCAGCATCGGGTAAAGATCGACATTGTCGAACCGTTCCGGCAGGCGCACATCGAGGCGAAAAGCGGGGCCGGCGACAAGGAACAGGGCGGTCATGTCGGGATCGTCGGGATCATAGCCATGATCGCCTTTGCTGGTCGGCATGCCGGGCATCACTTCGCCGCCGGCGGCCGCCTGGCAGACAAAGGCACCGACCCGCGGGTTGGCGCCGTAATGGAATCTCACGGGCACCTCCGCCTTG
>Ga0247737_1000440_pt1 | contig 16562 bp, 14 predicted proteins | sample UWRJL028104C2_FD_180937 | JGI IMG/M metagenome (GOLD analysis project Ga0247737, IMG submission 180937) | Plant litter microbial communities from Arlington Agricultural Research Station in Wisconsin, United States - UWRJ-L028-104C-2 | ecosystem: Environmental > Terrestrial > Plant litter >...
GGGCTCGAGCGGCCGGTTGTGCTGCGCGATGTACCCGGGGCCGATCTTGTGCAGTCGGCACTGCACGACCTCATGGAATCGAGCCTGAATCCGGTGGCCGCGCGACGCCAGCAGGAGCAGTCGGCGCACCCCGATGAGACCACCCGTTGGGGCGAGCGTTAATTACTGACCCTCAGGGTTCGTAGTATGTATTGGCGCGCCCGCCCAAAGCGGGCCCTCGAAATGGAGTTCGGTGTGAAGATTTCAGTGATTGGTTGCGGTTACCTCGGTGCCGTGCACGCTGCCTGCATGGCCGAACTTGGCCACGAGGTCATCGGCGTCGACGTCGACCAGGCAAAAATTGACTTTCTTTCGGAAGGTCGCGCCCCGTTCTTCGAACCCGGGCTGCCCGAGATCCTGACCTCCGCAATCGCGACAGGCCGCCTGCGCTTCACAACCGACATGAGTGAAGTGGCCGACGCCGCAGTGCACTTCGTCGCCGTCGGAACCCCGCAGACCAAGGGCTCCTACGCCGCAGACATGACCTACGTCGACGCTGCTGTTGACGCGCTCATCCCGCACCTCGCCGAAGGGGCGCTCGTCGTCGGAAAGTCGACGGTTCCCGTGGGCACCGCCGCGCGGCTGGCCGAGAAGATCGCCGCAGGAGCCTCGCACGCCTCACTGGCGTGGAACCCCGAGTTTTTGCGCGAGGGATTTGCCGTGCAAGACACCCTCGGCCCCGACCGCCTCGTCTACGGTGTTCCGGCAGGCGACACCGGCGCGCGCGCGACGGAGCTTCTTGACGAGATCTACGCCGTCGCACTCGCAAACGACACCCCGCGCATTGTTATGGACTACGCGACCGCCGAACTCGTCAAGGTTTCAGCCAACGCATTCCTCGCGACAAAGATCTCGTTTATCAACGCCATGGCGGAGGTCGCCGAGGCGACCGGAGCCGACGTCACGATGCTCGCCGACGCCATCGGACACGACGTGCGCATCGGCCGCCGCTTCCTCAACTCCGGTCTCGGCTTCGGCGGCGGCTGCCTGCCCAAGGACATCCGCGCGTTCCGTGCCCGCGGCGAAGAACTGGGCCTTGGCTCGTCGCTCGCCTTCCTCGGCGAGGTCGACGCGATCAACCTGCGCCGCCGCGAACGTATGGTCGAACTGACCCGTGAGACCCTCGGCGGCCTCGAAGGCAAGCGCGTTGCCGTTCTCGGCCTCGCGTTCAAGCCCGACTCCGATGACGTACGCGATTCGCCGTCATTGGATGTCGCGGCTCGCCTGCACGAACTGGGCGCCATCGTCACGGTTACCGACCCTGAGGCCATCGAGACTGCCAAGCGCCTGCACCCGGAGCTCAACTACGAGACAACCGTTGCCGACACCGTGGATGCCGCAGACGCCGTGCTCGTACTCACCGAGTGGAAGCAGTACCGCGCCCTCACACCGGAAGACCTCAGTGCAACCGCCGGCCAGGTCATCCTCGACGGACGCAACTGCCTCGACCGCGATCTCTGGCGCGGCGCCGGCTGGGACTACCGCAGCCTCGGTCGCCCCTAGTATCCCTGCTTGCTGATTGAGTAGGCCGCTCGCGGCCGTATCGAAATCGAGTGTGGTTTCGATACGTCGCTGGCGCTCCTACTCAACCAACATGCGTGTTATTCGTCTCGCGCGCGCTCGTAGGCGGCCACGTGCGCGACAGCCGTCGCCTCCCAGGTGAACTGAGCCGCGCGGGTTGTAGCCAGCGCTGACAGCTCCGCGCGACGGCCTGGGGACGCCAGCAGTGCGCGCATTGCCTCGGCGATTGCCGTTGCATCCACCGCCGTATATTCGACGGCGTCGCCGCCGACCTCGGGCAGGGCGAGACGGTCGGTTGTGATGACAGCGGCGCCACACGACATCGCCTCGAGCACGGGCAGGCCAAAACCTTCGCCGAGGCTCGGGTACATCACGGCCGTCGCTCCACCGAGGAGTGCGGGCAGCTGTTCGGCGGGCAGGTAGCCGAGCGCCACCACTCCGGGCTGGCCGGCGTCGAGGCGAGCGAGCACGTCGGTGTCCCAGCCGCGTCCGCCGGAGACGAGCAGCGGGGGAGCGCCCGCGCCGAGCAACGCGTGTGCGTCGAGCAGCGCCGTGAGGTTCTTGCGCGGTTCGATGGTACCGAGGAACGCGAACCAGCCTTTGTTTGTGATCGCCGGGATGTCGCGGGCAAACGCCGCGACCTCTGCGTCGGTCGGCGGGTGAAAGAGCCCCGCGTCGACGCCGTGATGTGCGACCGAGACGCGCGCCCTGGCGGCCCCGAGATAACGCTCGACCTCGCTCACCGTCGCGGCGCTCGGAGCAACGACCACGTCGGCGTAGCGCCAGTCGAGGCGGATCCAGCTGCGGAAGAACACCCGCTTGAGCGCGCCGTGCACACCCGGATCGCTGAAGAAGGTTGCGTCGTGCACAGTCACGACGCGTCCGCCGCGCCAGAGCAGCGGGAACGTGTAGTGCGGCGAGTGGATGACATCGACACGCAGGCGCCGAGCGATCGAGGGGAGGCCGAACTGCTCCCACAGGATGCGGAGGCCGCGGCTTGTAAAGCGTGGCGGCACCGACTCGATGAGCGCGTTCGGGGCGAACTCGGCGAGGGCCGCAGCGTCACGCTCCTGGGCGACGATGACAAGGTCGACATCGGTCGACGTGAGCCCGGCGAGCAGGCCCTCGAGGTAGCGGCCGACACCGGCACGATTGGCGGGCAGCGCCGTGCAGTCGATCAGAACACGCGTCACGTTGTGCTCTCAACGACTCGGGTTTCGGCCGTGTGCGCCGGCTTGACGTGCGTGTCGTCCGGGGCGAGCGGCACGTTCTTGAACACCCAGAGGCGGTAGAGCGTAAAGCGCACGGCCGTACCGAGGCCGAGCCCGACGACATTTGTCGCGATGTTGTCGGCGAGCGGCGATGTAAAGCCGAGGGCGTAGTGCGAGATCCACAGGCACGAGAGGCTCACGCCGAGGCCGAGCAGGCTCGCAATCGCGAATTCGAGGCCCTCGCGCCACCACTGCGCGCGACGAACGGCGCGGAACGTCCAGTGCCGGTTGCCCAGCCAGTTCGCAACAATCGCGAGAGAAGTCGAGATGATCTTCGCGATCAGTGGGCCCTCGTGCAGCGACGATGCGCTCAGCACAGAGAAGATCAGGGCATTGAAAACGGCGACGTCGATGACGAGTCCAACCAGTCCAACGAGCCCAAAGCGCGTCAACTGAACGAAAAGGGCACGCATGCATCCACCTGGTCGATAAGCGAAGATAGGTTGTCCAGTCTAAACGGCACCGCATGATCGAACCCCCAGGAGTAAAAGATGTCGCCCACCGTAGGAGTTATCGGTGGCGGCCAGCTCGCCCGCATGATGGTGCCCGCCGCGATCAACCTCGGAATCGACATCCGGGTGCTCGCCGAGACCGTGGGGGAGTCCGCCGCGATCGCTGTGACCGACCTCGGCGACTACCGCGACGAAGCGACTGTGCTTGAGTTCGCACAGAGCGTCGACGTCATCACCTTTGACCACGAGCACGTGCCGCAGTCGGTGCTCAAGGCGCTCGTAGCCGCAGGCGTCTCCGTGCAGCCGAGCCCCGACGCCCTGCTTTACGCGCAGGACAAACTCCTGATGCGCGAACGCCTCAGCGCTCTCGGCCTCCCGGTGCCCGACTGGGCGCGCGTCACAAGCGTCGACGAGCTCGACGCCTTCCTCAGCGACCACGGCGGCCAGGGCGTGCTCAAGACCCCGCGCGGCGGCTACGACGGCAAGGGCGTACGCGTTGTGCGCAGCGCAGCGGAAGGCGCCGACTGGTTCGAGGGCGGTGCGGAACTGCTCGTCGAAGAACTCGTGTCGTTCACACGCGAACTGGCACAGCTCGTCGCCCGCCGACCGAGCGGAGATCTCGAGCTCTGGCCCGTCGTCGAAACCATCCAGCGCGACAGCGTGTGCGCCGAGGTCATCGCGCCCGCCCCGAACTCGGCGGGCAAGGTTGCAGACGTCGCGGCAGACATCGCGACATCCATCGCCGAAGCTCTTGGTGTTACGGGAGTGCTCGCTGTCGAGATGTTCCAGACCACCGACGAGCGCCTGCTCATCAACGAACTCGCCATGCGCCCCCACAACACCGGGCACTGGTCGATCGACGGTTCGACGACGAGCCAGTTCGAGCAGCACCTGCGTGCGGTGCTCGACCTGCCTTTAGGAGCGACCGGATGTCGCGACGAATGGTCAGTCATGGTCAACATTCTCGGGGGACCCTCGAACGGCTCGCTTGCCGACCGCTATGACCTCGCACTCGCCGACCAGCCGACAGTGAAGTTTCACAACTACGGCAAGGATCCGCGCCCGGGGCGCAAGGTCGGCCACGTCACGGCGGGCGGCGACGACCTCGACGACGTCGTTTATCGCGCGCGCGCCGCTTCAGCCTTCTTCGACAACTGACACTTACGATGGTCAGCGTGCCAGAACCAATCGTCGCAGTTGTTATGGGGTCGGATTCCGACTGGAACGTGATGGCGGACGCCTCGGCGGCCCTCACCGACTTCGGCATCGCCCACGAGGTAGAGGTTGTCTCCGCACACCGAACACCCGAGCGGATGATCGAATTCGGTAAGACGGCGCGAGACCGCGGCATCCGAGTCATCATTGCCGGTGCCGGCGGCGCAGCCCACCTGCCCGGCATGCTCGCCTCGGTGACAACCCTGCCCGTCATCGGTGTGCCCGTTCCACTCGCCAAGCTCGACGGCCTCGACTCGCTGCTCTCCATCGTGCAGATGCCCGCGGGTGTACCCGTCGCAACGGTCTCCATCGGCGGCGCTCGCAACGCGGGGATTCTCGCGGCGCGCATCCTGTCCACGTCTGACGACGTCCTCGCCGAGAAGCTCGCCGACTACGCGCGCTCGCTCGAAACCCTGGTCGCCGAAAAGAACGCGGCACTCAAGTCCACACTGTGAGTGCCACAAGCCCGGTCCGGTACCCGGATGCGAGCTCTCGCGAGGTAATGACTCGCAGGGGCTGGACGCTTGTGCTGCTCAACCTGCTCATCCCCGGGTCGGCACAGCTGCTCGCCGGAAACCGCAAGCTCGGCCGCTTCGGCGTCGGCTGGACCTTTCTGCTGTGGGCCGTCGTTCTGATCGCCGCAGTGCTCTGGTTTGCCGCGCGCTTCGTTGTGCTCGCCGTCGCAACAAACGCCTACGCGCTCATCGCGATCCAGGTCGTCATCGTGTTCTACGCCGTGCTGTGGATCATCCTGACCTTCGACACCCTGCGACTCGTGCGGCTCGTGCGCACGGCACCCTCGGCCCGCGGATTCATCGCCGGTTTCGCTGTCGTTGCCCTTGTGCTCGTCGCGGGCGGGGCAGGCTACGGCTTCGTTGTCTCCAACTCGGCTCGCGGGCTGTTGAGCGAAGTGTTCTCCGGCGGCGAAGTCGCCGCACCGGTCGACGGCCGGTACAACATCCTCCTGCTCGGCGGCGACGCCGGGGCCGACCGGGTGGGGCTGCGCCCCGACAGCATCTCCGTTGTGAGCATCGACGCCGCGACCGGTGCAGCGACGATCATCGGCATACCGCGCAACCTGCAGCGCGTGACCTTCGCCGAAGACTCGCCCATGCATGAAGTGTTCCCGAACGGGTACGACTGCGGCCCCGAGTGCCTCGTCAGCTACCTCTACACCTATGGCGAAGAGCACCCCGAGATCTACCCGAATGCGCTCGCCGAGGGCAGCGAGCCGGGCATCGAAGCCATGCGCGATGCCGCGTCATCCGTCACCGGACTCGACCTGCAGTACTACGTGCTCATCGACATGGAGGGCTTCAGCGACCTCATCGACGCGCTCGGCGGCGTCGACATCAACTCGACGGGCCGCTACCCGATCGGTGGAAGCGACGGCAGCGACGAACCGTACGCCGAGCCCAACGGCTGGATCGAACCCGGTCAGCAGCACATGGACGGCTTCACCGCCCTCTGGTACGCCCGCGCCCGCCACGGCACAAGCGACTACGACCGCATGCAGCGGCAGCGCCAGGTGCAGGAAGCCATCCTTGTGCAGGCCGAGCCCGCCAACATCCTGTCCAAGTTCGAGAAGGTCGCCTCCGCAGGCTCCAAGGTTGTGAAGACCGACATCCCGAGCGCCATGCTCGGATTCTTCGTCGACCTCGCCTCGAAGACCCGCGCGCTCCCGGTCGAGAAGCTCAACCTTGTGCCCGCCAACGGCGTGAATGTGATCCATCCCGATTTCACGGCAATACACGCGATGGTGGATGTCGCGCTGCAGCAGTCCGTGCCGAGCCCGGACCCGACGCCGACCAACAAGTAGCGCTGGCGCTGGTCGAGGGCGAGCGCGAGCGACCGTGTCGACACCCTCGGCTGCGCTCGGCCTGGTTTCGATACGGCCCTGGCGGGCCTACTCAACCACCGAGTTCTTGCTGGTTGAGGGCGAGCGCGAGCGACCGTGTCGACACCCTCGGCTGCGGGCGGTCTGGTTTCGATACGGCCCTGGCGGGCCTACTCAACCACCGAGTTCTTGCCGGTTGAGTGCGAGCGCCAGCGAGTGTATCGAAACCCTCGGCTGGGCTCGGCCTGGTTTCGATACGGCCCTGGCGGGCCTACTCAACCACCGAGTTCGTGCTGGTTGAGTGCGAGCGCCAGCGAGTGTATCGAAACCCTCGGCTGCGCTCGGCCTGGTTTCGATACGGCCCTGGCGGGCCTACTCAACCACCGAGTAGGGGGCTAGAGGTCAGCGTGCAGCTGCCAGACCTTCTCGGCGGAGGTGCGCCAGCTGAAGAGCCCGGCGCGGTCCTTGCCCTTGGTGCCGAGGGTCGCGGCGAGCTCCGGGTCGTTGACGACCGAGGCGATCGCGTGTGCGAGTCGCTCGGGGTAGCCCTCGGCGTCGGCGCGCTCGACCGAGATGCCCGAGCCGGCGCTGACCTCCATCAGTGCCGCGTCGTCGGAGTGCACAACCGGCGTGGAGAACGAGAACGCTTCGAGCACGGGAAGGCCGAAGCCTTCGGCAAGGCTCGGGAAGACAAAAACCGTTGCACGGTCCAGCGCGACAGAGAGATCGGCGTCGTCGAGATAGCCGAGCGAGCGCACGCGTCCTTCGGGCACACCGGCGTCGCGCGCGATGCCCTCGATGTCGACGGTGCCCCAGCCGGGAGGGCCGACGATGAGCAGCGGGAGGTCAACGGCGTCGGGGTGCGCGAGCGAGCGGATGAGGGGCTCGATTCCCTTGCGCGGCTCGAGGGTACCGACGCTCAGGATGTACCGCTCGGGCAGGCCAAGAGCTTCGGCGCGAGCGTCGGCATCCGACGGCAGCGTCAACTTGGGGCTCACCGCTGCTTCGATGACACGGATGCGGTCGCCGAAGTCGAGAATCTCCGCAAGCTGGCCCGCGACGGCGTGGGTGTCGACGACGACGGCGTCCGCGTACTTGAATGCGCGATTGGCGAGCGCCTTGTGCCAGTTGACTCCGCGCGGGGTGAGGGTCTCGGGGTGCGTCCACGGCACAACGTCGTGGATCGTCACAACGACCTGGCTGCCCTGGTTATGCAGGCGGTCGTGGCGCGACAGCGGGGCGAGCAGGCTCGGCGAGTGCAGCATGCCTGAGCCGGGGATGCGCGTGAAGCCGTACTGCCACGCGGCCATCATCTCGCGACGCGCGAGCGACGACTTGTGCAGCTGCTTGAGGCCGGGGAGAAGCTCCAGAAGGCGCTTGTAGTCGCTCTCGGGTGAGCTCGACACAACGCCCTCGACCTGGCAGCCGGGGGGAGCCGTCGCGATGAGCTCGCGCGTGAGCTCCTCGGTGTAGCGGCCGATGCCACCGGGCACGGGCGCAAGAATCTGGTCGACGATGACTCTCAGGGTTGTCATTGCGCTCCAAAGATTTCAGTTTTTTGTGCCTCACCGAGCGCTTCGCGCCAGGGTCGCATCGGGGCGATTCCGGTTAGTCCCCACGCATCGTGACCGAGGACGGAGTACGCCGGCCGCGGGGCAGGGCGCACAAAACTCGTACTTTCGGTCGGTTTGACCCTATCAGGATCAAGCCCAGCGCCTTCGAGTACGGCCTGCGCGAACTCGAACCAGCTCGCGGTTCCCGAGTTGGTCGCGTGGTACACCCCGGCGACAACACCGGCGTCGAGAAGGGCGATGGTCTGGCGCGCGAGATCCATTGTCCAGGTGGGCTGGCCGACCTGGTCGGTGACAACGCTCAGGGTGTCGCGCTCGGCAGCCAGCCGCAGCATCGTGCTCGCGAAGTTCGGGCCGTGCGCGCCGTAGATCCAGGCGGTGCGCAAGACGATCGTGCGCCACGGATTTGCGTCGAGTGCAGCGCGTTCACCGGCCGCCTTCGACCGACCGTATGCATTGAGTGGATGCAACGGCGCATCCTCCTCGTACGGTGATGTGCCCGTTCCGTCGAAGACGTAGTCGGTTGAATACTGCACGAGGGTGGCGCCAGCGGCGGCTGCCGCAGCGGCCAGATACCCCGGGGCCGTTCCGTTGACGAGCGTCGCTGTCGCCTCGTCGGTCTCCGCGTCATCCACTCGTGTGTAGGCGGCGGCATTGAGAACGACGTCGTGGCCGGCAACGGCAGCCATTACGGCATCGGGGTCGGTGATGTCGAGGTCGGCTCGGCTGAGGGCTGTTACCTCGCGACCGGCAAGCGCCAGGGCGAGATCGGAGCCGAGCATGCCGGAAGCCCCGGTGATCAAATAGCGGGTCTGTGCGTGTGAACTCACAGCGCGGCGCGGTCCTTGAGCGGTTCCCACCAGGAACGGTTGTCGCGGTACCACTGCACAACGTCGGCGAGCCCCTCGGCGAACGGAACCTTAGGCGCGTAGCCCAGCTCGCGCGAGATCTTGCCGATGTCGACGCTGTAGCGCAGGTCGTGGCCCTTGCGGTCTTCGACGGCGTCGACGTACGACCAGTCGCGACCGGTTGCCTCGAGCAGCAGGCCGGTGAGTTCGCGGTTGCTGAGCTCGGTTCCACCGCCGATGTTGTAGACCTCGCCGGCGCGACCGCCCGCGAGTACGAGGGCTATGCCAGCGCAGTGGTCATCGACGTGCAGCCAGTCGCGGATGTTGCCGCCGTCGCCGTAGAGCGGCACGTGCTTGTCATCGATGAGGTTCGTGACGAAGAGCGGAATGACTTTTTCAGGGAAGTGGTACGGCCCGTAGTTGTTCGAACACCTGGTGATCGAGACATCCAAACCGTGCGTTCGAAAGTAGCTGCGCGCGAGCAGGTCGCTGCCCGCCTTGGAGGCCGAGTATGGGGAATTGGGTTCGAGGGGGCGGTCTTCGTCCCACGAGCCTGAGGCGATCGAGCCGTAGACCTCGTCGGTCGAGACGTGCACGAACTTGCGAACTCCCGCGTGCAGTGCGGCGTCGAGCAGGCGCTGGGTGCCGAGAACGTTTGTCTCGACGAAGATCGAGGAGTCGAGCACCGAGCGGTCGACGTGGGACTCCGCGGCGAAGTGCACGACCGCGTCCGCGCCGGGAATGACCTGGGCGAGCACCGCAGGGTCGCGGATGTCGCCGTGCACGAACGTGTACCGGTCCGACCCGCTGACCGAAGCGAGGTTGGCGAGGTTGCCCGAATAGGTGAGTGCGTCGAGAACTACAACCGAAGCCCCAGCGAACTGCGGATAGGCGTCGGTGAGCACACGTCGAACGAAGTTTGACCCGATGAATCCGGCGCCGCCGGTGACCACGATTCTCACCGGGCGATTCTACTTGTAACCAATCGTGGCCGGGTCGAACTTTTGTAGGCCATACTTGCGAACAGTGGACAGCTTTGTCTTCTCCAGCCACTCTTCGGGGGCACCATGCGGGTTTGTTCCATGGCACTTACTGCGCTGCTTGTGGGCGTTGCAGTGGCAACAGTGATTCCCGTCAGCGCCGCGCAGGCGGTATCCGAGCCCGAGCCGCTTGTTCCGATGTCGAGCTACGCTCCGTCGGCGTACGAAAGTCGGGCCGCGAGGCTTCCCGACGCGCTCGTCGAGGCTCTTGACTCCGATGTGGGGCTAACTCCCAGTGAATACCTCGCGCAGGCCGACGCCGCCCGCAATGCCGGCGTGACGATTGCGTCGCTTAAGACGGCCGGAGTGCCGGTACTCGGTTCACGAATGGATGGCACCCGCCTCACAATCAACGTCGCCGATGCCGCGGCCGCCGCGGTTGTTACGCGCCTCGGCGCGACGGCAAAGCTCGGCGCTCCGAAGACGCCGACGTTCGACCTCAGCGGCGCTCGCCTTGCGGAAACTGATTCTGCTTCCGGCGGCGACGCCATCTTCTGGGAGAGTGCTGCGGGCACCTACCGCTGCTCGATCGGCTTCAACGGGCACGGTGTGGGCACCGGCCGGGACATCCTCGTGACGGCCGGCCACTGCACAAGCCCGTCGATCAAGAACAACGGTTACTACGTCACACGTGCGCAAGACAAGCCCACCTACTACGGCGGATCCTTCCTGGGCAGCCGCACGCTCGGCAAGCCCGTTGCCGGCAGCTTCAAGGTCGGGTCGAGCCAGGACGCCGGCCTCATCACCTACGGCGGCGCAGGCAAGACTTGGTTGAACGGGCCGACCGTGCGCGAGGGGCAGTCCGCCGCTGGCCAGGGCAGCCTCACGCCCGTGTACGACCAGGTCGTCGCGATTGTCGGCGCCGAAGCCTGCAAGTCGGGCGCAACAACCGGCTGGACCTGCGGCGAGATCCTTGCGGTGAACTACGCGGCGGCCGTCGGCGGCGTCAAGGGCACAATCAACAGCATCGTTATGGACGGCTGCATGCTCGGCGGCGACAGCGGTGGCTCTGCACTGATGGGCGACTACGCGATCGGCGTCAACTCGTGGAGCAGCTTCGGCTCGAGCTGCAGCAACGCGAACGGCAAAAAGATCAGCGGCTTCTTTCCGCTGACCTCGTCAAGTTCGGCAAAAGCGAGCGTCGCTAAGCGCCTCGGCTCGACGTGGGAGCTCGCCGTCGAGGTGGCCACCCCGACCGTTGCCAACCCGTCTGAGGGCGAGTCGATTGCTTTCGGTTCGGATGTCGCGGGGTCGCTGCCCTTCGGCGGCACTCGCCACACGATCGAGGTCTCCTTCGATGGCTCGGCGACCCCCGTCACGGCTCGCGTTGGCAGCAACGGGCAGTGGACGGTTCCCATCGGTGACCTCGTTCCCGGTGAGCACACGGTTGTTGTGCGCGGCGCGTGGGGCCGGTGGTCGGAGTCGTCGTTGACGAGTGTGCGCACCTTCAGCGTCGCAGAGCCACCGATGTACTCGATGGCGATGAGCCCCACAGCCGCGAGCCAGTCGGCCGCCCAATCGCGCGCCACCTTCAGCGGCCCCGTGCCGGTCGTCTACCTGACCGCGGCCGGTGTGCCGCTTGACACCATCGCCGCGATCACCGCGGCGGAGCGCAACGGGGCACCCGTGCTGTTCCTGCCGCGCGACGCTGTGCCCGGCGTGACGGCGGCAGAGCTCGAGCGACTGGCGCCCGCGCGCATCGTGATCGTCGGAGATGCCAACACGCTCACCGACGCAGTCAAGAAGCAGCTGCGGTTGTACTCGCGCTCAGTGGTTGTGACGGCGCGCGGTCGCCTGTAAAAGCTGTCGACTCTAGGCCCGGTCGCGCTCCACGGGGTGTGTCTGTGACGCGAGCTGCGGAAACTCCGCCGCGAGCGTGCGCACAAGCGACTCCTTGAGCGAGTAACGCGGAACGAAGCCCGTTTGCGCGAGGCGTTCGGTGCTCACCGTGGTCTCGGCGGCGAACTTGCGCATCCGGATCGCGCTGATCGGGAACGTGCGACGCGTGAGCTTGCCCAGAGCATCGAAGGTGTGGCCAGCGAGAACGCCGATCGGCAGCGGGATGCTGATGTTGCCGCCCTGCGTGCGACCGAGGGTCTCGCGCAGCAGGCCAACGAGTTCCTTTGTCGACAGGTCGGGCTTGTCGGCGAAGTTGGTGACCGAGACGCCCGCGGGTGCCGCGAGGCGGTCGGCGAGAAACTCGACGATGTTGCCGACGTACGACATCGACTTCTTGTTGTCGCCCTTGCCGACCTGCAGGAAGCGGCCGGAGGCGACCTGAGCGGCGAGGGTGTGCACGTTGCCGCGGTTGCCCTCACCGAAGACAACGGAGGGGCGGATGATCGCGAGCGAGCGCGAGGCGTCGCCTGACGCCCAGGCGCCGAAGACTCCCTCGGCGAGCAGCTTTGTGCGGCCGTACTCGTTGAAGGGTTCCGGCTCCCAGTCTTCGGCCGGGTTGACCTTGTCGAGCCCGTAAACGGCGACACTCGAGGTGAAAACGATGCGGGTGATGTCGTTCGCGATAGCGGCCTCGACGATGGCCGCCGCGCCATCCACGTTGACCTCCGTGTAGCGGGAGAGCGGCTGCACGTCGTCGCGATGTTCTGCCGCGAGGTTGATGATCGCGTCGTGACCGGCGCTCGCCGCGGTGAGCTCGGGCACGGATCGCACGTCACCTTCGACGCACGGCACGGAAGATTCCGAATGGATGGCGCGGTCGAAGTTTGTGACCTCGTGCCCACGCTCGACGAGCACATCGAGCAGGCGGGAGCCGATGAATCCGCTTCCACCGATGACGAGGACCTTCATAACAACTCCAGGGGTCTGAGGCTCGTCACCAGATGCCCAGCGTGACGAGTGCTCCAATTATCGCGCGGTCACGGGGTCGCCTGCGCAGCTGGCCCGCGAGACGGGCGAGCCGGGCGCGGTGCGACGGCCCGGTGTTTGTCAAAAGCTCGAGCATTGTCGACAGCTCGGCGCGCTTCTCGGGCGGCGCAACCTCGAGACCGATGCGGGCGAGCAGCGTGGCCTCATTGCGGTGCCAGCGGCCGCTGATGAGCTTGAGGCGACGCTGGGCGGAAGCCGCACCGACGTTGGCGCCCATAACGTTGCTGTCGTGCTGGCGGTAGTCCATCGACGAGACCGAATCGATCTCCCAGCGCCAGCCCTTCGCGCGGCAGAGAACGTAGAGCAGCCAGTCGTGGAAGTCGGCTTTGCTCGTCTCGCTGTCGGCCGCGGCGAGGCGCTCCTGAGCGAGAGCGATGAGCCGGTTCGACATCAGAAAGCTGCAGCCGGGCCCGGGGCCCTCGAGCAGGTAGTCGAACTCGCGCTGCGGGTAGTCCTTTTTGATCAGGCTGCGCGGGCCGTTCTCAGAGAACGCCGTCACGTTGGACGAGACGCCGTCCGCACCGGCCGCGATGAGCGACGCGTGACGTGCGAGCTTCGTTGGATGCCAGACGTCGTCCTGGTCGGCGAACGCGACAAGCCCAGCGCCGTCGAGGTCGACCGACCGAATCAGTCGGTAGAAGTTGGGTGCGGCGCCGCCCGATGCGCCCTGCGACGGCAGCACTGTGATGCGGGAGTCGAGCGATGCCCGCTGCGCGAGCAGCTCGGGGGTTGCATCCATCGACGCGTCGTCGAGAGCCACAACGCGAACGTCGACGCCCTCCTGAGCCAGGATCGTGTCGAGCTGTTCGTCGAGGAATGCCGCGCCATTATGGGTCGCGAGGAGAACCGTTACAAGGGGGAGCGGGGCTGGGGGCATAAGGAGTCCCATGGTACCGGGGGCGAATAGGATCAACCCGTGCAGATCCGAGAATTGGCAGTGCCCGACGCGTTCGAGTTCACCCCCGTGCAGCATGGCGACGAGCGCGGGGTGTTTCTCGAGTGGTTCAAGGCCGAGGAGTTCGAAGAGGCGACCGGCCGCGCTTTTGACCTGCGGCAGTCAAACATCTCGGTATCGAAGCGCGGCGTTGTGCGTGGCATCCATTTCGCTGATGTGCCGGCCGGGCAGGCAAAGTACGTGACTTGCGTCGCCGGCTCTGTGCTCGACGTCATCATCGACATTCGGGTGGGTTCGCCGACCTTCGGCAGCTGGGATTCCGTCGAACTCGACGACGTCACCCGCCGCTGCGTGTTTCTGCCCGAGGGTCTCGGCCACCTTTTTGTCGCGACGAGCGAGAGCGCGACGGTGAGCTACCTCACGACCGACAAGTACCGCCCGGGCGCTGAGCACGGCATCAATCCGTTCGACCCGGAGCTCGCGCTGTCGCTGCCCTCCGATGCAACGCTTTCCGAACGGGATGTCGCGGCCCCCACGCTCGCCGAGGCGCTCGCCGCCGGACTCCTGCCCACCTACGAGGCGAGCCGTGCAGCCTATGCCGCCGCGAGGAAGAGCTAGGGTACGAAGCATGAAGGGCATAGTTCTCGCGGGCGGATCGGGCACCCGACTGCATCCGATCACCAAGGGCATCTCGAAGCAGCTTGTGCCGATCTACGACAAGCCGATGGTCTATTACCCGATCTCGACGCTGATGCAGGCGGGGATCCGCGACATCCTGATCATCACAACTCCCGCCGACCGCGCGAGCTTTGAGCGGCTGCTCGGCGACGGTTCCGACATCGGAATCTCGCTGAGCTACGCGACCCAGGATGCGCCCAACGGGCTTGCGCAAGCCTTTCTCATCGGCGCGGACTTCATCGGCGACGACTCGGTCGCGCTTGTGCTCGGCGACAACATCTTCCACGGGTTCGAACTCGAGTCGAGCCTCAAGACGCACAGCACTGTCGGCGGCGCGCTCATCTTCGCGTACCAGGTCTCCAACCCGCGCGCCTACGGTGTCGTCGAGTATTCAACCGACGGCCGCGTGCTGAGCATCGAGGAGAAGCCGGAGAACCCGAAGAGCAACTACGCGGTTCCGGGGCTCTACTTCTACGACAACGACGTCATCGAGATCGCTCGGTCGATCGTGCCGAGTGCGCGCGGCGAGTACGAGATCAGCGACGTCAACAGCGCCTACCTTTCGAAGGGTGCCCTGCGGGTCGACGTTCTCGACCGCGGAACCGCCTGGCTCGACACGGGAACCATCGAGTCGATGCTGCAGGCCACCGAGTACGTGCGCGTCATCGAGGCCCGCCAGGGCTTCAAGATCGGCTGCATCGAAGAGGCAGCTTGGCGCAACGGTTGGATCAGCGACGCCCAGCTTGCGGCACTCGCCGAACCGCTCGCGAAGAGCGGCTACGGCGACTACCTCAACCGGCTGCTCGACTAGCGCCTGTCTTACTGGCCCCGGTTCGCTGCCGCTTCTTCGAGCGCGTCGTTGATAAACGGTCGCAGGGTCAGCACAAACGTTGTGCTCAGGTGGTCGGCGTCAAAGTAGCCGACCACTCCGCCTACGACGGGGTAGCAGGTGTCGGTATCGCACAAGAAGTTCTCGAGCGGCATGGATGTCACGCCCGGCAGTTGCGCAATCGTCGCCGCGTCGCGCTGCGAACCCGTTGTGACCTCAGCTCGCGCCGATGCACAGCCCGCGGGGTTGCCGGACTCCGCGAGGCAGTCGGGAATCTTCCTGCCGCCGGTTGACGGTGCGTCGAGCACGTAGAGCACCGTCTTGCCCGCGTCCGTGAGCCGCTTGAGCGAGGCGGTGAGGCGCTCGGGTGTTGTGTCGGCGTAGTAGGCACGGGCGTTCGACGCGTGGGTCATCACAACAGTGGAGATTGTGTCGTCGCTGATGATGGCGTCGATCGCGTTTGTTGCCCAGTCGGCGCAGAAGTCCGCGAACTGAGCCTTGTCGCGGTGCGGAGCGGGCACCGGGTCAAGCCCGGAGCAGCCCTGCTTGATAAAGGTGTGAACGGCGATGCCGTTGTCTTTGCCGTACTCGTCGAGCACGGGCAGGAGCGCGCCGGCGTGGGAGTCGCCGAGGATGGCGATGCTCGTTGCAGTAGCCTCCCCGGAGCCCATCAGACACGTGCGCACCTTCGCGCTGTAGGGCGATGCGGTGCACTCGACCTGAGGAGTGTCGCCCTTTGCGAAGAGCGGGTCGATGCTCGCCGGGATGGCGAAGGCGTCGTCGCATTCGCCCTGGTTGGCGCCCGCGCTCGCACCGAGGCAACTGGCCGGGTCGGGTTCGGCGATCTGCTCCTGAACGGCTGCAACCTGGGCCGCCTGATTGGAGCGGAGGGTGCCGATCGAGATGGCAGCCGTGCCGATGAGCAGGGCCATGCCCGCTGCCGCGAACACAAACGCATAGCGGCGACGGCGTGCCCAGAATGGCTGGAAGCGCACGGGGTCTTCGACGAATCGGCGCGTGAGCCAGGCGAGCACAACGGAGATCGCGATGAGTGCGAGACCGCCGGCGAGGTTGATGTCGGTGCCGAACAGCACACCTGCCGTGACGATGAGCGGCCAGTGCCAGAGGTAGAGCGAGTAGGAGATTCCGCCGAGAAACTGCAGGGGCACAAACCGGGCGATCGCCGCAGGTCCCCATCCGCCAGCCGCACTGCCAGCCCACATCACGGCGACCGCACCGAGCACGGGCAGGAGCGCGCGCGACCCGGGAAACATCGTCTCGCCGGAGAACCGCAGCGCGGTGATGGCGATGGCACCGAGGCCCGCCCAGCCCGCGAGTGAACGCACGTGAGTGGCGATGCGCCCGGTGAGGCCCGAGCTGAGCACGGCGGGCAGGGACGCAAGCAGCCCGCCGGCCGCGAACTCCCAGGCGCGGGTGAAGGTCGAGAAGTAGGCCTCGGTGGGCGACTCCTTTGTGAACG
>Ga0247737_1000441_pt1 | contig 16559 bp, 10 predicted proteins | sample UWRJL028104C2_FD_180937 | JGI IMG/M metagenome (GOLD analysis project Ga0247737, IMG submission 180937) | Plant litter microbial communities from Arlington Agricultural Research Station in Wisconsin, United States - UWRJ-L028-104C-2 | ecosystem: Environmental > Terrestrial > Plant litter >...
CGCCGGCGAACCCGGAGCCCACCAGACGGGCGGCGGCGCCCGGCCCGGCACGCCGGGCGATCGAGATGCCGGTGCAGGTCAAGGTCTGCGCAGCGGCCCAGCCCAGCAGCAGTGTGGCCAGCGGGACCGGCCAGGCGACCCGGGCGATCGGGTCGGCGGCGGCCGCCGCGACGCTGAGCGGGGTCACGTAGAGGACGCAACGCAGCAGGGCGACGAGCAGGTAGGGGCGGCGAGCCGGAGCGCGGTGCGAGCGCGTGGTGATCGCGGGCGGCGCCGGCATCGGTGCCGGCGTGCCGTTCGGCCGTGCGTGCCGGGCGCCTCGGTGGGCACGCCGACGCGTACGACCGGAGGCCGTTCTGGGACGTGCGGGCGTGCTCGTCATCCGTCCTGCCTCTCCCCGATCAGCCAGCGCAGGGTGGTCGGCGGCTCGGACAGCGGAGCCGGCACGGCGAGCACCAGCTCGTGCGCGAGCGGCGGAGGTGGCGCTGCGAGATCGGCGTAGAGCGCGCCGTAGACGCGCACCACCCGGTCATTCGTGAAGTGCGTGAGCGCGCGCTGTCGGGCCGCGTCGCCCAGCGCCCGGCGGCGGCCCGGCGCCCGCAGCAGGCCGACCACGGCAATCGCCAGCGCGGCCGGGTCGCCCGGCTGCACCAGCACCCCCGTGTCAGCGAGCGTCTCGGCGGCCGCTCCCACGTCGACGCCGACCACGGCTCGGCCGGACATCATCGCCTCGATCAGCCGGTAGGGCGGGTCGGCCGGTCCTGGCACGTGCGCCACCACGTGCCCCGTGGTGTAACGGTCGCGGGGGTCGGCGGGCAGGGGATGCAGCCGTACGGCCCGGTCCAGCCCGGTGCGCTCGATCTGCTCGGCGCAGTGGTCCTCGTGCGCCGCGGTGACCCCGACCAGGTGCAGCACGGTGCCCGGCTCGGCGGCGGCGATCTGGTGGAAGGCGGCGAGCAACGGCAGGAGGCCGCTGTCCGGGCCGCCGCTGCCGGCCCAGATCACCGTGGGGACGGCGGACGCGGGCTCGGCGACGCTCGGATACTCCGCGGGATCGACGCCGGCCGGGACCTGGATGAGCTTCGCGGCCTGCGCGCCGTGCCCCCGCGCCCAGCCGTGGTGGTAGGCGCTGAGCGGCGCGATCAGACTGGCCTCGGCGTAGCCGGTGCGGGCGACCGAGCCACGGAACCGGCGCAGCACCGCGCGCACGGCCGGTGACAGGCGTTCCTCGTGCGGGCGGTGCCCGGCGACGACGGCGCGGGCCTCGGTGAGCAGCAGCGGGAGGCCTTTCCGCCAGCGCCCGGCCAGCGCGGTGAGTAGCGGAGTGGTGCCGCCGACGCAGTGCACGAGGTCGGCTGCGGGCAGGTCGACGACGACCGCGCCGAGGGCGTGGCGCAGCAGGGTGGCCGAGGTGCGGGCGTCGCGCACAGTGAGCCGGGGGAGTTCGCCGGGCTCGGCGTGGGCAGTGCGCCAGGCGTCGAGCAGCGCGTCGGCCAGGGGGAGCCCGGCCAGCGTCGTGGGCGTTTCGGCCACCCGCCGCAGGCCGTCCGCGAAGAGCTCCGCGGCGTTGTCCCGATCGCCGATCAGGCCCTGGCAGAGCAGGTCAGCGGCGGTCCGGGCGAGGCCACCGTCGTCGCGGGTGGTGTCGTGGCGGGTGGACTGGTGGCCGACGGCGACGGCCCGGGCGGAGTCGACATTGAGGGGCAGCGGGTAGGCGGTGGCGGACGGCGGTTCCCGGTCGGTGACGGTGAGCAGCTCGAAGCGGAACCCGAGCAGTCCTTCGACGAGGGTGCGGCACCATCCGCTCAAGGCGTCCCGGCGATACGGGTACCCGCCGCCGGTGAGCATGCAGATGCGCTCGTGCGGCGGGATCGGATTCACGATGGAGGCAACGAAACAGCCCACCGTACGCGGTGGAGCAAGTCGGGTACGTGACAGATTTACGCGCTAATTATCCGATTTGCCGTACTATTTATGGTGAAAAGTCGGTTTCGACGTGCAGATCATTCGAGCTTGTAGCGGCGCTTCGATCGGTCCGGTGCCCGTGGGTGACTCGGTCCCGGCCGTGCTTCGTGCCCTACGGTCGAGGCCTGGCCCCACCCGGGCGGGTGGGCACACTGGGCGGCGTACGTCGACAACGGTGAGCTTTGTGTGGTTGGCGGGATGGTGGGAATTCGGGTCACGTCGGCGGAAATAACGGAGTCAAGATCGGCATCCGACGAGCTCAGGAGTGCCAACTTCGCGATATTGTTGATCTTCGCGACCTTGGAAGTGCGGGTCAAGAGGCGGTTTCAGAAGCGGTTTGGCCTGCTGGTAAGCCTTCGGGTGGGAAGATTCACTGCCGGCCGACGACGTGACGCCTCCGCACGGCTTGACGGAATCTAGGTCTGGGCGGACTATGGAGAGGTCGCCAGTCGCGCCCACTCATGCCCGGTTTCAGACGGTCGTGTGAGATGTGCACCTTGAGAAACCATTCCTAGGGTGCATGATTCTGTGCTCAAGCGTGCCCTTGAGTGTGGTTTTGCGGCGCACTCGGCGCGCGTTGGTCGGCCTCTCCGGCAACGCTTTCCACAATGAAGAAGCAGTGCTTCTCAAGGAGTCACCATGGCGAAGGCCCTCTTTGGCCACGTAGGTGCAGCGCCCGATCGGCGTCTGCTCGACGAGGTCACCCGTCTGCGCTCCAGGGTGCAGGCCCTGGAGTTCGAGATCACCCGAGTTCGGGCGGAAAACGATCGTCTGGCCGCTGCGGCCGCTGAGGCAGACGATTTCGCGCGGCTGACCGAGCCCGCGCTGACCTGAGCTCCATCGGCCGCCGAGGCGGAGTCACTCGAGCTGTGTCACCCACGCTGAGTCACCCTTGCTGAGTCACTGAGGCCCACGGCGGCCGTGGTTATCCCCCGCATCAAAGACGCACCCGAATTAGCGCGCCTCCACGTTGTGGCGGCGCGCATCTTTTTGCCCGACTTGGTGTGGGGCCGGTCGGGGGTGAAGGTATTTTTGTCCAGTTTATCCGGGATGTGGAGCGGCGGTAACGGCCATCGACACGCACCGGGGGTAGTCTGCGCCGAAGCAGAAGACGACCGACTTTCGGAGATCCGTGCACCTCAAGAGCCTGACGGTCAAGGGCTTCAAGTCCTTCGCCTCCGCCACGACGCTGCGGCTGGAGCCGGGAATTACCTGTGTGGTAGGCCCGAACGGTTCCGGCAAGTCCAACGTCGTCGATGCCATCGCCTGGGTCCTCGGCGAGCAGGGTGCCAAGGCGCTGCGCGGCGGAAAGATGGAGGACGTCATCTTCGCCGGCACCTCCGGCCGGGCGCCGCTGGGCCGGGCCGAGGTGACGCTCACGATCGACAACAACGACGGCGCCCTGCCGATCGAGTACACCGAGGTCTCGATCACCCGGCGGATGTTCCGTGACGGCGCCAGTGAGTACGAGATCAACGGCAACACCTGCCGGTTGCTCGACATCCAGGAGCTGCTGAGCGACTCCGGCATCGGGCGTGAGATGCACATCATCGTGGGGCAGGGCCGGCTCGACGCCATGCTGCACGCCAAGCCCGAGGACCGCCGCGCCTTCATCGAGGAGGCCGCAGGCGTCCTCAAGCACCGCAAGCGGAAAGAAAAGGCGATCCGCAAGCTGGACGCCATGCAGGTGAACCTCAACCGGCTCACCGACCTCACCGCCGAACTGCGGCGACAGCTCAAGCCGCTCGGCAAGCAGGCCGAGGTGGCCCGGCGCGCGGCCGGAATCCAGTCCGACCTGCGCGACGCCCGGCTGCGACTCCTCGCCGACGACCTGCACACGCTGCGCACCACCCTCGACCGGGAGATCGCCGACGAGTCGGCCATGCGGGACCGCCGCGGGCAGGTCGAGGACGAGAACCGCGAGGTCCAGCGGCACCTGGCCGACCTCGAGCTCGCGCACGCCGAGGACGCGCCGCTGCTCCAGGCCGCTCAGGACACCTGGTACAAGCTCTCCGCCCTGCAGGAACGCTTCCGCTCGACCGAGCAACTCGCCACCGAGCGGCTGCGCCACCTGGCCGCGACGCCTGACGAGGAGCGGCCCGGCCGTGACCCCGAGCAGCTCGTGGCCGAGTCGGAACGGGTGCGCGAGCAGGAGGCGGAGCTGCGCGAGGCGCTCACCGACGACCAGATGCGCCTGGCCGAGGCGATCGAGCACCGGCAGGAGCTCGAACGCGAGCTGGCCGCGGCCGAGGGTGCGCTGCGCACAGCGGCCAAGGCGATCGCCGACCGGCGCGAGGGTCTGGCCAAGCTCACCGGCAACGTGAACGCGGCGCGGGCCCGCACCGAGGGCGCCACCGACGAGATCGAACGCCTCGCCGTCGCGCACACCGACGCCATGATGCGCGCCGAGACGGCCCAGGCCGAGGTGGACGTCGTCGCCGCCGAGTCGTCCGAGGCCGACCGGGGCAACGTCGAGCTGGACGAACGTCACGCCGAGGCGGTCGACGAGCACGACCGGGCCGCGGCAGTGGTCAAGGACCTCTCCGACGCCGAGCGGACCGCCGAGAAGGACGCGGCCGGCTGGAAGGCGCGCGAGGAGGCGCTCGCGCTCGGCCTGAGGCGCAAGGACGGCGCGGGGGCGCTGCTCGCCAAGGCCAGTGAGGTGCCGGGACTGCTCGGCAGCCTGGCGTCCATGCTGACTGTCCAGCCCGGACACGAGGCGGCCCTCGCCGCCGCGCTGGGCTCGCTCGCCGACGCCGTGACACTCTCCGGCGTGGACGAAGCGGTCGAGGCGATGCGTACGCTCAAGATCGCCGACGCCGGGCGGGCCGCGCTCGTCGTCGCGTCGCCGGCCGGTCCGGGCATGCGGGGATCGCTGGACGCGCTGCGCCCCGCGTTGCCCGCGGGAGCGGTCTGGGCGCCCGATGTGATCGGTTGCCCCGAGAACGTGCGGCCCGCGCTGAACCGGGCGCTGCGAGACGTCGTCCTCGTGCCTGATCAGGCCGCCGCTGTCGCGCTCGTCGCCGGCAACGCGGAGCTGCGGGCCGTCACGCCCGACGGGGACGTGCTGGGGGCGTACGCCGCCGCCGGAGGCTCCGGGAAGGGCACCAGTTATCTCGAGGTGCAGGCCGCCGTCGACGAGGCGAAGGCCCGCCGGGAGGCCGCCGAGGAGTCGATCAGCGAGCTCAAGGCGCAGCTGGCCGAGGCGCGCGCCGAGGTGGCGAGGCACAAGGAGACCGTGAACGTCGCGGCCGCCGCCAAGCGCGCCGCCGAGGGAGAACGCAACGCGGCCGCCCGCCGGCTCGCCGAGCTCGGCGCCGCCGCCCGATCGGCCAAGGCCGAGACCGAGCGCCTGGGCTCCGCGCGGCAGAAGGCCGAGTCGGCACGCGAGGCCGACCTGATGCGCGTGGCCGAGCTCGAGGAGCGGCTGCGCCTGGCCGAGGCCACCCCGATCGACGAGGAGCCCGCCACCGACGAACGCGACCGGCTCGGCGCGCTCGTTCCGCAGGCCCGGCAGAACGAGATGGAGGTCCGGCTCGCGGTGCGCACTGCCGAGGAGCGGGTCGCCTCGATCGCCGGACGCGCCGACTCGCTGCTGCGCCAGGCCAACGCCGAGCAGCAGGCCCGGGAACGTGCCGCCGCCCGTCGGGCCGCCCGTGCCCGAGGGGCCGAGATCGCCCGTGCGGTCGCGCTGGGCGCCGGGGCCGCGCTGGCCCGGGTCCAGGTGTCCTTGGCCGCGGCGATCGAGGCGCGTGACGAGCTGGCCCAGGCCCGCACGCTGCGCGAGGCCGAGCTGCAGGAGGTCCGGGCCGGGGCGAAGCGCCTGGTCAGTGAGCTGGAGCGGCTCACCAGCGAGGTGCACCGCGACGAGGTGGCCCGCGCCGAGCAGCGCATGCGGATCGAGCAGCTGGAGGCCAAGGCGGCCGAGGACTTCTCCCTCGACGTCGACACCCTGATCGTCGAGTACGGCCCCGAACAGCCCGTGCCGCCCACGCAGGCCGAGGTGGCGCTGGCCGAGAAGGACGGCAAGCCGGTCCCCGAGCCGGCCATGTTCCACCGGCCGACCCAGGAGAAACGGGCCAACAAGGCGGAGCGCGACCTGGCCCTGCTCGGCAAGGTCAACCCGCTGGCGCTGGAGGAGTTCGCGGCGCTCGAGGAACGCTTCAAGTTCCTCTCCGACCAGCTGGAAGACCTCAAGGCCACCCGCAAAGACCTGATGACCGTGGTCAAGGACGTCGACGAGCGGATCCTCGAGGTGTTCGCCTCGGCGTTCGAGGACACGGCCCGCGAGTTCCAGCAGGTCTTCCAGGTGCTCTTTCCCGGGGGCGAGGGCCGGCTGGTGCTGACCGACCCCGAGGACATGCTGACCACCGGCGTCGAGGTCGAGGCGCGGCCGCCCGGCAAGAAGATCAAGCGGCTGTCGCTGCTCTCGGGCGGCGAGCGCTCATTGACCGCGGTCGCGATGCTCTGCGCGATCTTCCGCGCCCGGCCGTCGCCCTTCTACATCATGGACGAGGTCGAGGCGGCCCTCGACGACGTCAACCTGGGCCGGTTGATTACGCTCTTCCAGCAGTTGCGGGAGAAGAGCCAGCTGTTGATCATTACGCATCAGAAGCGCACGATGGAGGTCGCCGACGCTCTGTACGGCGTCACGATGCGCGCCGGGGTGACCCAGGTGATCAGCCAGCGGCTCAAGCACGATTCGGAGGAATGACCCATGTCGCGCGAGCCCGCCCAGGCCTTGCTCATCGACCTGGACGGTGTGCTGCGCCGCTGGGACCCGGCCCCCATGATCGCCGTCGAGGTCGCCAACGGGCTTCCCCCGGCCGCCCTGCTGGAGACGGCGATGTCGTGGGACATCTACCGCCCGGCGATGGCCGGCGAGGTCAGCGACGCCGAGTGGATGGAGCAGGTGGCCACGCGCCTCCCGCTCGACATCGACGCGGCCCGCACCGCGGTCGCCGACTGGCAGTCCTACCGCGGCGAGCCCGACCCGGACGTGTTGGCGTTCATCCGCGAGGTGCGCGCCGCCGGGCGCAAGGTCGGCCTGGCCACGAACGCTACCGACCGCCTGCGCGGCGACCTCGAGCTGCTGGGCCTGCTCGACGAGGTCGACGTGGTGATCAGCTCGTGGGAGCTCAAGGTCCACAAGCCGGCCCCGGAGTTCTACACGAAGGCCTGCCAGCTCCTCGGTGTCCTGCCCAAGTTCGTCCTCTTCATCGACGACGACGACCGAGCCGTACGCGGTGCCCGCGCGGCCGGCCTCTCGGCCTACCGGTGGACCGGCCCGCAGCACCTCCCCTACCTCCGTAAGGCCCTCGACCTCCCCGAGTGACCGCGCCTCAGCGGGGGTAGGGGACCTCAGCCACCTCGAAGAGGTTGCCGTCCTTGTCGGTGCCCTCCACCTGGGCGGTCGCCGCGCGGCCGGTCAGGACCAGGGTGCTGATGGCGTTTCCGAAGTAGGGGCCGGCCAGGCGCTTCCAGCTCCACGCCGGGCGGCGGACACCGGCCGAGCGGGCGATGCCCTGGACACCGCGCGCGGCGGCCCGGGACCAGCTGAAGCGCATCAGGGGGCGCATGAAGGCCGGCACCTGGTTGTGGACCGGGGAGCAGGTGAGCTGCATGACCGGGGTGGCCATCTCGGTGCCGAAGTCGGCCTCGGCCACGTACGAGTGGTGGACGTCACCGGAGAGCACGCTGATCGACGCGGGGGCCGCGTAGGCGCCGCCCGCACCGACCCGGTGGCCGGGAGAGCCGGTGCCGCCCTCGCCCAGGCGGCGGAAGAGCTCGCCCAGCGCGTTGAAGGAGCGGCCGAACGCGGCCCAGTGCTCCAGGTCGACGGCGCGGCGCAGCTTTTCCGCGCTCGACGCCACCCAGGGGCGAGGGGAGGCGGCCGTCTTCTCGTTCCACGCCTCCAGGTAGTGGATCGCGGGCGGCATGAGCCACGGCAGGGAACTGCCCACCACCAGGTGGTCGTACTCCCCGTGGGCCTGGTCGACGAACCAGTTCCACTCGGCGGCGGGCAGCATCTCGCGCCGGTCGGGAGTCAGGACGCGGCTGCACCGGTTGTCGAGCATGACCAGCCGGGTGCGGCCGATGTCCAGCGCGTAGCTCCACTGGTAGAGCTGCTCGGCGGTGTCGACCGTGCGGCCGAACTCGTGCAGCACGTCGGTCGCGTCACCGACCGACGTCACCTTCTGGAAGAGCGGGTCGGTGGCCAGCTCGTCGGGGGACATGTTGCCGAGGTGCTGATAGACCCAGTAGGAGGCCAGGCCGCCGGTGATCCGCTCCTCCCACCACGCCTGCTCGGCCATGTCGGTGCGCCACGACGCGGAGGTGTTCCAGTCGTCGATCAGCTCGTGGTCGTCGAAGATCATGACCGTCGGGATCGTGGCGAAGAGCCAGCGCACCTCGGGGTCGCGCCAGGACTCCAGGTAGAGCTTGGTGTATTCGTCGAACGTGACCACCTGGTCGCTCGGGCCGTCGTGACCGGCCGCGCGGCGACGGCGCAGGAAACGGCGTACCTTGGCCGAGGTCTTGTCGGCGTAGACCTGGTCGCCGAGCAGGACGATCAGGTCGGGCCGCAGCTCCGGGTTCTGCGGATCGGCCATCAACCGCCGGGCGTACGCGTCCAGGGCGTCGGGCGGCAGCTGCCGGGCGGTGGCACTCGGGGTCGCCTCGCGGCAGGAACCGAAGATCAGCCGCACGGGAGTGTCGGCGTCGTGGGCCGGCCGGGTGTGGATCGCCGGGGGTGGGTAGGCCGACTCGGTGCTCGGCCAGACCTGGCGGTCGTCGAGCAGCACCTGGTAGGTGCTCGACGTGCCGAGACGCAAGCCCTCGACCACGACCAGCGCGTAGTGATGCCCGTAGGCCGTGAAGGTGGACGCGGAGCCCACGCCGCCGCCCTCGGCCGCGACCAGGACCTGGGCCGGCTCGGACGTCTCGACCCAGACGGTCGCCCGGTCGCCCACCACGCGGCGTAGGAGCGGGCCGACCAGCAGCTGGGCGGTCATCGGGACAACGCCGGGGTGTGGCGCACGGGGGAGCCTCCACGCTTGTGCCAAGGGGTTCCCCATCCTCTTGCACATGTGCTCCGAGCCGCCACTCCACGGCCGACGCCACACCCGGCCAGGCCATCTGTCAGGATTTCCGCTATGGAATACGTGGTCGCCGCAGTAATCCTTCTCGTTGTTCTGGTGGCTGGTGGGATCGGCCTGGTGGTGCCGCGGATGCGCCGCCGGGAGCTGCCGCCGACCCCGACGGGTGGGAGCACGACGACCCTGGAGCGGCCGCCCACCGCGGAGCCCGGGGTCGAGACGCCACCCCTGGTCGTGCCGGCCGAGGCGGACGAGGGGCTGCCCCCGCTGCTGGAACGGCCGGTCGAGGAGTCGCTGCCCACCCTCGACCAGCCGGAGCCGACGGCCGGCCGGCTGGTGCGGCTGCGCGCCCGTCTCTCGCGTTCGCAGAACGTCTTCGGCCGCGGCCTGCTCAGCGTGCTCTCCCGCGACCACCTCGACGAGGACGCCTGGGAGGAGATCGAGGACAGCCTGATCGGCGCCGACGTGGGGGTCGAGGCCACCCAGGTGATCGTCGAGCGGCTGCGTGAGCGGGTCCGGGTGCTGGGCACTCGTACCGTCGCCGAGGTGCGCGAACAGCTCGCCGAGGAGCTCGTCGCCGCGCTCGAACCGGACCTGGACCGCACCCTCAAGACGACCCCGCACGATGGTCGGCCCGCGGTGCTGCTGGTGGTCGGCGTGAACGGCGCGGGCAAGACCACCACCTGCGGCAAGATCGGCCGGGTGCTGATCGCGGACGGCCGGTCGGTGCTCTTCGGGGCGGCCGACACCTTCCGCGCGGCCGCCGCCGACCAGATCACGACCTGGGGCGACCGGGTCGGCGCCGAGACCGTACGCGGTCCGGAGGGCGGCGACCCGGCCAGCGTGGCGTTCGACGCGGTGAAGCGGGGGATCGAGCTGGGGGTCGACACCGTGGTGATCGACACCGCCGGCCGGCTGCAGAACAAGGTCGGCCTCATGGACGAGCTGGGCAAGGTCAAGCGCGTGCTCGAGAAGCACGGCCCGGTCGACGAGACCCTGCTCGTGCTGGACGCGACCACCGGGCAGAACGGACTCGAGCAGGCCCGCGTCTTCACCGAGGTGGTCGACGTGACCGGCGTGGTGCTGACCAAGCTCGACGGCACCGCCAAGGGGGGAATCGTCATCGCTGTCCAGCGCAAACTCGGCATTCCGGTCAAGCTGGTGGGGCTGGGTGAGGGACCGGACGACCTGGCGCCGTTCGAGCCCGTCGCCTTCGTCGAGGCCCTGCTTGGCGGCGCCGCGTAGTCTCGGGTGAAAGGTTGACGGGCGGGGCGGTCGGACGGGAGGAGGCTGTGGTGACGCAGGAGCCGGTGCGGGAGATCCCGCTTCACGGCGGCAACGTCAGCACGGTCTCCCGGGTCGGCGACACCGTGCGGCGCAATGCCGGACCGTGGACGCCGGCCGTGCACAGCCTCCTCAACCACATCGAGCGGGTGGGTTTCACCGGCTCACCGAGCGCGTTGGGCATGGACGAGAAGGGCCGCGAGGTCCTGTCCTATCTTGATGGCGAGTGCGGCGAATATCCGCTGGGCCCGCACTGGGTGACCGAGGAGGCGCTGGTCACCGTCGCCACCATGATCCGCATGTTCCACGACGCGCAGTACGGCTTCGTTCCCCCGCCGAACGCGGTGTGGCGCTCCTTCGGGCCGCCCCCGCCGGACGCCGACGTGGTCTGCCACCACGACGCCGCCCCGCACAACGTGGTCTGGCGGCCTGACGGCACGCTCGCACTGATCGACTTCGATCTGGCCTCGCCCGGCGCGCGCATCTACGACGTGGCCTACGCGGCCTGGACCTGGGTGCCCCTGTTCAGCGACCGCGACTCGTACACACTGGGCTGGAAGAGGCCGAACCGCCCGCGCCGGCTCCGACTGTTCGCCGATGCCTACGGCCTGATCCCGCGCGATCGGCACCGCCTGGTGCGCACGATTCGGAAGAGGATCGTCGACCATGTCGAGGGGATCCGGCGGATGGCGGCGTCCGGCGATCCGGCTTTCGTGCGGATCGTGCACAAGGGTCATCTGCGGCGTCCGATGCGTGATCTGCGGCTGCTCGATTACGAGCGGCACACCCTCGAATACGCGCTTCGGTGATCGGGCGTTGACAATCCGGTAGACCCCGGATGACCGTTTTTCCGCCCCTATTAGTCCAGTTCACGAGGTTTTGTCGAACCGACTGTGAGACTTTCTTCACACGTACGAAACAGTCCGTCACGTTCTGGAAATCGAGCGAAGACCATGCGCGAAACCTCGGACCGGAAGGGTCTCGTCACGAAACCGGCCGATGAGCAGTGCTGCTTCGTGGGTCGTATATGAGGACACCTTCATCCGAGAGGAGGCAGCGTGGAGATCGATACCGGCAATACCGCCTGGTTGCTCCTGTCGTCTGCGCTCGTTTTGCTCATGACCCCGGGTTTGGCGCTGTTCTACGGTGGCCTCAACCGGTCCAAGGGCGTTCTGAACATGATGATGATGAGCTTCTCGAGTATCGGGCTCATCTCCATTCTGTGGGCGCTCTACGGCTTCTCGCTGGCGTTCAGTGCGAACGGCTCCGAGGGCGTCAACAAGATCATCGGTAACTGGGGCTTCGCCGGCACCAGCACCAGCTGGCTCTCCGCCATGTGGGGCGAGACCGGCATCCCGACGTACGTCTTCATGACGTTCCAGATGATGTTCGCCATCATCACGGTCGCCCTGATCAGCGGCGCCCTCTCCGACCGCCTCAAGTTCGGCGGCTGGATCCTGTTCGCCTTCGGCTGGTTCACCCTGGTTTATGTCCCCGTGGCCCACTGGGTCTGGGGCGGTGGCTTCATCGGCGCCGGCATCAAGGCGCTCGACTTCGCGGGTGGTACCGCGGTGCACATCAACGCCGGCGCCGCGGCTCTCGCCGTCGTGCTGGTGCTCGGCAAGCGACTCGGCTGGCCGCGCGAGAACATGCGCCCGCACAACGTACCGTTCGTCGCCCTCGGCGCCGGCCTGCTGTGGTTCGGCTGGTTCGGCTTCAACGCCGGCTCCGAGCTGACCGTCGACAGCACCACCGCGGTCGCCTTCCTCAACACCCAGCTCGCCACGGCTGCCGCCCTCATCGGCTGGTGCGTCGTGGAGTGGCTGCGCGACGGCAAGCCGACCCTGGTCGGCGCGTCCTCCGGCGCGGTCGCCGGCCTGGTCGCGATCACCCCCGCCTGTGGCTTCATCGCTCCGCTGCCGGCCATGCTGCTCGGCGTCATCGCCGGTGTGGTCTGCGCCCTGGCCGTGGGCCTGAAGTACAAGCTGGGCTACGACGACTCGCTCGACGTCGTCGGCGTCCACTTCGTCGGTGGCTGGATCGGTTCGCTGTTCATCGGCTTCTTCGCCACCACCCAGGTCAACGGTGCGATCACCGACGTCCTCGGTGCCTCGGAGGGCCTGTTCTACGGCGGCGGCCTGACCCAGCTCGGACGCCAGTTCGCCGGTAGCCTGATCGTGACGGTCTACTCGTTCGTCATCGCGGCCGTGCTCGCCCTGATCCTCAAGGCCGTCAAGCTCGGCCGGGTCAGCGAAGAGGCGGAGATCGAGGGCATCGACATCGCCGCCCACGGCGAGACCGCGTACGACCTGACCCCGTCCGGCGGTTCCGGCAGCGGTGGCGGCGCGTTCGCGATGGCCGGGCTGAACAAGCCGGGCATCGACGCCGACGGCAAGGCCGACGTCAGCCAGAAGGTCGGTTAGACACTCCGATGACTGCACCCAGGGAAGGACTGAGTATGAAGCTGGTGACCGCGGTCATCAAGCCGTACCAGCTCGACGCGGTGAAGGAGGCTCTGCACGCCCTCGGCGTTGCCGGCCTGACCGTGAGCGAGGTACAGGGGTACGGGCGGCAGAAGGGCCACACCGAGGTGTACCGGGGAGCCGAGTACACGGTGGAGTTCCTGCCCAAGATCAAGGTCGAGGTGGTGACCGACGAGATCGACGTCGAGAAGATCGTCGACGCCGTGGTCACGGCCGCGAAGACCGGCAAGATCGGTGACGGGAAGGTCTGGGTCACGTCGGTCGACGACGTCATCCGGGTCCGGACCGGCGAGCGCGGACTCGACGCGCTCTGATCTCGGCGGAGTGACTCATATGTCCAGCGAACCGCCGACCCCACCCCAGGTGCCGGTCGGTGGTTCGCTGGACAAGCTCCGTGAGCACATCGGCGCCGCTGCCCGGCAGGAACGGGCCGCGGCGCTCGATTCGTGGTTGCGGGAGATGTTTCCCAGCCATGTGCCCGGCGTCAGCCTGGTCGCGGTCGGTGGGCTGGGCCGGCGCGATTGTGCCCCCTACAGCGACCTCGACCTCGTGCTGCTGCACAACGGCGCGGCCGGGATCGACCGGATCGCCGCCGCCCTCTGGTACCCGATCTGGGATGCCCGGCTCAGCCTCGACCACTCCGTGCGCACCCTGCCGGAGGCGCTGTCGGTCGCGCACGACGACGTCAAGGTCTCCCTCGGCCTGCTCGACGCCCGCCACGTGGCCGGCGACGCGGCCCTCACGGGTGAGCTGGTCGCGGCGGCCGGCGATCAGTGGCGGCGCACCGCGGTGCGGCTGCTGCCCCAGCTCAAAGAAATCACCAGTGCGCGCTGGGCGACCCACGGCGAGCTCGCGTTCCTGCTCGAGGGCGACCTCAAGGAGGCAGCCGGCGGGCTGCGCGACGTGACCCTGCTGCGCGCCATCGGCCGCGCCGGGGTCGCCGACACGATGCGCCCGGCCGTGCGCGCGGCCGGCCTGCGGCTGCTCGACACCCGCGACGCGCTGCACCTGGCGGTCGGCCGCCGGGTCGACCGGCTCGTCGCCCAGGAACGCGGCGCGGTCGCCGAGCTGCTCGAACTCGACGACGGGGACGCGCTGCTGCGCCGGGTCGCCGGCGACGCGCGGACGGTCGCTCATGCTCTGGACGACGCCTGGCGAGCCGCCGACCGGCTGCGCAGCGGTCGTCGGCGCGGGGTGCCCGCCGGTGCGCCGACCCGCCGCCCGGTCGCCCGCGACGTGGTCGAGCAGGACGGCGAACTGGTCCTGGCCCGCACCGCGATCGGCCCGGTGCCCGACCCCAGCCTCTCGCTGCGGGTCGCCGCCGCGGCCGCCACCGTACAACTGCCGATCGCCCGGGCCACCTCCGAGTGGCTGGCCTCGTTCTGCCCGCCGCTGCCCAACCCGTGGCCGCCCGTCGCCCGTGCGGCCCTGGTCTCGCTGCTCGGCTCGGGCCCCGGCCTGCTACCCACCTGGGAGACCTGCGACCGGTACGGGCTGATCGACGCCTGGCTGCCCGAGTGGGCCCGCCTGCGCAGCCTGCCTCAGCACCACCCGATCCACCGGTTCACCCTCGACCGGCACCTGGTCCAGGCGGCGTACGAGGCCACCTCCTACGCCCGCGAGGTCGAGCGCCCCGACCTGCTGTTGATCGGCGCGTTCCTGCACGACGTCGGCAAGGGCCTACCCGGCGACCACAGCCTGGTCGGTGCGCCGATCGCCGCCGACATCGCCGCCCGGATCGGCCTGCCGCCGGCCGACGTGGCGACCGTCGAGAAGATGGTGCGGCTGCATCTGCTGCTGCCCGACGTGGCCACCCGGCGCGACCTGAGCGACCCGCTGACCATCTCGGGAGTGGCCGAGAAGGTGGGCGATACCTACACGCTCGACCTGCTGCACGCGCTGGCCCGCGCCGACTCACACGCCACCGGCCCGGCCGCCTGGTCGGACTGGAAGGGCCGGCTGATGCGGGAGCTGGTCGACCGGGTGCACCTCGCGCTCGACACCGGCGAGCTGCCCGAGCCGCCGGCGCCCGACCACGAGCTGCTCGAGGGTGACCTACCCGCCGTGCACCTGGACGGCGACCGGCTCGCAGTGGCCGCGGCCGACCGCCGGGGCCTGCTCGGTGCGGTCGCCGCCTGTCTGGCGATGCACCGCCTCGACGTGGTCGGCGCGAACGCGAGCACGGTCGACGGCCGGGCGATCGTCGAGTTCTTCACCCAGCCCCGCTACGGCACCCCGTACGACCCGTTCGCCCTCGCCGCCGACCTGCGCCGGGTGGCCGCCGGAGACGTCTCGGTGACCCAGCGCGTACGGGCCCGGGCGATGAGCGCGCGTGGCGGCACCGCTTCCCCCCGGGTGGTCTGGCAGCGTGACGTGGCGACCGACGCGGCCGTGCTCGAGCTGCGCGCCGCCGACTCGGCGGGCCTGCTCTACCGGGTGGCGACCGCGCTCGACGAGGCCGGCGCCGAGGTGCGCGCGGCCCGCATCTCCACTCTGGGTGGTGACGTCGTCGACGCGTTCTACCTGGTCGGGTCGTGGGTGAGCGCGGCCGAACGCGATCGGGTGACCGCCGCCGTCCTGGCCGCCGTCTGAAGATCGACGTCACCTCGCCCGGGGCAGTCCGTTGACCGGGGCATGCAGCTTCACGCATCCGGCCTGCTCGATGATCACATCGCGGCGGCTGGTCCCCGGATCCGTCTCGCGCTGACCGCCACCGCCGCCCGCAATCGCTCGCTCGACGCCCGCGTCCTGCTGGCCCGGGCCGCGCTCGGCGAGCACGGCACGCTCGACCGCCTGCTCGAGGCCGCCCGGACCGGGGATCGGCGGTGGCTGCGCGGGCTCCGGCGCAAGATCGACCCGAGCCTGGTCGCCGCGCTGGCCCAGACCCTGGCGTTGCAGGAGCTGGAGCCGACCGACCGGGACGACGCGCTGGCGCTCTTCGAGCTGACCCGCCGGGTCTGCGGGGCGCGTTCGCTCTCCGCGGCCCATCAGGCGCTGCACGCCCAGCTCGCCCTCGCGCACGAGAGTCCCGAGCGGACCCGCAAGCTGCTGCGCCGATACCTGAAGATCGCCGACCCGGCCCGGGCCGGACTGCGCGCCGACCTGCTCAACCCCTTCGTCGACGCGGGGTCGGCCGGTCCTTGGCGGGAGGCCTTCCACGCGCTGATGCCCGCGCCCGGCCCCGAGGTCGCCGAGGGCGAGGGTGAGCCCTTCGACCGGCTGACCGCAGCCGAGCCGGAACGCGTGGAGGGCCCGCACCGGGTCTCGGTCGTGGTGACCGCCTATCGCCCCGACCGTGGGCTGATCACGGCGGTGCGCTCGATCCTGGCGCAGAGCTGGCGCAACACCGAAGTGATCATCGTGGACGACGCCTCGCCGCCGGAGTTCGAGGGCGTGTTGCAGGCGGCGGTCGCGCTCGGCGACCGGATCAAGCTGGTCCGGATGCCGGTCAACTCCGGGACGTACGCGGCCCGCAACGCCGGACTGGACGCGGCCGGCGGTGAGTTCGTCACCTTCCAGGACTCCGACGACTGGTCCCATCCGCTGCGCGTCGAACGCCAGGTGCGGCCGCTGATCGACGACCGGCGGCTGGTCGCCACCACCTCGGACGGGCTGGCCGTCACCGGCCAATTGCTCGGCAACCGGCCCGGGGTGCGCAGCGGGCGGTTCAACCCGTCGTCGCTGCTGCTGCGCCGCGGCCCGGTGTTGCGGACGGTCGGCTACTTCGACC
>Ga0247737_1000442_pt1 | contig 16542 bp, 21 predicted proteins | sample UWRJL028104C2_FD_180937 | JGI IMG/M metagenome (GOLD analysis project Ga0247737, IMG submission 180937) | Plant litter microbial communities from Arlington Agricultural Research Station in Wisconsin, United States - UWRJ-L028-104C-2 | ecosystem: Environmental > Terrestrial > Plant litter >...
GTCGAACAGACCACCAGAACCGCCGCATCGCCGCCACCGAGATCGATGGCTTCGGCCGTACGCTCACCCTCCATGCCCTCCGGCAGGACGCAGTCCTCATCGGCCTTCACCAGCGTCATGACCTGGGTCTTCAGCGCCTCGAGCGCTTCGGCGGTGACGGGGGCGGTCGCGGGGGCCGAGGCGGCCTTCTGGTCACCGGGTTGGTGGCAAGCCGCCAGCAAGGCGCAGGCCGTGATCGCGCTCAGAATACGGGTGGTCATCAAGCTATCCTTGCGTTGGGACGACGGTCGCGGCCGGCGTCGGGTCTGTCTTGCCGGCGGCGGGCCAGCCGGTGACCTCATCGGTCGCAGGCGCGCCGGGAGCAGCATGGGTCACGCGAACGGCGCTGACCATGACGATCTTCGAGCCGTCCCAGCGCCAGCGCATGGTGCGGGTCCAGTATTGGGTCTCGCCGGTGTTGGGCAGTGTCGTGTCGGACCAGACGAACTCCTGCGTCGCCGGGTCCCAGACCGCCTCCGACGTCAGGCTGGGCTCCCAGTCGTAGCCTTCCTCGAACTCTTCCGCGGGCCCGTTGTACAGGATCAGCGATTGGGCCTTCAGCACGCCGTCGGCGCCCTGCACGTGCAGGGTCTTCCACGGCGCCCGGCCCTCCGCGCTCGGATAGCAGTCCGTCAGAACCGCGAAGGCGCCGCCGCTCAGGTCGATGACCTGATTCGCCGTCGGCGCGGGGTGTCCGGGCCAGTCCCCTCCGCACCGATCGAACACCGGAATGGCAAGGATGCGCGCGACGGCGGCGGCGGATCCGGCGGGAGCGCCTCCCGCTTCGGCGCCCTTGGTACCCGCCGGCTGCTGGCATGCGGCCAGGACGAGCGCGGCGACGGACAAGGCGGCGATGGTCTTCATGGCTTCCCCCACTGATTTCACGCAAGGAACGGCGTTTCGGCGCCCTGCGCAAGACGCCAAACCTGACGGCCCACGACAGATCCGGACGCAGGCTGAAAGGCGCCCCTGCCCCACCGCCTGCGACTCCTGTAAGCCGTTATCCATGGCCAGAGACGGTGCGATCTATGTTTGTCAGTCCTGCGGAGGCGTCCACGGCAAGTGGTCGGGCCAGTGCGGCTCGTGCGGCCAGTGGAACACCATCGTCGAGGAGGGCCGCTCGGCCTCGCCCCCCGGCGCCCTGAAGCCCGCCACGACCGCAAAGGCGCGCGGCCTGCAGTTCGAATCCCTGCTGTCCGAAACGCCCGAGCCGCCGCGCATCGTCACCGGCGTGACCGAGTTCGACCGCGTCTGCGGCGGCGGCATCGTACCCGGCTCGGCCATCCTGCTCTCGGGCGACCCCGGCGTCGGCAAGTCGACATTGCTTTTGGACGTCGCCGGCCGCGCGGCCCTGTCCGGAGCCCGCGTCGCCTATATCTCCGGCGAGGAGGCCATCGAACAGATTCGCGCCCGCGCCAAGCGGATGGGCCTGTCCGAGGCCCCGGTCCAGTTGGCCTCGGCCACGGCGCTGCGCGACATCCTCGGTACGCTGAAGCGCGAGAAGTTCGACATCGTCATCGTCGATTCGATCCAGACCCTGTGGTCCGACGCCCATGAGGCCGGCCCCGGCTCGGTCACCCAGGTCCGCGCCTGCGCCGGCGAACTGGTGCGTCTGGCCAAGGCCGGCGGCCCCGCGGTGGTCCTCGTCGGCCACGTCACCAAGGACGGCCAGGTCGCCGGTCCTCGCGTGGTCGAACACATGGTCGACGCGGTCCTGAGCTTCGAGGGCGAGCGCGGCTATCCGTTCCGCATCCTGCGCGCCGGCAAGAACCGCTTCGGCGCCACCGACGAGATCGGCGTCTTCGAGATGGGCGACGCAGGGCTTCGGGAAGTCTCCAACCCTTCCGCCCTCTTCCTCGGCGAGGGCAAGGACCGCGCGCCCGGCGCCGCCGTCTTCGCCGGCATCGAGGGCTCCCGCCCCGTCCTGGTCGAGATTCAGGCCCTGGTGTCCAAATCGGCCTACGGCACCCCGCGCCGCGCCGTGATCGGCTGGGAGACCGGCCGCCTCGCCATGATCCTGGCGGTGCTTGAGGCCCGCTGCGGCTTCGGTTTCGGGGATCAGGACGTCTATCTGAATGTCGCGGGCGGCCTTCGCATCAACGAGCCCGCCGCCGACCTCGCCGCCGCCGCCGCCCTGATCTCCTCGGCCACCGGCATGCCCCTGCCCCAAGGCTGTATCGTCTTCGGCGAGATCAGCCTCTCGGGAGAGGTTCGCGCCGTCGGTCGCGCCGAGGCCCGCCTGCGCGAAGCCCAGAAACTCGGTTTCGACCAGGCCCTGTCCCCGCCCCTAACGGTCAAGGGCGGCGGTGTTTTGGTCACGGGCGTCAGCCGATTAACGGAAGCCGTCGAACGAATCTCGCAGAACAGGTATTGAGCACAGGTCTCCTCCCCATCGCAGATGGGGAGGTGGCTCGTAGCGAAGCGAAGAGACGGAGGGGTTCTTTCTTGAAACGATCGCCATCCGTGGGGCTTCAAGAGCCCCTCCACCGCTTCGCGGTCCCCCTCCCCATTCGCCAAGCGGCGAACAGGGAGGAGAGGGTGTGACCGGCTTCGACGCCTTCGCCATCATCGTCATCCTCGCCTCCGCCGCCGCCGGCTGGGTTCGCGGAGGCACGCGCGAGATCATCACCCTGCTCAGCTTCGTGCTGGCGGCCTTCCTGGCCCTGGTCGCCCTGCCCCTGACCGCGCCCCTGGGTCGCGCCCTGATCAACCCGGACTGGGCCGGATCGATCGCCGCCGCCGTCGCCTCCTTCCTGCTGGTTTATTTCGGCATCCGCATCTTCGGCTCGATCCTGTCGAAGCGCGCCCAGGCCCATCCGACGCTTGGCGGCATCGATCGGATGGTCGGCGTCTTCGTTGGCGCCGGCCGGTCATTGGTCCTGCTGGGCGCCATCCATCTGGTCATCGTCGCAGCCATGCCCGGCGAGCGCACGCCGTCCTGGCTGTCCGAGGCGACGCTGCGCCCCGTCAGCGCCGGAGCCGCCCGCGCCATCCAGATCATCCTGCCCGGCATCGGCCGCGGCGCCGACGCCATCAGTCCGGTGGTCGATTCGTCCGTCCGCAAAGGCTTTTCGAACGATCAAGCCTTGCCCTCGCCCCAAACCCGCCCTAACTCGCGCCCGTCCGCCGCCCAGTAAAATTTCGCCTGTCATCGGAGCCCCCACGATGCGCAGCTTGCCTCACGACATCCAGCCCCCGGTCGTTCACCGGGCGCATTATCGAGACGCGGATGACGACCATCCGCGTCTGGAGTGCGGCGTCTGCGGCGTCTGGGGCGCGGAGAAGGACGAAGCCTCGGGCATCGTCGCCCTCGGGCTGCACGCCCTCCAGCATCGCGGTCAGGAAGCCTGCGGCATCGCCTCGGTCAACACCGAGCGCTTCCACACTGAACGCCATATGGGCCACGTGGGCGAGGCCTTCGGCGGCACCGATCTGGCCAAGCGCATGCCCGGCCCGGCGGCCGTGGGCCACACCCGCTATTCCACCGCCGGCGGCAGCTTCCTGCGCAACATCCAGCCGATGTTCGCCGATCTCGACCAGGGCGGCATCGCCATCGCCCACAACGGCAACCTGACTAACTTCCACTATCTGCGGAACCAGCTGGTCGGCGAGGGTTCGATCTTTCAGTCCACCTCGGACTCCGAAGTCATCCTCCACCTGATCGCTCGCAGCCGTAAGGCCAAGATCGTCGACCGCTTCATCGACGCCCTGGCGCGTATCGAGGGCGGCTATGCGCTGGTGGCCCAGACCCGGACCAAGATGATCGGCGCCCGCGACCCGCTCGGCATTCGTCCGCTGGTGCTCGGCAAGATCGGCAATGCCTGGGTCATGGCGTCGGAGACCTGCGCCCTCGACACCATCGGCGCGACCTTCGTCCGCGACGTCGAGCATGGCGAAGTCATCGTCATCGATCACGAGGGCCTTCGCTCGCTGAAGCCCTTCCCGGCCCGCGCCGCCCGTCCCTGCCTGTTCGAATACGTCTATTTCTCGCGCCCCGACAGCGTCGTGAACGGCCGCTCGGTCTATGGCGTGCGCAAGCGCATGGGCGAAGGCCTGGCGCGCGAGTTCCCGATCGAGGCCGACGTCGTCGTGCCGGTGCCGGACTCGGGCGTCCCCGCCGCTCTGGGCTACTCGCAAGCCAGCGGCATCCCCTACGAGATGGGGATCATCCGCAGCCACTACCTGGGCCGCACCTTCATCCAGCCCAGCCAGGGCGCCCGCCAGAAGGGCGTGGCCATGAAGCACAGCCCGAACCGCGCGGTGATCGAAGGCAAGCGCGTCGTCCTGATCGATGACTCCATCGTGCGCGGCACGACTTCGGTGAAACTGGTCCGCGCCGTCCGCGACGCGGGCGCGACCGAGGTCCATCTGCGTTCCGCCAGCCCGCCGATCCTGTGGCCCGACTTCTACGGCATCGACATGCCGGAACGGGACCAACTGATCGCCGCCAACAAGACCATGGAAGAGATGCGCCAGATGCTGGAGGTCGACTCGCTCGGCTTCCTGTCGGTCGACGGCCTCTACAAGGCGATGGGCGAGACCGGCCGCAACGACGCCGCGCCCCAGTTCACCGACCACTATTTCACCGGCGACTATCCGACCCGTCTCGTGGACCGCGAGATCGAGGAAGGCGGCCGCGACGTCATCGGGCGGCAACTTTCGCTGCTCGTCAGCGCTTAAGCTTCCATGAGCATCAACCTCGGCTACTTCACCCTCGACACCGTGGACATCGCCAAGGCGAAGGCCTTCTACGGCGCCCTGTTCGGCTGGACCTTCGACGCCGACGCCTCGAAGTCGACCTACGCCCACGTCGCGAGGTCGAACCCGCCGTTCGGCTTCACCAAGGTCGAGCGGGCCAAGGACGTCACCAACCTCTATTTCCGCGTCGACGACATCGCCGCGACCTGCGCCCGCGTCACCGAGCTGGGCGGCAAGGCTGCCATTCCCTCGGAAAGCCCGACCGGCCTCAGCGTCGTCGTCTGCGATGATCAAGGCGTGAGCTTCAGCCTGTGGCAGGCGGCCGAAGGGTTCTAACCGCCTTTCGCCGCCTCGATCACCGCGCTATCAGGCGCGATGACTTCCGACCTCCCCCTGAATGACCGTATCGCCCTCGTCGTGGGGGCCTCGCGAGGCATCGGCTACGAGGCCGCGCTCGCCCTCGCCGTCGCCGGCGCCCACGTCGTCGCTACGGCCCGAACGCAAGGCGCGCTGGAAGAGCTGGACGACGCCATCTACGCCGCGACCGGCCGCCACGCGACGCTGGTGCCGTTCGATCTGGTCGACGGCGGCGGCATCGACCGTCTGGGCGGCGCCATCTTCGGCCGGTTCGGCAAGCTCGACATCTGGGTCAACGCCGCCGCCACCTTGGGCGCCCAGGGCCTGACCCCTGTCAGCCACATCGACCCGCGCGGCTTCGCCAAGATCGAGAAGACCAACTTCACCGCCACCTACCGCCTGATCCGTTCGCTGGAGCCGCTGCTGCGCGCGTCGGACGCCGGACGTGTCATCCACCTGACCACCAGCCTCGCGCGCGAGCCCAAGGCCTTCTGGGGCCTCTACGCCGCGACCAAGGCGGGAGCCGAGGCCCTGATGCTGGCCTGGGGCGACGAGATCGAGAACACCACCGTCCGCATCAGCGTCCTCGACCCCGGCCGCATGCGCACCCAGATGCGCGCCCAGGCCTTCCCCGGCGAAGACCCCATGACGCTGCCCGCCCCGTCCGAACTCGCCCCGCTGATCGTCGAACTGGCGCGCGGCGACCTGACGCCGCCGCAGAAGGTGTCGTTCAAGGAATGGAAGACGGACCTGCCGGCGGGCGCCCTGATCTAGGGGCTACTTCTTCGGCGCGTGTTTCTGCCCGGTCCGCACGCGTCCCGATCGCGACACCTGCCTCGCCCCGCCCCGCGCGCCCTTCTGGACGGCGACGGACGAACCCGCCTTCTTCGACGCGCTGTTCTTCACCGCCCCGATGATGCGAGGCTTGGCGACGCGAGTCTTCTTCTGCTCCAGCGCCTTGCCGGGCAGGTGGGACATTTCCTCGGCCTTCTTGCGGACGGCGCGGGGCGCGGTCTTGGCGTCGCCCTTGTAGCGTTCCGGTCCCGACTTGGCGCCGCCGGTCGCATAGGGGTTTTCGGACCCGCCCTTGACCGTCAAACGGATCGGCACGCCGGGCAGGTCGAAGCTCTCGCGGATCGAGTTGGTCAGGTAGCGGATATAGTGTTCGGGCAGGTTCCCGCCCCGGCTGGCGAACAGCACGAAGGTCGGCGGACGGGCCTTCGTCTGGGCCATGTATTTGGCCTTGATCCGCTTGCCATCGACGGCGGGGGGCGGATGCCTCTGGGTCGCCATGGACAGCCAGTCGTTGAGGTCCTTGGTCTTGACCTTGACCGACCAGGTTTCGTGCGCCTTCAGCACCGCCGGCATCAGCCGATCGACGCCGCGCCCCGAGTGCGCCGACAGGGCGACGAACGGCGATCCCTTCAGTTGGGGCAGCTTGTCCTCGGCCAGCCGTTTCAGCTCGGCCATCCTGGCCTGCGGGTCCTCTTCGAGGTCCCACTTGGCCGCGACGTAAACCAGGGCCCGGCCCTCGCGCTCGACCAGGTCGGCCAGCTGCAGGTCCTGAACGTCGAACGCATTGTCCTTGTCCATGACCAGGACGACGACCTCGGCGAAGGTGATGGCGCGGATGGTGTCGGCGACCGACAGCTTCTCCAGCTTCTCCTGCACCCGCGCCTTGCGACGCATCCCGGCCGTGTCGACCAGGCGGATGTTCTGGCCCTCGTATTCCCAGTCGACCGAGATGGAATCGCGCGTGATCCCGGCCTCGGGCCCGGTCAGCAGGCGGTCTTCGCCGATCAGACGGTTGATCAGGGTCGACTTGCCCGCGTTCGGGCGGCCGATGATGGCGATGCGGATCGGCTTGTCGGGTTCGTCGAGCTCTTCGATGAAGATGTCGGCGCTCGCGGTGACCAGGGCGGCGTACAGGTCCGCCATACCCTCGCCGTGCTCGGCCGAGATCGCCACCGGCTCGCCGAAGCCCAGCCGGTAAGCCTCACCCACCCCGCCGCCGCTCTCACGGCTCTCGGACTTGTTGGCCAACAGGATGACCGGCTTGGACTGGTGGCGCAGGCGTTCGGCGAAGATCTCGTCCAGCGAGGTCACGCCTTCGCGCGCATCCATCATGAACAGGATGACGTCGCCGTCCTCCAGCGCCAGCTCGGTCTGCTCGCGCATCCGGCTTTCCAGGCTGTCGTCGTCGACGTCCTCGTAGCCCGCGGTGTCGATCAGCGTCAGGTCCATGTCGCCGATATTGCCGTCGGCATAGCGACGGTCGCGGGTCACGCCCGGACGATCGTCGACGAGCGCCAGGCGCTTGCCGACCAACCGGTTGAACAGTGTCGACTTGCCCACATTGGGGCGGCCGACGATGGCGAGCTTCAGTGCCATGTCGGCCTTCTAACGCAATTCGTGTGTTCTGGTCAGCGAATGCTGATCAGTTCGCCGTCGTCGGTGAGGACATACAGCGCGCCGTTGTAGGCGGCCGGAGCGATATAGGCGGGCGCGCCGAGGTTCAACGTCGCCGTCTGCACGCCCGTCTTCGGATCGAAGGCCACGGCCTCGCCGTCCGAGTTGACCAGGACCAGACGGTTGGACGCCAGGATCGGGCCCGACCACTCCGGACGCACGGTGCGATCCCAGAAGCCCAGGAAACCACCCTCCTGACGCACGCGGCCCTCGTTGAGGTCGCGGGTCCAGTAGACGGCGCCCGAGTCGCGGTTGACCAGGGTCAGTTCACCCGCCTTGGACACGACATAGACGACGTCGCCGGCCGGCAAGGGCGCGTTCACGCCCGCAACCGGCAGGGTCCACTTCGGCTGGCCCGTGCGGATGTCCATCGCCTGCATGACGCCCGAGTGGCTCACCGCATAGACGAAACCGCGCGAGATGACCGGGCGACCGGCGATGTCGCGAATCTCCGACAGGGCGCTGGTGCGGCTGGTGCGCGACAGGACCTGGTTCCAGACGGGCTGGCCGTTGGTCGCGCGCAGGGCGACCACTTCACCGGACGAGAACGGCGCGATGACCGTGTCGCCGCTGACGGCCGGGCTGGCGGCGCGCATGACGCGGGCCGGCTCGACGATGCCGCGGTACGACCAGTCCTGCAGGCCGGTCGTGGTGTTGAAGGCGATGATCTGGTTGTCCACGTCGATGACATAGACGCGGCTGCCCGACACCGTCGGGGCGCCGTGGATCGGCACGTCGACCGGCTGGGTCCAGACGACCGCGCCCGTGGCGGCGTCGAGCGCCGTCATGGTGCGATAGCCGGAGGCGACGAACACCTTGCCGCCCGCGACGGCCACGCCGCCGCCGAAGCCGCCGCTCAGCGAGCCGCCGCCTTCGCTGACGAAGGGGATCGGCAGGCCGAAGGCCGAGACGCCTCCCGAGGCCTCACGGCCCGTCGGCTTGACGTCGACCTTCCAGACGACGGCGCCGGTGCTGGCGTCCACCGCGGTGACGGTCGATTCGCCGTCCATGACGAAGACCTTGCCGGCGTCGGCGACCACCGGCGACATGACCTGACGGGTGCGGGCCGAGCCCGAACCGATCTTGCGACGCCAGCCGATGGTGAACTCGGGCGCGGCGATGACGTGCTCGATCGCGTTCTCGGCGTTGCCGCCCGGCAGGGGCCAGGAGTTGGCGGCGACAGGACCGGGCAGGAAGAAGTCGCGACCGGCCAGACCAGCCGACGGCGCCAACTGCTGCTCGAACGACAGGATCGAGATCCGCTGTCCTTCGCTGGCCGTGGCCTGGGGCGATTTATCGTCGCCCAGGCCGAACGGCAGGATGCGCCGCGCCGAGGCGCAGGACGCCAGAGAGGCGGCCAGCCCCAGGACGATGGCGGTCTTCAGCACGCGCGTCACGGTCGTCATCCGAACTCCGGTCGTCATCAGGCGGGTATTCACTGTTGGGCAGCCTGGGCGGCCTGCTGCGCGGCTTGCAGCTGCTCGGGGCTCGGGGCAGGCGGAGCGGCCGGCGGCGTCACGTTCTGGGCGGCCACGATGTCCTTCAGGCCGACTGCGACGCCGGTGTCGATCATGCCGATGGCGGCCTGGGCGCGCTGGCGCACCGAATCGGGCACGTCCTGCCCCAAGGTCAGCAGCACGAAGACCTCGCGGGCCTCGACGGGCTTGTTGAACTGCAGGCGGGCCATGCCGAGCGCTTCCTGGGCGAAGGGGACCATCGGCCGACCTTCCTTGGTCAGGGGCTCCAGCTTGGCTTCCAGCGCTTCCAGGGTCGCGCCGTTGTCCATCATCAGCAGCACCGACTTGTAGACGGCGGTGTCATGCAGGATCGGATCGCCCGAGGCCTTGGCGGCGTCGTCGAACAGCTGGATGGCGTCCGGGATACGGTTCGCCGCCACGGCGATGCCGGCCCGTTGTTGCAGGGCCAGGGCCTTGTAGGCGCCGTTGCCCGACTTCTCGGCTTCGGCGAAGGCGGTTTCCGCGCCTGCGGTATTGCCCGTCTGCATGGCCTCGAGGCCGCGCTGATAGGCGATCGAACCGGCGTGGGCGCGGCTCGTCTGGAAGCTCTGCCAGCCCCACCAGGCCAGGGCGGCGATCAGGGCGACGAGAAGAATACCGCCGACGATGGGCAGCCAATTGCGCGCCAGGCGCTTGAGGCGTTCGGAGCGGATATCCTCCTCGACCTCTTCAAAGACATCAGTCACTAGCGGAGCCGCCCCAAAAAACGCTGAAAAGCCAATCGGCGCGGACCCTAGAGGTTCACCCTCGCGCCCGCAACGGAAGCGCTACGGCGTCGCCGGCTTTTTGGAGAAGTAGGTCTCGACTTCGGCAGGAAAACGGCGGGACTTAACATCGGCCGCATAGGTTTCGACCGCGCGACCGATCTCGCCGCGCAGATCGGCGTATTTGCGCACGAATTTCGGTGTCCAGTCGAACATCCCCAACATGTCCGGCGTGACCAGCACCTGGCCGTCGCAGGCCGCCGAGGCGCCGATCCCGATCGTCGGCTTGGCGATCGCTTCGGTGATTTCGCGGGCCAGCGGCTCCGCCACCCCCTCGATCACCACGCAGAAAGCGCCCGCGTCGGCCGTGTCGTGCGCCGACTGGAGAATGCGCGCATGCTCCGCCGCTTCCCGCCCCTTGGCCTTGAACGAGCCGTCGATGTTGATCGACTGGGGCAGCAAGCCGACATGGCCCATGACCGGCACGCCGCGCCGCACCAGATATTCGATGGTGGCGGGGACTTCTGGACCGCTCTCGACCTTCACGGCCTGAGCGCCCGTCTCCTTCAGGATGCGGACGGCGTTGGCGTAGGCCTGCTCGACCCCGGCCTCATAGCTGCCGAACGGCATGTCGATGACCACCAGGGCTCGTTTCGACCCTCGCATCACCGCCTGGCCGTGCAGGATCATCATCTCCAGCGTGACCCCGACCGTCGAGGTCATGCCGTGCACCGCCATCCCCAGACTGTCGCCGACCAGAAGCACGTCGCAATGCGCGTCCATGATCTCGGCGGTTGGAGCATCGTAGGCGGTCAGCATCACGATCGGCTCACCGCCCTTGCGTGCGGTGATCTCCGGGACCGTGATTCGCTTCACGACTTCCTGTTTCTGGCTCGACATGGGTACTCCGCTGGCAGCGGCGGAGAGATAGGCGTCCGGATCGATCCCGTCGACCCGGACGCCCTAACTCAGACGTCCTGAGACAGCCTGACCACGCCCGCGGCGGCCACGGCGATCAGCGCCCCGGCGGCGATCCAGAACATCTGCATCGCCCCCATCGACCCGAAGGTCAGGTCCGACAGACCCAGCTGAGACAGGCCGGAGCCCACCGCACTCTGGACGTTGACGCTGGCCGCCTGCAGGCCTTGGCCGATCACACGCCCGGCGACGGGCGCCTGGCTGTCGGACAGGTGCAGGTTCAGGTTCATCGATTCCTTGACCGCGATAATCCCGCCGATCAGGCCGGCGACGGTCAGGGCCGCGGTCCGAACCCGGCTGGAGGAGTGCAGTTTCGTCTCGACCTCGGCGGCGAACAGGGTCGCGTCGGCCATCTGGGGCGAGCGGGCGAACAGCCGCTCGATCATCGGATCGAATTCATCAGCCGACATGGGTCGACCTCCCCGACTGTCCTGCATCCGGCGAAAGCCGGGCGCGGAGTTTATCCAGACCACGTTTGACATGAGACTTCACCGTTCCAAGCGGCAGATTCATGGCGGCGGCGATCTCGGGATGAGACAGCCCCGCGCCATGGCACAGGGAGACGCAGAGACGCTCGGTTTCACTGAGCGATTTTAACGCTTCGTCCAGGTCGACCAGCCCCGCCTGATCCCGCGCCGGGGCGACGTCTTCCTCCCCCGGTTCGATCTCGGCGACATAGCGGGCGTCCTTGGCCTTGCGCTTCAGATAGAGGCGCGCGGCGATGCGCTTGACCCAGGCGGCGAAGGTGCCCTCGCCTCTGAACTCGGCGCATTTCTCGAACGCCTGCAGGAAGGCGTCCTGCGCGACGTCGTCGGCTTCCGACCCTTGCGCTCCCATGCGTCGCAGCAGGGACCGCACGGCCGAGCCATGGCGGCGGACCAGTTCGCCGAACTCCCGACGTCCGCCCGCCGCCGCGAGGGCGGCGAGCTCTACGTCGTGTTGGTCCATCAGGGCCTTGGGCATGACAGTTCCCCCTGTCTGACCGGGCTCAGTCCTTGTTCTTGTTGAAGAAGCTCAGGACGATGAAGGCCAGACCGATGGTAACCGGGATCGCCGCGACGCCCAGCAGGCCGCCGTCGAAGTTCGGACCGTCGCCCCAGTCGTCGCCGAAGCCACGCAGGTCGTTGATCAGGCTGAAGGCGGCGATGCCGATGCCGACGGCCAGCCAGATGATGCCCCGGCGGATGTCGCGGGTGCGCGACGGGATGTTCTTGGAGGCTTCCTTGCCCAGAGCTTCGATGACCTCGGGCGGCAGCGGCTGGCCCTTGTCGATGGCGGCGCGGACTGTCGCCTGCATCTCACGGCGCTCCTTGCTCTTCAGATAGGCCGGGCCGAACGCGATGGCAGTGATCGAGCCAAACACTGACAGGATGGCGATGACCGGAATGAAGTCTTCCATGGGATATCCCCTCTTTCGATGATGACCGGAGCCTGATGCGCCGGCCTTCTGATCACAAGAGGCTGTGGCGAGGTCCAACGGATGCGATTTACGACGTGAAATCTTCGTAAGGTCTCATCTGACGCCGACTGACAAGTGGCGGCCGGATGCTGGCGTGCCTGAAAAGTCTGTCCTAGCGTCGCCGTTCGGTCTTGCACTGTATGTGAGCATAGCCATGTCGATCCGCCTTCTTCCGCTCGCCTTCTGCGCCCTTCTGGCTGCCGGCTGTTCTCCGCGAACCGCCTCGACCGAAGAAGCGGAGCCGGCCGCGGTCTCTGTTGAACCCCTGACGGCCGCGCGCGTCGCCGACCTGATCGCCGCCGACGGCGCGGCCCATACCCTGGCTGTCCTGACCGGCCCGGCCGACACCTCGGGCTTCGATCAGGTCACCGCCGGTATCGCCACCGGCGACCCGGCCTGGCTGGCCGTGGCCCAGAGCTTCCGTCCCCATGGCGACGGCTGGTTCGGCGAGGGCCTTTCCGACGCCCTCTATAAATCCCTGTCGAAGAATGCTCCGGGCGTCCTGGCGGTCCTGAAGGCGACCGGCGGCGCCAGCGAACTGACGTGCGAGAGCACAACAGACAACGCCGCCGCCATCGCGGCCGTCACCGCCGTGACCGATCCGGCCCTGGCGGACGTTAAGGCCGAATGCCTCGGCTATATGACCGCCGGCTGACTCGTCAGATGAGCAAAGCTTAATCTCGGCCGCGCATCCGACCGGCCGATTCACGGCCTCCTGAGCTTCAGGCGATCCCGCCCGAATCCCCCTGGAGGCCAATATGCTGCTCACCGCCCTGCTCGCTGCCGCGAGCCTCGCTCACACGCCCGCGCCGGAAATGCGCGTCACGATCCGCGATCTCGATTTTGATCGAGCCGATCACGTCGACCTCTTCATCCAGCGCACGCGCGCGGCCAGCCGGGGCTTCTGCGCCGAGCATCTGGGGCTCGCGACGCCGGATAGGATGGGCGACCCCAATGTCTGCCGGCGCGGCATGGCCATGCTGGCGGTTCAGGCCCTGCCTGAGCCCCAGCGCGCCCAACTGGCCCGCTCCGGCCAGCTTCGTCGTCTCAGATAGGCCGCAACCGCTTCGCCGACGCCATCAGCGCGACGACGCCCAGCCCCGTCAGCATCAGGATGACGGCGGCTGGAGCGAGGGTCTGGCCCAGCCCCTCGACCACCGGCTCTATCATCGGCCCGATCGCCCAGCACAGGACAATGGCCGCGATGGTCCAGGGGATCAGGGCGCCGACCGTGGCGAACGCGCGCCTGCGGGCGACCCGCTCGGCCACGACCGCCTGAAAGGCCAGATCGCGCGCGGGTGGCGTCGTCTCGGCGAAGAAGGCGGTCAGCTTGTCCTCAGGCGTCATCGGACCCTCCCGTCAGCACGGCCAACAAACGCGCCCTGCCCCGCGTGACATGGGACTTCACCGTCCCGAGCGGTAGCCCCAGCGCCTCCGCCGCCTCCGCATCCGACCACCCGTCGGCCAGGCACAGGGCGACGCAAGCCCTCTGATCCGACGGCAACTCGGCCATCGCATAGGCCAGCGCCAGCCGGTCTTCCTGCGAGATCCCGCCTGAAGGCGCCGTTTCGTCCAGCCAGGACCGGTCCCGCGCCTGTGATCTCAGCCCCGAACGCATCCGGTCCTGCGCCTTCTTCCAGGCGATCCCCAGCAGCCACGATCGCACCCCGGCCGGATCCTTCAACCGCCCCAGCGAGCCCCAGGCCGCCACGAACACCTCCTGGGCCAGGTCGTCGGCCTCGTCCCAGTTGCGCCCCAGCATCCGCCTGAGGAAGGCCCGCACCGGCGCCTGATGCCGCTCGACAAGCCTCGCGAAGGCGGCGTCCGAGCCGGACCGCGCCGCGCGGACCAGCCCCTCGTCCACTGAGGCGCCGTCCATCATCCTGTCCCCCACGGACCGACATCAGCCCCGGCGACGCCGCCGGCCGAGCAGTCCCGACACCAGCGAGGCGGCGCACAGGGCGCCCATGACGAAGGCGACGATCAGGAAGGCGTCACCGGCCCCATACATGTCGGCATAGCTGGCGTAACCGAAGCCGACCGCCATGATCCCGAACAGCACCACCGAGAACCAGTTGCCGTCCTCCATCTTCGTCCCCGGCTGATATTCGTGTCGGTCGTCGATCGGCTGTTCGACGATCTTCAGCAGGCTTTCCGGCGGCTGTTCGCCCCGGTCGGCATAGGTCTTGATGATCTTCAGCACGTTCTTCTGGCGGTAGTAGTTCATCACCGCGTTGAAGCCGCCGAAGATGAACCAGCACAGCGGGAACAGAAGCCACCAGTAGCCTTGGAACAGTTCGACCATCGTCATTCACCCCATATGCGCCGGCCCGTCGCCCGCGCTTTCACAGGGTAGTCGGCGCCGCCTGCACGAATGGATGCACGCCGCTGAAGAAAATGCCATCTAGGCTGAAATCAGCTGGAGAACCGCCATGAGCCACGTCACCTATCGCATCGTCGAACACGACGGCGGCTGGGCCTACAAGGTCGGCGACACCTTCTCCGAGACCTTCCCCAACCACGACGCCGCCAAGGCCGCCGCCGTCCGCGCCGCGCGCGAACAGAAGGTCTCCGACGAGAACGCCATGATCGAATACGCCGACACCACCGGCGCCTGGGTCACCGAACGCGCCGACGGCCACGACCGCCCGGACACGGATGTGGAGGGGTAAAGGCCCTAGTCCGCACAGAAATCCGTGCATCCCCGCCTTCGCGGGGATGCACGGAAATTGACTTACATAAGGATTTATTTCCTATATGTGCCTTGCGGCAGCGGGATGGGCTCACCAACTCCCTTTGACGGTCTTTGACACGTCCAGACGAGCTCACCCGAAATCGCGCGGCCCTACGCCGGACGGGGCCCAGGGTGACATTGGCGAAGATAGCCTTCGCTGATTTCACTAAACTTTTCTCGCGATATGGCTCGTTTTGTCACCCGATTTCACGGCACGGTGACAAAACCCAGAGGCGCTCTAGGCCGCGAACGCCGCCTCATAGATCGCCGGCTTGAACCCGACGATTGTCCTGTCCCCCAGATCCAGCACCGGACGCTTGATCATCGACGGCTGACCCAGCATCAGGCCGATGGCCTTCTCCGCATCCAGCCCTTCCTTCTCCGCCGCATCCAGCGCCTTGAACGTCGTGCCGTTCCGATTGAGCACGATCTCCCACCCATGCTCGGCGACCCAGCCCTCCAGCGTTGCCCGGTCGATCCCCGCCTTCTTGTAATCGTGGAAGGTGAAGGCCCGCCCCTGCTGATCCAGCCAGACCCGCGCCTTCTTCACCGTGTCGCAGTTGGGAATGCCGTAGAGGGTCGGGATCATGCCGTCCGCATAAGACGATCCGTTGCGAAGGGGCAAGCCGGATGAGGCCGTCAGAAAGAGTCCGTGCGATCACAATGGTCTGCGACCCCGGCCCGGGCTAGCGTCAGTCTTCGCTTTTCAGAAGGCTACCCAGAATGACGCGCCGCCTCGTCCTAGTCTCGATCGCAGCCGTCGGGCTGACCGCCTGCAACCCGCCCGAGGCCAAGGCCCCGGAGGTTCAGGCCCCTGCGGCCTCGGTCCTCGCCCCGCACGGGACTTCCTTCGCTGCGGGTCCTGCCGTTACGCCGACCGAGGTCACGGCCTTGATCACCGCCTCCGGCGCCACCGCAGCCGTCGCGGCCCTCGATCCCAACAGCGAAACGCCAACCCGCTGGTCCACCGTCATGCGCGGCATCGCCTTGGGTGAGCCTGCGTGGCTGGCCATCGTCTCCGCCTTGGAGCCCGGCACGGAAAACTCCAGCGCATACGACCTCAACGACGCCCTGCATGACGCCCTGATCAATAACGCTGCGGGCGCCTTGGGCACTATTCAGGGCGACGAGGACCTCCGTCCCGAAGCCTTCTGCGCGATCGACCTGATCGAGGCCCCGCCCTCGGCCTACGCCGCCTTCTACGACGCGGCGACGCCGGCGGTCGAAGCCGTCACCGACCCTGCCCTGGCCGAGAAGAAGGCCGCCTGCCTGACCTTCCTCAAGGCCCGCACAGGCGCCTAGCGGAACTTACGCAAGCCCCGGGGCCCCATGCGTCCGGCCCCGGCGCGCTTGCCGAGCCAGTCCTTCCAGTCGGGCCAGTTGCGACGGCGTCCGCCGCCGTCGACCCACTCCGGCCCCGCCTCGCCGATGAAGACGGCGATATCGGTCAACCCGCCCTGTTTGAACGATTGCAGCTTCACGCCCTTGCCGCGGCCCATCTCGGGCAATTCCTCGGCCCGGAAGATCAGGGTCTTCAGGTTCTCGCCGATGGTCACGATGTGGTCGCCCGTTACCCGGATCACGGCC
>Ga0247737_1000444_pt1 | contig 16513 bp, 15 predicted proteins | sample UWRJL028104C2_FD_180937 | JGI IMG/M metagenome (GOLD analysis project Ga0247737, IMG submission 180937) | Plant litter microbial communities from Arlington Agricultural Research Station in Wisconsin, United States - UWRJ-L028-104C-2 | ecosystem: Environmental > Terrestrial > Plant litter >...
CGGTTTCCTGGCATGCTCTTGTCCCCTTCACCTTTCGGATCCAGGTAAGCCATCGGACCCAGCAGACCTCCCTTCGAGTCTGTCCCGCCTGAAGCGGGGATGTGTCAGAGCGCCTCGTGGCGCACTGATTCCCCTTCACGATCATCACGTAATGGGCGAACAACTGTTCGGTGATGAACTCCGCGTGGGCCCGCACGGTGTGCCCGGCGTCCATCGTGATCACCCACCCGGCCAGGTCCAACCCCCACAGCAACGGCTGAAACTCAGGCACCTCGTTGGTCTTCGCCCAGACCAGGCGCTCCGCGATCACCACCGAGTTCCCGTGGGTCGCCGCCGCCAGCAGATACGGGATCTGCCCGTCAACGCCGATCGCGCCCTTGACAGCCTTGCCGTCGACCGCGAGCGCCGGCAGCAACACCGGACCGTCGATCGGCGCTCCCACCCCCGAAACCCCGGCCCGGATCATCAGATACCCACCGACATGATCGGCCAGGCTCTGCCCGCCCAGTCCGGCGAGCAGCCGCTCCACCGTGTCCGGGTGTGGCGCCCGTAACCTGCTACTGCGGCCCCGGTGTGCACCGAAGGCCGCCAGCAACTCCTGCGACGCACCCGCCACGAAATCGGTGACCTCGGCCAACGCCACGTTGCCTGACAACACCGCCGCCGTGCACAACCCGAGAATCGTCGGTACCGAGTGCCGGATCCCCCGCCGCGACCGCGGATCCGGAATCCGAGCGAAACAGTTCAGAAGGCTCGAACCGCCGCCGCTGGCCGCCGACAACGCCGCCGCCCGGCCGATCAACACCACCACCGCGGCCTCAGCCCGTTCCCGCACCGGCACCTCACCCGGCACCGACACGCCACCAGAAACCACACCACCGACAACCGGCATGAAACAATCGACACGCAACGGGGCTCCGCTCCGAACAGGACTTTCTTGGTCGAAACCCCGTTCTAGCCCAGCCCCGTTGCCCCACCCCACACACCACGAGGAACACGCCCGTCACGACGGCCGAACCGTTACCTCAACACCACGGTCATCAACCCTGCAGCCATCACCCACAGTCACACACGGCGAGCCGGTGAGACACCGCCATCACACCCACCCCGCCCCGCAACCAATCACCATCCGTTACGGCAGCACCTCACCGGCACCCCGGAACTCAGCGAACGGCCCCACACACGCGCCGACCCGCTCACCCCGAACCCACCACAGCTGAACAGCCAAAACGACTTTGCGCACCGCCCTGCCCTGCTGCTAGACACAGCACGGGCATTCGCCCAGTGGGGAAAGTATCAAGATGCGCTTGATGCGGTACGCACGGCAGAACACTATGCGTCAGAGGAAGTCCGCTCCCGCGCCACGATCCACAACCTCGTCTTAGATCTCGCCCGGCGTGCGCCAGGCCCAGTCAAACGACAGGCCCGCAGGTATGCCCAGAGTATCGGTGCAAAACCATGACGGCACCCGCAGACGACAAGACCCTGCTGATCATCATCTGCGGCGCTGGACCGGCACCGCACGCCGGCCGCCTCATTAGCCTGGCCAACAAAACAGGGTGGACCACCCGCGTCATCGCAACGGCAGCAGCAGTCAAAATGGTCAATGTTGCTGCTCTCGAGGCTTTTGCCGGATCACCAGTGCGAACCGACTTCAACCCCAACGGACGAGGTACCGGTGCCGCCAGTAGTAGCTCAGCCGACGCGCTCATCATCGCGCCAGCGACCTACAACACCATCAACAAGCTCGCCGGCGGCGTCAATGACTCCTACCCGCTCAACATCGTGGCCGAAGCCCTCGGACGGCGAACGCCAACCGCCATCTTGCCTTTCGTCAACACGGCTCTCGCCGCTCGCCGGCCGTTTCTCAACGCTGTCGCCGATCTGCGCTCCGAGGGAGCCAAGGTCCTATTCGGGCCGGGCCAATGGATGCCTCACCCGCCCGGTACAGGGGGAGCACACCTCGACTCCTTCCCCTGGGGGATGGCACTAGAGGCAATCAACCAAGCTGGCCCGATAGGCCGCCCTAACGGATGAGTGGAACTCTAGGGACACCGCGATGCTCGGCCCGCCAACAGGGACAACCCGTGAACAGTGCACGCGCGACCACGCTCGACGTCATCATGAGCTGTCATCGTGAACGCGAGGCCTGGTTGGGTCAGCCGGGAATAGCCCGCAACGCCGCCAGCCCCCCACGGGCGATCAAGCGTGACTCAGGCCGTTGCCAGCCCGTACATTCCTGGCAGCAACTGCAGGACCGCGTTGCTCGCCGGTTGCTCCTAAGCGCCTGCGCTCAAGCCGGCGCCGGGCCATCACTGCGACAGGGCGGGAGTCGTGGACCCCGGACCGATGCCGGAAGAGGGTCCCAAAATGGCCCTTGACCTGGGCAAACCCCCGACATGAGATACGGTGGCGCGGCCTGGTGAGGATCACCGGTACGCTGTACAACTGCGGGCCGCTAGCTCAATGGCAGAGCTGAGGACTTTTAATCCTTAGGTTCGGGGTTCGAATCCCCGGCGGCCCACTGCCCTGACCAGCAGATATTCGTCGCTTTTCACTCCCTTGTGGACGACGTGAGTCACGTGTGAGTCACGTTCGTGACTCACGCCAGCCCTCATCTATCTGCCCTCTGACCTGCACTTTTGGCTGTCCGGCAAGTTGTATCGGCGAGAAGATCATCTTCTTCGCATGCTGTCCGATTTACTCGCAGATCAGGTTAAAGCGAGCTTGGTTCGCTTCGCCGTGCCGTGATACGACTTGCCGCGCTTTTGATCAACGTGCGGTGGTGGCCGGTCGGTAGTGGGCGGGTCGGTGAAGGGGTGCGGGCGGATGGCTGGCCAGGTGTACCGACGGTGCGGGTGCCGATGCATCCTGACTGGCCGCCAGTGGGGTGCCGGCTGTCCCCTGCTGAAGTGGCGCCGTGATCACGGGCGCTGGTACTACTCGGTGCAGGTGACCGGTCCCAATGGTCGGCGGACCAGGGTACGGCGGGGCGGATTCGACACACGCGCGATCGCCGAACGGCAACTCGGGGCGGCGCTCGAGCAGCCGGAGCCGCAGATGTTGCGCCAGACGTGGACGATGCAGCGCTGGCTGGAGTATTGGCTGTCTTTGGTCGAGGAACGGATGCGGCCGTCGTCGGGGCGTGCGTACCGGTCGATCGTGCGCCGTCATCTGATCCCGAATCTCGGCTCGCTGCGGCTGGCTGACGTGGATGGGCGCACGGTGCAAAGGCTGTTGGACCAGGTCTGTGCCCAGCGGGTCCGGCGCAGTGGCCGGTTGATCCGGCCCGGCACGGTGCACCGGATCTGGGCGGTGTTGCGCAGCGCGTTGAACGAGGCGCACCGGCAGGGCCTGATGGCCCCGATCGGGCGGATGCGGCTGCCCGCCGGCGGCAAACAGACCGCGGTGCTGTGGACTCCCGAGCGGGAGGAACTGTGGCGCAAGACCGGTTTACGGTCGCCGGTGGCGGTCTGGGGCGTAGAGCACGTCGCCCGGTTCCTCGAAGGCGTCCAGGACGACCCGCTGTTCCCGTTGTGGTGGCTGATCGCCCTGCGCGGCCTACGCCGCGGCGAGGCCGCCGCGCTCCGCGGCGCCGACCTTGACATCGTCGACCAGCACCTGCACGTGCGCGAGCAGATCGTGCTCGTCGACGGCGTTTACCACGTCAGCCCACCGAAATCGATGGCCGGTGTGCGGCAGCTCGCGCTCGATGAGTTCACCACCGACCTGTTGAGCCGGCACTGGCTGCGGCAGCAGGAGCTGCTGGGAGGGCGCAACGGTGATCTCGATCGGCCGCTGTTCATGCACCCGGACGGGCGGCCGGTGCGCCCGGACTGGATCACCCACCGGTTCGCCGAACTCGTCCAGCAGCTCGATCTGCCACCGGTCCGGTTTCACGACCTGCGGCACGGCGCGGCCAGCCTCGCCGGCGCCGCGAACGTACCGCTGAAGGTCATCCAGCACGACCTGGGCCACTCCAGCGCGGTCACCACCGCCGACACGTACTGGACGGTGTTGCAGGAACTGGCCCGCGCCGGCGTCGCCGCCACCGCGCAGCTCCTGCTCTCCCACGCCAAGATCCGCATGCGGCTGGAAGCCGCGTCGCAAGCGTGACGGTATTCCAGGTGTCCGGGCCCGCCAGCCAGCCGGACGATCAGACCAGCCGGACGACCAGGGCGGTGGCGTGACCCAGCAGAGGCGAGTCCGCGTGCGGGGAACGTCGATCAGCGGCCCGGGTACTCGGCCGGATGGCTCACTCGGGCGAGGTGACCAGCAGTGCTGTGGTGACGGCGGCGGCCGGGCCGCTAACCTGGCGCGGTGACCGACGACTTCATAGCCACGTTGGCGCGTAAGCGGATGGGCGCTGCCGCGTTGCTGACCGATGGTCAGGATCGGGTGCTGTTGGTTGAGCCTTGTGTACGGCTGGTCAGTGACCACAGGAGGTGCTCGACCGTTAGAACGGCGTGATCAAGTCGCGGTGGATCGTCCGGTGCGTACGCCGTGACTGGTCAGCGCAGTCTGTTCAGTTCGCCGCCAGTCTGCCCAAGGACTGGCCGACGTGGTTGTCGGCGGTCGACGTGGCGGTGGGTACGCCGTTCTTGATCTCGCCGGAGTTTGGGTACGACGTGGAGCTGAATGCGTTCTTCCGCAGTCCCGCGATGGTGGTGGCGGCGCGGAACACCCAGATCGGCTATGCCCGCGACCTCAAAGGCTTCTTGAGCTTTCTGTGGGCGGCCCGGGAAAGGTTGTCCTGGCGCGACGCGCAAGAGGCTGACCACGTTGCCTACCTGCACTGGCGCCGCTTCGACCCGCTGGGTCCACGCGTCGACGGACGTACCTGGGACCGGGAGGTTGCCGCGGTCAACCGGTTCTACCGCTGGCAAGTGCATTCCGGCAACGTGCGGGTGAACCCGATTCCGCATCGGGATCGCCGTCCCGCGCCGCTCGGCAGTGGTCTGCGGACTCGGGGCGAACCGGAAGCCGCTGATCAAACACCGGCGACTTACAGCCATAGCGCGGGCCGGGAGAAGATCGAGTGGTGGCGTCGCTGATCGCCGACCTGCTGACGTTCGCGGAAATCGATCGGGCCGACGTCGTGGCGACGGCCCAGGCCGACGGCCTCTACGACCGCATACCTGAGCTGCTCGTGGTGGAGGATCCGGCGCGTCCGGTCGCGTTCCAACCCCACCCGGCTGGTGGAGGTCATCGGGTGAAGGTCGCTCACCTCGATGGTGAAGCCCGCCGGCGGCTGCTCATCGACGGCCCGCGCGGGCTTGAGCCAGCGGCGTTCTGGCTTTCGGAGAGCGGAATGCCGGTCGCCGTGTCGACCTGGAAATCGCTGTTCACGGAGGCGAACACACGGTGCCGATCGAAGGGTGTGGCCCTGCACGGGCACGCCCACCTGCTCCGGCACTCGTTCGCGGTCATCACCCTGGAACAGCTACAGCGCGGCCATATCGCGGCCCTGGCCGAGTTCGACCCCGCGCAGCGCGGTCACTACACCCGTGTTTTCGGCGATCCGCTGGACTGGGTGCGGCGGCGGTTAGGGCATCGGTCGATCACTACCACGCAGATTTACCTGCATGCGCTGGCTGAGCTGGAGATGCACACCCGCATGGCGCTCGTCCCCGACGCCTGGGAAGACCCACGCGACCTCTCCGCTGCTCAGCTGGCCGACGAGAGCCGCGCTGAATCGGAGCCGGCGCAGTGACGGCTCGCGGGCGAGGAAGCACCCGGGCCGGGCGCGGGGCGCTTCAGCCGCTGGGCAGCTACGACGCGACCGGCGCGCAGGCGGGCGGCTGGGGTGAGCAGGCCGGGCTGGTGGTGCACTTCCACGGCGAGGATGGCCGCGACAAGCTGTTAGAGGTGCACCGTTTGCCGCTTCCCGGGTGGCATGAGGGTGTCGCGGCGGCGCTCGCCGCGCGGGTGGGCCCGACCGGTCGGCGGCGCACTCGGGCCTCTGTCGCCTCCGTGTGGGGGACGTGGGCTCGGCTGATGCGCTTTCTGGCGGCGCTTCCGAACTCGCCGTTGGCACCGGGCGAGCTACGCGCCGCGCATCTGGAGGAGTTCCGGCGCCGTCGGGCGGCCTCGTCCAGCGACGGGTCCGCCTGGAAAGAGCTGCGCGAGGTATTCGCGCTGCTGCGAACCGCACCGCTGCGCCGGCTGCTGCCCCCGGAGGTCGTCGAGTACGCCGGCCAGCGCATCCGAGATGACGTGCTCGAGCCGAGGCCGGGCTACTCCGACCGGGAGTTCCGTTCCTTGCTGCAGGCGGCACGCAGCGACGCGGCGGCGATCCGCGACCGGATCCGCGCTGGCGAACGCCGGTTGGCCGAACACCTGCAAGACCCGCTGAGCCGACCGGAACGCGAGCATGGCCAACTGCTGGCGGCGATGGCCGGCACCGGTGAAGTGCCGACCCCACCGGGCGCGGGTGGCATGACCTCGGCGGTCCGCCGGGACCTCGCCGGAGAGCTGTTCCTCACCATCCTCGACCTCGTGCCGCTGCTCGTGCTGCTCGCCGCAGCGTCGGGACGGAACATCGAGACGATCAAGGAACTGCCGATCGAGCATCGCCTGATCGAGGACCGGGTGGTGGAGCTACGCGTGGTGAAACGCCGGCGTGGGCCACAACACTGGTGGGAGACGGTGACCTGGGAGATCGGGCCACCGGAGCGGCAGCTGCACACCCCGGGAGGCCTCTACCTGCTGGCCCACCGACTGACCGAACGCAGCCGCGGATTCACTGGCTGCGCGGCGATCCCACGGTTGCCGAGTGGGCCGAGGAGGTGGTCAGCGAAGCGCTGGTCGACGCGGAACGGTCCGCGTTGACCGCCCATCGGCTTCTGGCGGCCAAGACCGGGGGCGGGCCACAGGTGGTGACTGGCCCTGCCGACACGAGTCACTTGGAGCAGGCGGGAATCGACTCTGATGAAGCTCACCGCACAGCCGGCGGCGAGCTGGATACCGCCTGGGCGGCCTGCACCGACCATGGTCACCACCCCGGTACTGGGGAACGCTGCGGGTGGTCTTTCCTGGACTGCTTCCACTGCGGCAACTGCCTCATCACCCGAGACCATCTGCCCGGGCTGCTCGCACTGCTCGACACGTTGAACAGCCGACGCGAGCGATGCGGCGAAGCCGACTGGTGGGCACGCTACGGCATGACCTGGACGGCACTGCGCCGCGAAGTCCTGCCGAAGTTCAGCCCCGCTGAAATCGCCGAGGCTTCCACCCGCAAGCCCGCGGACGCTCTGCTCGACCTCGTGGAGCAGACATGGCAGCATCCCTGACTTATGCGCAGGCCGAAGCCGCGCCGTCGCATTCGCTCGACGACACGTTCGTGCTGCACGGCCGTCAGCTACGGGCGGGAACCGAGCTGACGGAGACTTCTCGATTCGCCGAGGACGTCTGGCGGCTCACCCCAGCGATCCAGCAACGCCAGCAGCCGTCGCTCGCGTTGACCTTCACCGACGTTCCCGAGCGCTACCGGCCGACGGCGAAGCAGTTGTGCTACTCCCTGCTGTCCGGTCCGCTGCCGCCCGGCGAGCGGCAACCGGCGCTCGCCACCATCCACCCGCTGCTCGGCGAACTCCGCAACTTCTTCAGCTGGTTGGCCCAGCAGCCGTCTGCCACCCGAGAACGCGGCGGACCTGCCCTCACCGAACTCAGCGGCACGGACCTGCTCGAATACCAGCGGCACCTCGTCGCTACCCGGCCGCACCTGGGCCAACGCGACAACGCTCGCCGCACCATCCGCCGGCTCTGGCGCCACCGAACCGCGCTCACCGGCGATCACCTACTGTTCGATCCACGGCATATCGACGGCTGGGGCGAATCCCGCGGCAGACACACCGGCGAAAACGCCACCGACCGCATCCCCGAATCGGTCCATGGCCCTCTGCTGACTTGGGCGTTGCGCTTCGTCGACGACTTCGCGGCCGACATCATCGCCGCGGAACAACGGCGGCGCCGACTCCAGCAAAGCCGTCGATCGCGGCCGAAAGACGCATACGGCCAAGTAGGAAAGGCTTTGCGCGCACTACTCGACGACCACCTCGCCGAGCGGCGGCCTCTGCCCGGATTCCGCGGCAAGGTCAACCTCCACCACCTCGCAGACACCATCGGCTGCTCGCATCGGCTGCTGTCACTGAGCCGTGCCGAGATCAACGCCGTCGCGGCGGTCACCGGCATCACGACCGAGTCGCCATACGACATCACCATCACCGGACGCCTGGACGGCCAGCCCTGGCTGGATGCCATCACCACCCACGGCGCCGGGGAGAAGACCCTTCGTCGTCTACTTCCGACACTTCAAGCAGCGTGCTACACCGTGATCGCCTTCCAATCCGGAATGCGAGACAGCGAGATCAAGCATCTTCGCCGCAATTGCCTGCAGACACTTCGCAACGGCGACGACCGGCCCTACCGCTGGAAAGTGACCAGTCTGGCCTTCAAGGGTGAGCGAGATCCAACGGGAACACCCGCCACCTGGGTCGTCGGGCAGTCGGCAGCACGCGCCATCGCGGTTCTGGAAAGTCTTCAACCAGCCGCCACCAGCTTGCTCTTCACCAGCGTCACGGGCGGCACCAACATCCGGGACGGGAAGACCGCTGACGCCGCCCTCACCACGATCGCCACCAACCTGCAGCTGAACAACTTCATCCACTGGGTCACCGACTACTGCCAAGCCCAGCATCGCAACGACGCGATCCCGCCCGTCGACGGCCGGCCCTGGCGACTATCCACGCGACAGTTCCGCCGCACGTTGGCATGGTTCATCGCCCGGCGCCCCGGCGGGGCCATCGCCGGCGCGATCGCCTACCGGCACCTGAGCATCCAGATGTTCGAGGGCTACGCCGGAACCTCGGACAGCGGATTCCGCGCCGAGGTCGAATCCGAACAGGCACTGGCCCGAGGCGAACACCTACTCGCCATGATCGACTCCTACGAACACGCCGGACTGATCGGCCCAGCCACCGACGAGGCGACCCGTCGCCTCGAACAGTTCGCCGCGCAGGCATCCTTCAACGGCAAGGTAATCACCGACGACCGCCGCCTCCTGCGTCTCATGCGCCGCGACGACCCGGCCATCTATCCCGGCCGCTACGTCACCTGCGTCCACAACCACGCCACCGCCCTGTGTCGACAGCACCGGAACACCAGCGGCGAAGCCATCCCCACCCCCTCGGACTGCCGACCTCTGTCTTGCCGAAACGTGACGCTCACCGCCGGCAACGTCGACGCCTGGATCACCGAGATCGCCGACCTCGATCGACGGTTGTCCAGCCGTCCGTTGCTTCCCCCGCTGCTGCAGCGGGAACTGGAGAGACGGCGGGACGAACTGACCGGCTTCCTCGACCGGCATCGGCGGTCGGAGCCGTGAGCCGTCGGCCCGCACTACCCAGCATCGACGAAGTCGAGAAGGCCAAGGACGCCGTCATCGCCGAGGCCGACGCATCTGCCAAACGCCCCAGCGTCCTGACGCTGGCACGCCGTCTTGGCCTCAGCAACACCACCCTGCGCCGGCACTTTCCCGACATCGTCCGGGAAATCAGCACGCGACGGCACCAGCAGGCGAACCCGGACGGCAAACCCTCGACCACATCGCCGATTGCCACTGAAGCGATGGCACGCCTGCGACGCGAGAACAACGACCTGAAGACGCAGCTGGAGATCGCCATCGCCAGCATCCACCGCCTCGCCCTGGACAACCACGAACTACGCGGCGCACTGGAAGCGGCCACCAAGGTCACCCACATCACTACTGCGACGCGACGCCCCGCTCACCCCAGACGACCCGGAGGCCGATCATGACCGCAGACCCCGCCGACACGGACCAGGCCGTCGCCGACTACACAGCCAGCCTGCCCACCAAGCGCATGGCCGCAGCCGTCCTGTTCTTCGACGACACCGACCGGCTCCTGCTCGTCGAGCCCGCCTACACGAAGATCCACTGGGAACTGCCCGGCGGCTGCGTCGAGGCCAACGAGTCGCCCCGCGCCGCCGCCGTCCGCGAGATCCAGGAAGAACTCGGGCTCACCGTCGAGCCCGGCCGGCTACTCACCATCGATTGGGTGCCACCCCGCCCCGACCGCACCGAAGGTCTCATGATCGTGTTCGACGGCGGTCAGCTGTCAGCCGAGCAGGTCGCGGCCATCCAGCTGCCACCCGATGAACTACGCAGTTGGGCCTGGTCGACGCCGCACGAGCAGGAACAACGACTCTCACCGTTGCTCGCCCGCCGAGCCGCCGCCAGTTACCGGGCTCGAGCCGAGGGACAGACCGCCTACCTCGAAGATGGTTACGCGGCGTCCTGAACTCTTGATCGCGCCTCGCAATGGTGGGGTGAGATGGAATGCGCCGGACTCGTGGATGAGGACAGCGCACCGCTACCTTCACCGCATGCAGTCTCGTCCGATTATCACAGGGGAGTGGCAGCCCGTGCGGCAACAGCACAAGACCTTCCAGGCGATCGAGGTCGGCGACGGCGGCGACGGGCGGTGGGCCGCCTACGCCCGGGGCCTGTGGCAGGAAATGGAGGACCTGCTGACTGAGGAGGGCCGGACTCCGGAGGGCGCGGATCGTGTTCGGGCGCTGTTCCGGGCGCACATGCCAGAACTGGTCCCGATTCTGGACCGCCTGGCCGGCCAACTCGACCGGCCCGAGGCGGAAGCCTTCCTCACCCACGCGGCACTGCGGCCGTTCACCCAGACCTGCACCCAGATCGGCCAGAACGGCGCTCTGCTGCGCAACTATGACCTACGGCCCGACCAGTGCGAAGGGACTATCGCCTCCTCCTGCTACCTGCGCCCCGTGATCGGGATGCAGGACATCCTGTGGGGCTTGCTGGACGGGATGAACGACGCCGGTCTCGCGGTCTCGCTCACCTGGGGCGGACGTTCCGCCTACGGACGCGGCTTCGCCATTCTCATCCTCGTGCGCTACCTGCTCGAGACGTGCGACACCGTCGATGAGGCAGTCGGCCGGCTGCGGTCCCTGCCGGTCGCCGTCCCCCAGAACCTCACCCTTGTCGATCCCAAGAAAGCGATAACGGTGTTCGTGGGACCGGACATCTCGCCGACGGTGGCACCGGACGCCTGCGCCGCCAATCACCAGCACCTGCCGGTGACCGACGAGCAGGAACGGGCCATGCGGACGCAGGAGCGGCTACGAGCCATTCGCGCCGCGGGTGCGGACGACGTGGCAGCGATGCTTAAGCCGCCGCTTTATCGATCCGTCGACGAGCAGGGGTCGAGAACGCTCTACACCGCCCACTACCAGCCCGTCGAGGGCCGTGTGACGTACTACTGGCCCGGCGAGTCCTGGCAACAGTCCTTCAGTGACTTCGCACCCGGAACCCGCACCGTGACCTTGGGCCGGGCCAGCTGAGAGGTTTTCCGGACTCCTGCTCACCCCCTGCACGAAGATCTTGCAAGAACGTGATTCACCCGCCGTCGACAGTCCCTCGCATCCAGATCGGTTGAGACTTCACGATCGCAGCATGCCAGAGGGGCCGTCCAAGTCATTGTCGTAGTCGCCGTCGTGGTCCACTAAAACGGCGTCGAAACCATCGGGGCAGCGCACCCCGCTTCACGAACATCCCAACATCACTGGCAGCCGTTGCTGCGTATCCCCGTATTTCGAGCCCACCCAGCACCGTCCTATCGCGCAGGGCCTGACGCAACCGACCGATCGCCTCGGCATCGACAAACCCGTGCAAGCGGGCGTGGTGACCCAATGACTGCAGGGCGTTCGCACGAGTCTGCGGGTTCCGCGACATTATCGCCCGCTTGACCCGCGGCAGTACGACGTCTGGATCCTCATGGCTCAGCACCAGTGCGAGCAGGGCGACCCCCGCGTATTGGTCTTCCCGATCAAGCACTTCATCGACAATCTCCGGCCGCTCAACCACATCGAGCCAGCTACCAATGGACCAGGGAGGATCTGTCGACATCCCCGGATCTTGGCACACTCCCGCGCGTCGAACTGCTACAGGTTTGGCAGCAGCGGTCGTGGTCAGTGGTCAACCTCAAACCCCGGCCACAATGAGCCGACGTACAAGCCGTACTGGGAGATTCCGGGCGGGTCGGTCGAGGCCGAAGAGTCGCCGTACACGGCGGTGGTGCGTGAGCTCAAGGAAGAGCTCGGCCTGCTGGTGCGGCCGGGTCGGTTGTTGGTGGTCGACTGGGTGCCGCCGCGGCCGGGCCGTACCGAGGGTCTGATGCTGGTTTTCGACGGCGGGGTGTTGACGCTGGCGCAGACCGAGCAGATTCGGTTGCCGGCCGATGAGTTGCGTAGCTGGGCGTGGTGCACCGAGCTGGAGGCCGGCGAGCGGCTGTCGGAGTTGCTGACCCGGCGGATCACCGCGGCGGTCAGGGCCCGGGCCGAGGGCACGGTGGTGTATTTGGAGAACGGGTTCTTCGTGGCCTAATGCATGGACATGAAGTGGCAGGCTCCGCGCCCGATTCGGCCGCGGAGCCTGTTGCAGCACTGGGTCAGGCAGCTGCCGCCAGCGGCGCCGGTCGGCATGTGGCGGGGGCGGCGAGCAGGCTCAGGCCGCCGGAGCGGTAGAGGCTGTCGTGGATACCGTCGGCGTAGAGCAGGCCGGTGAGGTCGGCGCGGGCCTTGGCCACGGGGTGGCTGCGCTGGTATCCGGCCGCGCCGATCAGCGGGGCCAGCTCGGTGACGGCCCGGACGGCGACGTCGACGCCGGCGGCCTTGCCGAGCCGGGCGTACAGCCCGGCGCCCGGGTGGCCGGCGGCGGCGAGCCGGGTCGTGGTCAGTGCGGCGAGCAGCGCCGCGGTGATCTCGGCGTGGGTGCGGCCGAGCGTGATGAGCGCGTTGTCGCGGATCCGCGGCAGGATGCCGACGCCGCGGCGGGCCGCGAGTGCGTCGGTGACTAGGTGGTGCACGCCCGCGGCGGTGCCCAGGGCGGTCGCGGTGACCATGGGTCGGAAGCGGGTGAAGTGTTGGTGGAAGATGTCCAGCCCGGAGCCGGGCGTGCCGAGCACTGCGACCGCAGGGTCGATGGGCAGGTCGTGCAGGCGTAGTACGCCCCAGCCCCAGCCGCCGAGCCCGGATGGCTCGATCACGTCCCGTTCGACCCGGGGGTCGTCCGGGTTGACCAGCACGGCGCTGATGCGTCCGTCTGGGTCGCGGACGAAGGTCACGAACGCGGCGGCCTCGGTCAGCCGCGATATCCAGCACTTCTCGCCGGTCAGCCGCCACCTCCCGCCCATGTCGAGGCGGGCATGGGTGGTGATCTCGCGGATGCGGGAGCCGCCGTGCCGCTCGGTCGCGGCGATACCGATCAGCTCACCGGAGCGCAGCCGCTGCCGCCATGTGCGGGCGGTGTCGGCCGGGGCGTGGGTGAGCACCATCGCGCCGTGCCCGTCTCCGGTGCAGTCGCGCAGGTCGAGGTCGCGGGCGCCGGCGAGGAACTGGGCAAGGGTCTGCCACAACGGGCCAGCTGGTCCGGTCGGGGCCCGGTGTCCGCGGGCGGACAGTTCGCGGCGCAGTTCGAGCAGCCACGCCGACCAGGCGGCTGTGTCGCTTCGGGCAGGCCCAGCCGGGCACAGCTCGTCGAGGGCGGTGTCAAATCGCTCGAGGCCGGCCCACCCCGCGATGCCGAGTTCAGGCACGCTGCTGTGCAGTGGCTCCAGCCATGCCAGGGCGTTCATCGGGTCACCTGCCCGTGCACGACGGCGGGCACGCCGTAGACGATCGCGTCGTCGGCGACGTCGCGGGTGACGACCGAGCCGGCGCCGACCAGCGCGCCCGAGTTGACCGTGACACCCGCCAGCACGACGGCGCCGGTGCCGACCTTGCAGCCCTCGCGGAAGGTCGGCGGGGTCAGCGGCATCTGGTGTCCGGGGTCGCGCCAGATCAGCTCCTTGTCGTTGATCGTGCGAACACCGGCGCCGAGGAACGCGTGGTCACCGACGATCGTGTCGGCGGTCAAGTGCGAGCCGGGCGAGCAGCGCACCCCGGAGCCGATGCGAGTCCCGCGTTCGACGGTGAGGTTGGCGGCGAGCTGGCTGCCCGCGCCGACGCTGACGCCGGTACGCAGCAGGGTGTGGTGCCCGATCGTGGTGTCGTCGCCGATCGTGGTGCCGGCGTAGACGATCGCACCGGCGCGGATGATCACCCCGGAGCCGAGAACCGTGTCCGCGCCCGCACCGGGGTAGGACTCGCGCACGGCGTAGCCGTACACGGGCTCGCCGAGGATGGTGTGGTGCCCGATGTAGGCGTGGTCGCCGATGGTCAGGCCGCCGTGCAGCACGGTGTACGCGCCGACGGTGACCTGCTCGCCGAGCACAATCGGGCGCCGGGTGCCCTGCAAGTCGGCGGGAAAGAACACCGTGGTCGGGTGCAGGCGGCAGCCGGTCCCGATCTGCAGCAGTCCGGCCTGGACAAGCTGCGCCACGGTGATCGGCTCGGCGGGTGTCGTCAGGTGCGTCATCGAGGCTCCCTCGTGTTGGGTGCCCGCCGGCGGGTGTGCTGAGGCGGGCTATGGGTCCAGTGCACCGGCGGCCAGCACCGCGCAGAAGGCATGTCACGTTCCGTGCAACCGTCTTGCGTGATCTGCAATCGGCCGGTCACTCTGAAACTCCCCGTTCGATGAACGGAGTCACCCGTGACCGCACCCCCGCAGTGGAACGCCAATCCGGCGGTCCAGCAGGCAGTCCAGGCCCGTGACTACGCCACGATCCTGCGGTTCTCCCGGATCGCGGCCGGTCTGACGCTCGAACAGCTCGGCGCGGCAGGTGGCTACTCGACGTCGACCTTGTCCCGGCTCGAAAGCGGTCGGCGGGCGGTCCGCGACGTCGCCGAACTGCGCACGCTGGCTGACCTGTACGACGTACCTATGGAGATGTTCGGCCTGGCAACCGCACCTGGGCAGGCCGGCGGGTCTACTCTGGCCGCAACCGTGGACGGAGAGGGCAGCACCGTGCACCGACGCAACTTCCTCGCAGGCGCAGCCGCTGTCGGCGCTGCCGCAGCGTTGCCGGCGAGCCCGGCTCCGGCCGCGCCCACCGGTCACACCATCGAGGACGTGTTGTTCGGCCGACTCACCGCCGAGCCCTTACCGGGCCAGCAACTGGCCGCTCAGATCGCAGCCGCCCGCGCCGACTACCGGGCCACCCGCTACACCCGGCTCGTCCGGCGCCTACCGAGGCTGCTCGCCCAAGCCGCCGCCAGCCGCTCAGCCGTGGGCGTCGGCGAGCAGGCCGCCGCCGCGCAGCGGCTCGCCGAGGCGTACGGGGTCGCGACTCAGCTGCTCATCAAGCTGTACGACAACGGTCTCGCCTGCGCCACCGCCGACCGTGCCATGCAGGCAGCCGCCGCCGGCAACGATCCGCTGATCATGGCCGAAAGCCAGCGGCTCGCCGCGACCATCCTGCGCCGCACCAACCACCCCGGCAGCGCCCAGCAACACGTCCTGGAGGCCGCCGAGCAACTGCGCACCTCCAGCCCGGACACCGGGCCGGCCTTCCACGCCATGTACGGGCAGTTGCTGGCCGTCGCCGCCTACACCGCGGCGATCCGCGACGACCGGGACACCGCCTGGACGTTGCTCGCCGAGGCCGAGCAGCCGGCCAACGCGGCCGGGCCCTCCGCTCGATTCAACACCACCGAACTCGCCGTCTACCGCATCGGCGTCGCCCGCAAGCTCGGCGACTACGGCGCCGCCGTCGACTACGCCGGCAAGGTCGACCAGCGGTCGATCATCGACCCCGAACGCCGCGCCCGCTACTGGGAAGACACCGCGTTCGCACTGCACGGCCGCGGCCGGCCCGCAGCTGCCTTCGACACGCTGCTCGCCGCGGAACGAGACGTACCCGAGGAAGTCCGCTACCGGCCTTGGTCGCAGCAGCTCACCCGCGAGCTGCTGTCCGCACCGGCTAGCTATGGCCTCTCCGGCGTGCGCGGCTTCGCCGCCCGGGTCGGCGTCGTGTAGCCACGCTTGTTCGTACCCGTGTCCGGTGTTGGCACCGCAGGTATAGCTAGACTTTGACCGCAGGATAGCGGGCGATCGCTGTGGCGTCGAGAAAATAGACAAATGCACGACTAACCTTAACCGCTTTCGCTGCCGTCGCTATCTCCAGCGACCAGGATACGACCTGCTGAGTGCACCTCAAGGACTGTTCGTAGGCGCCTTCTGAGATCAATCATTGCCCCAAGCCTGCCAACCTGGATGGCTGTAAGGCGCATATGACCGTGCACGACCGCGTTTCGGAAATCGATCAGAGTAAGGAAGTTTTGGGCTTCCTTGGTGCCTTGGCCAGAGATGTTGAAGCCACGGCTGAGCCAGCCGAGTCGGCCGTCCCATGACTGACTTATTGACCCGTAACTCAAACTTGCAGTGATCGTTTGGGGTGTATGGGCGTTTTGCGGCGGGATGCGTGGGGGCTTTCCCTTGAGGCGCAAGAGGATCTGCGGCGGCGGGCGGTCGCGGCGGTGCAAGCGGGGCACTCGCAGGCGGGTGTGGCCACTGTGCTGGGTGTGG
>Ga0247737_1000445_pt1 | contig 16510 bp, 12 predicted proteins | sample UWRJL028104C2_FD_180937 | JGI IMG/M metagenome (GOLD analysis project Ga0247737, IMG submission 180937) | Plant litter microbial communities from Arlington Agricultural Research Station in Wisconsin, United States - UWRJ-L028-104C-2 | ecosystem: Environmental > Terrestrial > Plant litter >...
CGCGATCTATCGCGCGCGTGAGGTGGCTGTTTCCGAAATAGAGTAATTCCATTCCGCGGCGAAGCTCGGGCTCCCGCAGAAAAAGCGGGGAAGCGGTCGTTGATGGGGCTGCCATGTTGACCGGATTTGGCGCCTTCCCTACTAGGCTTCAACCCCAGAAATTGTATCAAATTGTAAGAATGGAACCATGCTCGATATAATGACCGACGGGAGCGCGGGCGCGAGCCTGACCTTCACGCAAGAGCCGCACCCCGGTCTGGTCGACGCGAACGAGCGTGCGCGCCTGCTGGAGAATCCCGGATTTGGGCGGGTCTTCACTGACCATATGGTGACCATTCGGTACAATGAGGAGCAAGGATGGCACGACGCCCGCGTCCAGCCGCGTGCGCCGTTCCAGATGGATGCCTCCTCCGCCGTGCTGCATTACGCGCAGGAGATTTTCGAGGGCATGAAGGCCTATCGTCTCGCCGATGGCGGGACGGCGCTGTTCCGGCCCGAGGCCAATGCGGCGCGCTTCCGCAGTTCGGCCCAGCGCATGGCGATGGCGGAATTGCCCGAGGAGTTGTTCCTGGAATCGATCCGTCAGCTGGTGAAGATCGACCATGACTGGATTCCGACGTCGGACGGTGGCTCGCTCTACCTGCGGCCTTTCATGATCGCGAGCGAGGTATTCCTGGGCGTGAAGCCTTCCGCCGAATATCTTTACGCGGTCATTGCCTCCTCGGTCGGGGCCTATTTCAAGGGTGGCGCGTCTGCGGTCTCGCTGTGGGTGTCGGAGGACTACACCCGCGCCGCGCCCGGCGGCACCGGCGCCGCCAAATGTGGCGGCAATTACGCGACCAGCCTTGTCGCGCAGAAGGAAGCCATCCTCCAGGGATGCGACCAGGTGCTGTTCCTCGACGCCGCCGAGCGCCGCTGGATCGAGGAACTGGGCGGCATGAACATCTTTTTCGTGTTCGATGACGGCACCATCTCGACGCCGCCGCTGACCGGCACGATCCTGCCCGGCATCACCCGCGACTCGATCCTGAAACTGGCGAAGGACATGGGTCTGACCGCACGGGAAGAGCCTTATTCGATTGAGCAATGCCGCGCCGATGCCGAGAGCGGCCGGCTGGTCGAAGCGTTCGCCTGCGGCACCGCCGCGGTGGTCGCACCGATCGCGCAGATGAAGATGCGCGGTGGCGATTTCACCATCGGTACGGGTGGGCCGGGTCAGACCACCCTGCGCATGCTGAACTCGCTGACCGATATTCAGCGGGGCAAGGCACCCGATCCGCACGGCTGGGTCGAGCGGCTCGACTAGGCTGACGATGACGCCCGTTGCGGGAATCGGTTGGGGTGCCTAAAGGCCTCCGCTCACCGGTTCCCATCGGGTTGTTCCGACAGGTTCTCACTGGGGCGTCGCCAAGTGGTAAGGCAGCGGCTTTTGATGCCGCCATTCGCAGGTTCGAACCCTGCCGCCCCAGCCAGACCTCAATCCGGAAATGCCGCCCGGCGTTATCAGGCCTCGGCGCGCCAGGTGACTACCAGCGCATCGCGCCAGGCCGGCGCTGCCGAATCGATTGGCCTGATCGGCGTGACGCCGTGGCGGATGCGGTGATCGTCGAGCAGCACACCGTCGCCGGGCGCGGCGAGCGTGAACTGCCCGATCGGTCCGCCCGCTTCGTCTCCGATCTCGGTGATGCCGTCGGAGACGTTCCGGCGATCGACCAGCATCACGAACACCCAGTCGACACCGTCCCGGTGCAGCCCCTCGGGCGTCGGCCGGCCCGTCTCCGCCGGCGAGGTCTCAATGCGGAACTGGTGAAGCTCGACATGCCATGCCTGGTCGCGCGGGTGGCTGCCGAGAGATGAGATGACGGGCGTCCAGGCGGCCAGGATCGCCTGCAACACAGGGTTGGCGAGCGTCTCGGGCAGGACTGGCTCGAACCAGCGCTGCACGTCGCCATTCAACGCATTATAGTCGCGGCTCTGGAAGTGAGGCTGGCGGGGCTTGAGGTCGACCGCATCGTTGGAAACCCGCAGGGCGGCATGTCGGCGGCGCCGGTATCGGCCGCCATCGGCCATGTAGAGATCAGGCCCGAGTTCGTTCCAGGATTGGGCAAACGCTTCCCAGGCCTGGCGGGCCATCGGGCCGAGATGCGCGAACACGGCATCGGCGGGCAGGAAGACATACCCGTGCTCGGCAAGGCCGGTCGTCAGCGCGTCGACGGTTCCCGTCAGGTCCGTGGTCTCAGCCAATCATTGCCTCTTTCTCGGTAGCCGACCCTCGGCGAAGTCCCTCTATACCGAGGCACGGGCGACAGAAAGGGGTGAAGGCGCCACTACGCGAGGTCGGGTCGTCTGAACGCAGGTGAGCGCCGACGGGCCGGCATGTCACCGGTCTTCGCCCGACAGCTCCTCCGGGATCGGCAGGGTGAAGCGGAAGATCGCGCCGCCGCCGGGCTGGTTTCTGCCCGCCAGCTTGCCCCCATGCGCCTCGATGATCCGGCGGGAGATCGACAGGCCGATGCCCATGCCGCTGTCGGGCTTGGTCGTCGAGAAGCGCTCATACAGATTGTCGAGAATCTCGGTCGGGATACCAGGCCCGTTATCGCTCATTTCTATCTCGACCATCCCGTCATCCACGCGCCGCGACACGATCGAGATATGCCGTCTGGCGCGGGGCTGGTCGCGTAGAGCGTCGATCGCGTTGCGCAGCAGATTGACCAGCACCTGTTGTACCTGGACTCGATCGGCAAAGACTCGCGGCGCCGCGGGGTCGAAATCGAAATCGAGCCGGATGTCGAACGGGCGGGTGCCGACCATCACCAGATCGACCGTGTCACGAATCAGATCGGCGAGCGGTTCGGCGCGCATGTCGACGTCGCGCTTGGCCATGAAGGCGCGCAGGCGGCGTATGATCTCGCCGGCGCGGAGCGTCTGCTCGCCGCCCATTTTCAGCAGGTCGATGATTCTTGCCGGATCGGTGCCACGCTCCGTCATCATGCGGGCGGTGGCGATCAGATTGGAAACGGCGGCGAGTGGCTGATTCAGCTCATGCGCGAGATCGGCGGCGAGTTCGCTCATGGCTCCCTGGCGCGACATATGGGCCAGTTCGTTGTTGAGATCGCTCATCCTCTCTTCAGTGACGAGACGCTCCGAGATGTCCGTGAAGAACATGGTGACGCGCAATTCACCGCCGGACCGGGATACCCCAACCTGAATCTCCGCCGGAAACACCCGTCCATCGGCTGCAAGACCGGTGCCCGGCACGGTTCGGCCGATCGCGGTGGTCTGCCCGGTCTCGATATAGTTGCGCAGCGCCGTGGCGTAGCGCTCTCCCTCCTCCTCGGTGGCGAGCATCCTGAGGTTCCGGCCGAGCACTTCGTCCGCCCCGTACCCCCACATCCGTTCCGCTGCGCTGCTGAAGCTCTGGATGTCGCCATGTTCGTCGATCACCACCATCGCCTCGGGCACTGTCTCGAGGATCGAGCGCAGCTGCGCCTCGCGTGCCCGCAATGCCGCCTCTCGCGCCTCGCGCTCGGTCGTCTCCAGGCAGACGCCGACGGTTCGGACCAGATTGCCCGCATCGTCGTAAAGGCATTTGGAAGATCCCTCGATCGTGCGTGAGAGACCGGCCACGGGCCGGAGGCGAACGCGGAAGCTGAACTTCTCGGCGCGGGAGGCGATCGCGTGAGAGATCAGGTCCAGCACGCCCTGCTCATCCTCCGGCACGATCAGTTGCCGCCAGCTTTCCAGATCGCGCATCGTGCCGCTTTCGAAGCCGAGCCGTTGCTCGGCGCCAGGCGACCAATTGATAAGTCCGGTGGCGACGTCCCATTCGAACACCCCGACCTCATGGGCAGCCATGGCGAGCGCAAGCCGTTGCTCGCTCGCGCGCAGTGCCGCCTCGGCCTCGACCCGCTCGGTGATATCGAGCAGGGTCAGGATGATCATCGGCTCCCGATCCGCCATGTCGGCGGGTTGCTGTTGCTCGATCACGCTGACTTTTCTGCCATCCCGGCGAACTTCGACCAGATCCTGTTCGTAATTCGCCCCCATCAACGACAGGAAGGGCAATCCGGAATCCGCGCAACGCGATTGCAGCAGTTCATATTTCCGCCGCCCCACCGCCTCCTGCCGCGAATAGCCGTACAATTGCTCGCAGCCGACCGACCAATGGGCGATCACCCCGTTCGGCGTGACGAGTGCGACGTTCGACGTATCGAGCGCCCGCGCCAGATAGGACAATTCGCTCTGCTGCTGCAGGACGCGCGACGTTGCCCAGGCGATCAGCCCGCCGATGATCAGGATATTGCCCGCCACCACGGCGATATCGGCGCCGGTTTCGGGGAGGAGCCTGTGGCGCAAGATCCAGGCGGCCGCGAGCGAGGGCAGGATCGGGAGGATAAGGATCGCCGGTATGGCCCGGCGAAATGACCCCCATTCGTCGCCTCCGCCGGAAAGCAGCGTCTTCCAGCCGCCGGTGGACCGTGGAAAGATCAGCGCGAGCGCGATCGCGATGGCGATCAGGCTTGCGGGCAGGGAACTGAGGAATTGGGCGGAGGCCCCGGGCCGCGACGCGAAGAGGATGATGACGGTGCTGGTCGCCGCGGCCAGCAGGGCTGTGCCGGCGAGCAGCATGCTGATGTCGTCGACACGGCGCTGACGGCGCGGGCTGAGCAGGATCGACAGGGACAATAGCAGGAAAGAGAGAGCGGCACCGATCGAGGGAAGCGCCGGATAGCGAAGCCCGGTGCGGGCAAGCTGGTTCGGGAAGAAGGGGTTTGGAAACTCAAGCTGGATCGCGCCGATGTAGCGCAGCATCGTCCAGGTCGCGATCATGCACGGGAGAGCCACCAAAATCGCCGCGAGGCGCCTGTTCCCGAAGATCGAGGCAAGGGCCGCCAGAGCGAGAAGGGCGTAAGCTACCGAGGTCCAGGGCCTGATCGGGAAACCGTGGATTCCAAAGGTTTTCAAGGATTCGTTGTCGGTTATCCAGCCGCCAAAGCTTGCCGAGGCAAGCAACAGGGCGAAGATGATAAACCCCCCGGCTGCAATCCTCGTTTTCAGTATCCCCCCAATTCCGCAGCCACCATGCGGTTCACAATGTGCGCTCCTGTTGCTCGTGACGATAGCCGATCAGGGAAATCGTTCGCGAGCGAATTATGCCCCGCTTTTATTCAGTAATCGGCAGGGCTTCGCATAGGTATATATACTTAGGCCGCCTCAGCCCCGACTAGCTACGCGATGGTCGCGGCCTCCGTGTCGAAGACCGTCGAAAATGTCGCGACAGTTGATTAGTTCGTTCGAACGAACTATGCCATGAGTCGTGAAAAGCGAACCTCTTCTCGATACCGCCATCGAACAATTCGGCCGGCACGGCTTCGAAGGCGCAAGCACGCGGCAGATCGCCAAGGCGTCCGGCGCGGCGATGTCATCGATCACCTATCATTTCGGCGGCAAGGAAGGGCTCTACCTCGCCGCGGCGGATCGGATAGCGTCGGGTATTTCGGAAATGCAGGCGCCGTTGTTCGCTGCGGCGCGCGCGGCGGCAATCGAGTCGCGCGAGCAGGCGATCGACTGGCTGCTGCGGTTGATCGATGGTTTTGCCCAGATGATGCTGCGGCCGGACACGGAACTCTGGGCGCGCTTCATCATCCGCGAGCAGCTCGACCCGACCGAGGCGTTCGACCGCCTCTATCGTGGCGCGATGGCGCCGCTGGCCGAGACTTTCGTCGCCTTGCTCGGGCGCGCCCGCATCGATCTGGACGAGAAGGACGTGCGCGCGCTGGCGCTGTTGTTCTTCGGCCAGGCGCTGGTGCTCCGCGCCGGCCGGGCCTCGGTCTGTCGGGTCATGGGTATCGACCGGATCGACGAAGACACCGCCAATCTGTTGCGCGCCCGGTTGCGCGCGAACGTGCACTGCATCCTCATGGAGAAGCTGGCATGAACCGCCGCATCATCATCGTGATCGCCGTCGCCACTGGCCTGGTGATCGCCGCCGTCGCCACCCGCGGTTTCGGCATTTTTCCGCGTACTGGCGGCGGCGAGCTGACCCTGCACGGCAATGTCGACATCCGTGAGGTCGACATGGCGTTCCGCGTCGGCGGGCGGATCAGCGGAATCGCGGTCGAGGAGGGCGCCAAGGTCAAGCAGGGCCAGACGCTTGCCACGCTCGACACGGCGACGCTCGACAGCCGGATCGGCCAGGCCGATGCGCAACTCGCCCAGGCGCAGGCGCAACTCGCCAAGCTGCGCAACGGCAATCGCAGCCAGGATATCGCGCAGGCCCGCGCCCGTGTCGCCGCGGCGCAGGCCGTGCTGGAGAATAGCGAGCGCGATTATCGCCGCCGCGAGCCGCTGGTTGGCCCCGGGGCGATCAGCCGCGACGTGTGGGACCAGACCGTCGCGGACCGCGACCGCGCCCGCGCCCAGCTGGCCGAGGCGCAGCAGGGCCTGTCGTTGTTGAACGCCGGCACGCGTCCCGAGGACATCCAGGCGGCGAGGGCGCAAGTCCAGGCAGCGGCCGAGGGGCAGCGCAATGCGGCGACCGACCTGTCCGACACCCGGCTCATCGCGGCATCGCCCGGCACGGTGGTTACGCGCGCCCGTGAGCCCGGCGCAATCGTCCAGCCGGGCGAGACGGTGCTGACCCTGTCGATCGACCGGCCGCTGCGAGTGCGCGCTTATGTCGACGAATCCGCGCTGAGCCGGATCAGCCCCGGCATGGCGGTGCAGGTAACGGCGGACGGCAACCCCAAGACCTATCGCGGCACGATCGGCTATATCTCGCCGCGTTCCGAATTCACGCCCAAGTCGGTCGAGACCGAGAGCCTCAGGACCGACCTTGTCTATCGCCTGCGCGTCATCGTGACCGATCCCGACGACGCGCTTCGGCAGGGCCAGCCCGTCACCGTGCGCGTACCCGGCGCACGCCCAGCGCACCGGAACTAAGCCGGTGCCCGATGCCGTCGCCAGCGTCGAAGGCCTGGTCAAGCGCTTCGGCTCAGGCCAGCCCGCGCTCGACGGCGTCAAGCTGTCGATCGTGCCGGGGCGGCTGACCGGACTGGTCGGGCCGGACGGCGCGGGCAAGACCACGCTGATCCGTATCCTTGCCGGGCTGATGGCGCCGACCGAAGGCAAGGTGGAGCTGCTTGGCAAGGCGCCAGCTGACGCGCTGGACGACCTCGGGTACATGCCGCAGCGCTTCGGCCTGTACGAAGACCTGACGGTGATCGAGAATCTGACGCTCTACGCGCGGGTCCGCGGCCTGACCGACGACGAGCACCGCGCGACTTTCGACCGGCTGCTCGACTTCACCGATCTCAGGCGATTCCAGGACCGGCTCGCCGGCAAGCTGTCAGGCGGCATGAAGCAGAAGCTGGGCCTTGCCTGCGCTCTGGTGCGCACGCCCAAGGTACTGCTGCTCGACGAGCCGAGCGTCGGGGTCGACCCGGTGTCGCGGCGCGAGCTCTGGTCGATGGTCGGCGAGCTGACCGGCGAGGGTATCGGCGTGCTCTGGTCGACCGCCTATCTCGACGAGGCGGAGAAATGCGACTGGGTGTATCTGCTCAGCGACGGCAAGTTGCTGTTCGAGGGGCCGCCGGCCGAACTGACCGGCAAGGTTAAGGATCGCGTGATCCGCGTGACCGGGTTCGAGGAACGGCGGCGGCAGTTCCTCACCCATGCGCTCGACCGCGACGACGTGATCGACGGATCGATCCAGGGGCGTTCGGTGCGGCTGCTGCTCGCCAGCGATGTGCCGGTGCCCGATGCGGCGGCGTTCGAAGCCGGGTCGAAGGTCAGGGTCGATCAGGCCGAGCCGCGCTTCGAGGACGGGTTCATCGAAATCCTGGGCGGCGGGCCGCCGGGCACGAGCGCGCTGGCCCATGCCTATAGCACGATCGAGCAGACCGAGACGCCGGCGATCGAGGCGAAGGGGCTGACCAAACGCTTCGGGGATTTCACCGCGGCGCGCGACATCAGCTTCGAGATTCCGCGCGGGCAGATCTTCGGGCTGCTCGGGCCTAACGGCGCGGGCAAATCCACCACCTTCAAGATGCTGTGCGGGCTGCTGACCCCGAGCAGCGGCACCGGATCGGTGGCGGGCAACGACCTGCGCTCGGCGCGGGCGGATGCGCGTGCCTCGCTTGGCTATATGGCGCAGAAATTCTCGCTCTATGGCGATCTCAGCATCCGGCAGAATCTCGATTTCTTTTCCGGCGCCTATGATCTCGACCGGGCGCGGGCGAAGCGCGCGATCGACGAGATGATCCATATCTTCGCGCTGGGCGAGCATATCGATGACAATGCGGCGCTGTTGCCGCTCGGCATCAAGCAGCGCCTCGCACTTGCCTGCGCGGTGATGCACGAGCCGCCCGTGCTGTTCCTCGACGAGCCGACCTCGGGCGTCGACCCGGTTGCCCGGCGCGAATTCTGGACTCACATCAACGGCCTGGTCGAGAAGGGCGTGACCGTGCTCGTCACCACGCACTTCATGGACGAAGCCGAATATTGCGACCGGGTGACGCTGATCTACCGGTCGGAGCAGATTGCCACCGGCACCCCCGATGCGCTGAAGGCCGATGCGGCGAAGATCGCTGGCGTCGACGATCCGACGATGGAGGACGCCTTCATCGCCCTGATCGAACAGTCGGATCGCGACCGCGACACGGCGGAAGCGGCATGAGCGGCATCCGTTTCGATCGTCGCCGGCTGGCGGCCCTGGTGCGCAAGGAAGGCGCGCAGATCCTGCGCGATCCCTCGACCTTCCTGATCGCCTTCGTCCTGCCGCTGATCCTGCTGTTCCTGTTCGGTTATGCGGTGTCGCTCGACACGCCGCGCACGCGGATCGCGCTCGTGCTGGAGGACAGCAGCGCGTCGGCGCTCGGCCTCGCCCAAGCCTATCAGAACTCGCCCTATTTCGACGTGACCACGGCGCGGTCGGTGGCGGCGGTGCGCGGCATGATGGTGGGCGGGCAGGTCCGCGCGATCATCGTCATCCCGCAGGATTTCGGCAAGGGCGCGACACGCGGCAAGGCGCCGCCGATCCAGATCATCACCGACGGATCGCAGCCCAACACCGCCAATTTCTCGGCCGCCTATGGCGAGGGCGTGCGCGCGAGCTGGGCCGCGGCCGAGGGGCTGGACGGCGGAGGACGCCAGGCGAGCCCGCCGATCAGCGTCAACCCGCGCTACTGGTACAATCCCGGGCTGCGCAGCCGCTTCTTCCTCGTCCCCGGGTCGATCGCGATCGTCATGACGATGATCGGCACCCTGCTGACCGCGCTGGTCGTCGCGCGCGAATGGGAGCGCGGCACGATGGAGGCGATGATGGCCACGCCGATCAGCATGGTCGAGTTCATCGCGAGCAAGGTCATCCCCTATTTCCTGCTCGGCCTCGCTTCGATGGCGCTGTGCAGCGTCATTGCGGTGGTCGCCTTCGGCGTGCCGTTCCGCGGATCGGTGTTCGCGCTGTTCGCGATCGCTGCGGCCTTCCTGATGCCGGCATTGGGGCTGGGCCTGTTCATCTCGTCCGCGACCAAGAACCAGTTCGTGGCGAGCCAGGTCGCGTTGCTCACGGCGTTCCTGCCGACCTTCCTGCTGTCGGGTTTCCTGTTCGAGATCGGCTCGATGCCCTGGCCGATCCGCATGATCACCTATGCGGTGCCGGCGCGCTATCTGATCCCGTCGCTCCAGACGGTATTCCTGGCAGGCGATCTGTGGGCGCTGATCCTGCCCAATATCGCGATCATGCTCGGTTTCGGGGCGTTCTTCTTCTTCCTCAGCTTTCGGGCGACACGCAGGAGTCTCGACTGATGCGGCGGCTTCGGGCGATGATCGTCAAGGAGATCTGGGCGGTGCTGCGCGACCCCAAGTCGCGCGTCGTGCTGGTGGTGCCGCCGCTGCTCCAGCTCTTCATCTTCACCTTCGCGACCACGCTCGAGGTGCGGAACGTCGATATCGGCATTCTCGACCGCAGCAGTGGTGCGCACAGCGCGGAGATCGTGTCGCGCATCGCGGGCAGCCCGAACTTCCAGGAGATCCGGCGGCTTGAGTCGCCCGAAGCGCTGGAAGAGGCGATCGACCGGCAGGACGTGATCGCCGCAGTGGTGATCGACGAGGATTTCGATCGCGCGGTGACGGCGCACCGGCCGGCGACGATCGGCGTGGTACTGGATGGACGCCGGTCGAACGCGGCGCAGATCGTGTCGGGCTATCTCTCGCAGATCGCCGGGAGCGTCGGCGCCGACCTTTCGCCGAACATCCGTGGAGATGCCACCGGCGGCAGCGTCGTCACCAACTGGTACAACCCGTCGCTCGACTATATCTGGTTCACCCTGCCGTCGCTGATCGCGATCATCACCTCGGTGGCGGGGCTCGCCGTCACCTCGCAGACCGTGGCGCGAGAGCGCGAGCTTGGCACCTTCGACCAGCTGATGGTTTCGCCGTTGCGCGTGCACGAGGTGCTGATCGGCAAGATGGTCCCGCCGATGCTGGTCGGCCTGTTCAATGGCACGCTCTATCTGATCGTCGCGCCTTTGGTGTTCGGCGTGCCTTTCACTGGATCGCTGATCCTCTTCTACCTCTCGCTGGTCGCGTACATGCTTGCGCTGATCGGGATCGGCATGCTGGTCTCGGCGGCGTCGGCGACTCAGCAACAGGCGTTTCTCGGGTCCTTCCTGGTGACGACGCCGCTGATCCTGTTGTCGGGCTATGCCAGCCCGATCGACAATATGCCGGGCTGGCTGCAGGTCGTGACCTACGCCAACCCCGCCCGCTATTTCCTGGTCATCGTCCAGGGACTGTTCCTCAAGGCGATGCCAGCGGCCGCGGTGTTCCACCAGCTCTGGCCGCTGATCCTCATCGCCTGCCTGACCCTGAGCGCGGCCGCCTGGCTGTTCCGCGCGCGCATGGAGTGATCCCGATGTCCCGTTTCCTTGCCGTACTGCTCGCAAGCGCAGCGCTGGCCGGCTGCACCGTCGGCCCGGATTACAAGCGGCCTTCGACGCCGGGCGCCGCGAACTGGGTCGAGGCCGGCATGCCCGGCGCGGTCGATCTGGCGTGGTGGAATCGCTTCGGCGACGCGCAGCTTTCGGCGCTGGTCGCGCGCGCGGTCGAGAGCAGTCCGGATCTGGCGGAGGCAGAAGCGCGGCTGGCCGAGGCGCGCGCCAATCGCGATGCGGTGGCGGGTACGCGCCTGCCGTCAGTGACGGCCAAGGGGTCGGCGACGGAGAATGTACTGAGCCGGAACGGGCAGTTGCCGATCGGGCAGATACCTGGATTCCAGCGCGAGTTCCGCCTGTTCGACGGCGGCTTTGACGCGAGCTGGGAGATCGACCTGTGGGGCCGCCAGGTGCGGCAGGGCGAAGCGGCGGCAGCGCGCGAGGATGCGGCGCTGTTCGCGCGGCGTGACGTGATGCTGTCGCTGATAGCTGAAGTGGCGCGCAATTATCTCGACCTTCGCAATGCGCAGGCCGTTGTCGCGACGACAAAGGCGACGGCGGAGGCGGATGCCGATCTCGCGCGGCTGACCCGGTTGAGGTTCGAGGCGGGCGAGGCCTCGCGGCTCGACGCAGAGACTGCCGAGGGTGCCGCCCGCGCCAGTGCGGCTGCGGTACCCGATGCCGAGGCAAGCGCGACGGCGGCCGCCTATCGTATCGCCATGCTGGTCGGGTCGACGCCCGAGGATGTCGGCACGATGTTGCGCGCGCCCGCGCCGCTGCCGGCCAGCCCTGACGAGATACTGGTCGGCGTGCGCTCCGAGCTGCTCGAACGGCGTCCCGACGTGCGCCGCGCCGAGCGCGAGCTTGTCGCCGCAACCGCCGATATCGGGGTCGCGACCGCTGACCTGTTCCCGCGCTTCAGCCTGTTCGGCAGCCTCGGCCAGCAGGCGCGCAATCCCGGCGACCTGTTCTCCGCCGACAGCACACGGTTGCAGATTGGACCGAGCATCTCCTGGCCGATCTTCTCGGGCGGCACGATCCGCGCGCAGATCCGCGCCGCTGATGCGCGCGGGCAGGGCGCCGCCGCGCGCTATGAGAAGGCCGTACTGGGTGCGCTGTCGGACAGCGAGACCGCGATCAACCGGTTCCTGAATGCGCGGATCGCAGCGCAGGAAGCGGGCGCGGCGCTCCAACGCGAGCGCGCGGCATTCGCCCTGGTTGAGCAGCGCGTGGCGAGCGGCGAGGACGACCGTCTCGCACTGGCGCGCGGACGCAAGGCAGTGCTGGTGGCGGAACGGCGCGAAAACGACGCTTCGACGCGCAAGGCGCAAGCTGCGGTTGCACTGTTCAAGGCGCTCGGGGGCGGTTGGGGTTAGCGCGAAACGACGCACTCACGCGTCATGGACCGCTCCATCCGGCGCGATGATGAGCCTTACTGTGCTCCGATCAATTCTCGACCGATGAGCATGCGCCGGATCTCGTTCGTCCCCGCGCCGATGTCGAGCAGTTTGGCGTCACGCAGGAAGCGTTCGACCGGCCAGTCCTTGGTATAGCCCGCGCCGCCCAGCGCCTGCACCGCTTCGCCCGCTACCCGGAAGGCATTCTCGCTGGCCAGCAGGATCGCGCCGGCCGCGTCGAAGCGGGTGGTCTTGCCGCTGTCGCACGCCCGCGCCACCGCATAGACATAGGCGCGGGCCGAGTTGAGCGCGACATACATGTCGGCGACCTTGGCCTGCATCAGCTGGAAGGCGCCGATCGGCTTGCCGAACTGTTTTCGCTCGCGCAGATACGGGATGACCACGTCGAGGCACGCCTGCATGATGCCGAGCTGGATGCCGGCGAGTACGGTGCGCTCGTAATCGAGGCCCGACATCAGCACGCCGACACCGCCGTTGAGCGGGCCCATGATATTCTCTTCGGGCACTTCGCAATCGTTGAAGACGAGTTCGGCAGTGGGCGACCCGCGCATGCCCATCTTGTCGATCTTCTGGCCGATTGAGAAACCGGGCATGTCCTTCTCGATCAGGAAAGTGGTGATGCCGCGGCTGCCTTCTCCGGTCTTCGCGTAGACCACCAGCGTATCGGCATAGGCGGCGTTGGTGATCCAGAACTTGGTGCCGTTGAGCACATAGCCGCCTTGCACCTCGTCGGCGCGCAGCTTCATCGAGACGACGTCGGAGCCGGCGCCGACTTCGGACATCGCTAGGCTGCCAACATGCTCGCCCGACACCAGCTTGGGCAGGTATTTCGCCTTCTGCTCGGGATTGCCCCAGCGGCGGATCTGGTTGACGCAGAGGTTGGAGTGCGCGCCATAGGAAAGGCCGATCGACGCAGAGGCGCGGCTGACTTCCTCACAGGCGATGACATGCTCGAGATAGCCGAGCCCGAGCCCGCCATATTCCTCCTCGACGGTGATGCCGTGCAGGCCGAGTTCGCCCATCGCGGGCCATAGCTCCCTGGGAAACCAGTCCTCGGCGTCGATCTTCGCGGCCAGCGGCGCGATCTTGTCGGTCGCGAAACGCTGAGTCACGTCGCGGATCATGTCCGCATTCTCGCCAAGGGCGAAGTCCAGCGTCATGTCCATACTCGTCTCTCCTGAAACCTGTTTATTGGCGTGTAGCGTCCCGCAATCGCCCGCGCCAGCATTGCGCCGGTGCCGTCAAGAAGCCTAGGTTCGCGCAAAATCCCAGGGGAACGGAATGCGCAGCCTGTTCAGATTGAAGACGATTGTCGCGGCCGAGGACCAGCCGGAACAGCATCGCATGGCCCGAACACTGTCCTGGCCGCATCTGGTCGCAATGGGCGTCGGCGCGATCGTCGGAACCGGTATCCTCACCCTGATCGGTGTCGGTGCCGACCGGGCGGGACCTGCGGTGCTGCTGAGCTTTGCCGTGGCCGGCGCGATCTGCGCGTGCGCCGCGCTTTGTTACGCCGAGATGGCGACGATGATCCCGGCGTCGGGCAGCGCCTATACCTATAGTTATGCGGTGCTGGGCGAGATCATCGCGTGGTTCGTGGGATGGAGCCTGATCCTCGAATATTCGCTGGTTGTGTCGACCGTCGCGGTCGGCTGGTCGGGTTATGCGGTGGGGTTCCTGAAGGGGCTGGGCATCATCCTGCCCGACTGGATGACGCATGGACCGACCCTGGTAACCGATGGTGGCATGCATCTGACCAATGCCGGTATCAACGTGCCGGCGATCCTGATCATCGCAGTGGTCGCCGGGCTGCTGATGCTCGGTACGCGGGAGAGCGCACGGATCAACAGCGCGCTGGTGATCCTGAAGATCGCGACGCTGACGCTGTTCGTTGCGGTGGCGCTGCCGCATTTCGATGCGGCCAATCTCCATCCGTTCGCGCCGAGCGGGTTTGGCAGCGTCGCGGACGATCACGGCGTGAAGTACGGCGTAATGGGCGCGGCGGCGATCATCTTCTTCGCCTTTTACGGCTTCGATGCGATCTCGACCGCAGCTGAGGAAGCGAAGAACCCCGAGCGCGACTTGGCGATCGGGATCGTCGGGTCAATGGTGGCCTGTACCGTGATCTATATCGTCGTTGCGGCGGCGGCGGTCGGGGCGGTGCATTACACCGTCTTCTCGAAGAGTGCGGAGCCGCTGGCGCTGATCCTGCGTGAACTGGGTAGCGGGGGCTTGGCGACGGTGGTGGCGGCTGCGGCGGCAATTGCCTTGCCGACGGTGCTGCTGGCGTTCCTGTATGGGCAGAGCCGCATCTTCCTGGTGATGGCGCGGGACGGGTTCCTGCCGCCGAAGCTGGCGGCGATCTCCAAGCGGGGAACGCCGGCGCGGATTACGGCGGTGACGGCAGTGTTCGTGGCGATCCTCGCGGGGTTGCTACCGCTGGACGTGATCGCCTCGCTGGCCAATGCCGGAACGCTGGTTGCGTTCGTCGCGGTGGCGGCATGCGTGCTGGTGCTGCGGCGACGGAGCCCGCAGGCGCGGCGACCGTTCCGGACGCCGTTCGCCTGGTTGGTTGCACCGGGCGCGATCCTTGGGTGCTGCTATCTGTTCATGAGCTTGCAGCGTGTCACGCAGGTCTCGTTCCTGATCTGGAACGGGATAGGGTTGCTGGTGTATTTTCTTTATGCGCGGGCTCGGGCGGTGGAGGGACGGTAAGCCGTCAGGTCCGCTGGCACTTCCCCGGCGAAGGCCGGGGCCCAGTTGGGAAGGCCTCAGGACCGGGCGCGGCGCAGGACCAATAGCCTCCGCCGACTGGGCCCCGACCTTCGCCGGGGAAGCAAAAAATATGGATGAGAAACAGCGGGTGCTGAGGAAGCACTCGCTCTTCTATGCCTCGACCATCGTCGGTTGAATCAACCCGCGCAGACTAGTGCCGCGATCTCGTCGCCCGAGGGCTGCTCGCTCATCGGCTCGATGAACGGCTTGGCCGGGTCGGCTTCGCGCGTGCCGGTTTGGACGCCGTTGTTGTAGAGCGCGACGCGGCCGAGCATCAGAATCTTGCTCGGGCAATCGAGGACGGCGTCGGCGACCGCCATGTGGGTGTCGCCTACCTTGCCCAGGCGCAGGCGGAAGGCGCGCTGATTGCCCGCCGTCTTGATCGAGTCGGTCGCGACGGCGCTCGAATAGCCGTCGGACGTCACGAATTCCTTCCAGTCCTCCGCTGCCGCCGCGACGGGCGCCGCGGCGGTCGAGAGGGCGAGCGACCAGAAAATCGCCTTACGCATGTGTACCTTCCTCAGGCGGCCAGCTTGCGCAGAACATACTGCAGGATGCCGCCGTTGAGGAAATATTCCAGCTCGTTGATCGTGTCGATCCGGCAGCGGGTCAGGAAGGTTTCGGTCGTGCCGTCGGCGCGGGTGAGGATCACCTCGACATCCTGGCGCGGGCGGATTTCCGCGACATGTTGGATGGTGAAGCTTTCCGAACCGTCCAGCTTGAGCGTCTGGCGCGTAACACCTTCGGCGAACTGAAGCGGGAGAACGCCCATGCCGACCAGGTTCGAACGGTGGATGCGCTCGAAGCTTTCGGTAATGACGGCGCGGACGCCAAGCAGGTTGGTGCCCTTCGCCGCCCAGTCGCGCGACGAACCGGTGCCATATTCTTTGCCGGCGATGACGACGAGCGGCACGCCGTCCGCCTTGAAGCGCATCGCGGCGTCGTAGATCGGCATCACTTCGCCTTCGTACTTCGACATGCCGCCTTCGACGCCGGGCACCATCTCGTTCTTGATGCGGATATTGGCGAAGGTGCCGCGCATCATCACGTCATGGTTGCCGCGGCGCGCGCCATAGCTGTTGAAGTCGGCACGGCTGACCTGATGTTCCTGCAGATAGGTGCCGGCCGGGCTGTCCGCCTTGATCGAGCCCGCAGGGCTGATGTGGTCGGTTGTGATCGAATCGCCGAGGATCGCGAGCGGGCGCGCCTCGATGATGTCGGTCACCGGTGCCGGGGTCATGGTCATGCCCTCGAAATAGGGCGGGTTGGCGACATAGGTGGAGCCGGCGCGCCAGGTATAAGTGTCGGAACCCTCGACCTCGATGCCGCGCCATTTCGCGTCGCCGGCATAGACGTTGTCATAGCGCGCGCGGAACATCGAAT
>Ga0247737_1000446_pt1 | contig 16502 bp, 14 predicted proteins | sample UWRJL028104C2_FD_180937 | JGI IMG/M metagenome (GOLD analysis project Ga0247737, IMG submission 180937) | Plant litter microbial communities from Arlington Agricultural Research Station in Wisconsin, United States - UWRJ-L028-104C-2 | ecosystem: Environmental > Terrestrial > Plant litter >...
CAGGTGCTCGCGGGCCCAGCGCAGGTCGGCGCCGCGGGCGAGCAGCCACGGAGTGGGCTCGGGCGCCGGCGGCACCAGCATCCAGTCCTCGGTCACCCCGACCCCGAGCGCGTTCAGCACGTGCCCGGCGACCCGGCGATGCCCGGCCGGTGAGAGGTGCAGCCGGTCCGCCGCCCACATCTGCCGGTGCGCGAAGGCGGTGTCGGCGAAGAGGTCAATCAGGTAACCGCCGTACCGCTTGGCGATCATGCTCGCGCCGTCGTTCAGCACCGTGGCCCGTCGCCCGATGATGGCAGGCAGGTTGCCGGTCACGTCGGCGAATCGGAACAGGACCACCTCGGCGCCGGAGGCACGCAGCCGTCTCACCACTCCGTCGAGCTCACGCACCAAGGCGTGCGGGTCGACCCGTACGCGCAAGGCGTCGTTTCCCCCCGCCGCGATGCTGACCAGGTCGGGCCGCATCGCCAGGGTCGGCTCGAGTTGCTCGTCGACGATCTGGCGAATGACCTTGCCGCGAACGGCGAGGTTGGCATAGCCGAAGTTCGGTCCCGAGTCGACGGCCAAGCGCGCGGCCACCAGATCGGCCCACCCTCGGAAGGTGCCGTTCGGGTACGCGTCGTTCAAGCCCTCGGTGAAGCTGTCTCCCATAGCAACGAAGCTGCGCCAAGCCATCGCCGCCCCCTTAACGTTCTTTAAAGTTTCTCCCGAGGACACATAAGCACTGAATGAAGGTGACCGGTAGCGTGACGATCACGACACCCGGTTATTGACCTGCTTTCGGGCGTGATCCTCCCTACGCTGCTCCGCATGCTGCTGCGAATGTCCACGCTGCTTCTCAAAACCCTGCGCGAGGAGCCGGTGGACGCTGAGGTACCGAGCCACCGGTTGTTGCTGCGCGCGGGATATATCCGTCGGGCCGCCCCGGGTGGCTACACCTGGCTCCCGCTCGGCAAGCTCGTGCTCGACCGGGTCTCGGCGATCGTGCGCGACGAGATGATCGTCGTGGGTGGACAGGAGGTGTCGTTCCCGGCGCTGCTGCCGCGCGAGCCGTACGACGTCAGCAACCGCTGGGCCGAGTACGGGGACGACATCTTCACGCTGCAGGACAGGCGCGGCTCCGATTACCTGCTCGCGCCCACCCACGAGGAGATGTTCACCCTGCTGGTGCAGGACCTGACCAGCTCGTACCGGGACTATCCGCTCGTGCTCTTCCAAATCCAGACGAAGTATCGCGACGAGGCCCGACCCCGCGGTGGACTGCTCCGCGGGCGTGAGTTCCTGATGAAGGACGCGTACTCCTTCTCCTTGACCGACGCCGAACTGGAAGGGGTCTACGCGGCAATTCGCGTGGCCTACCAGCGGACGTTCGCGCGGCTCGGCCTCACGCACACGATCGTCTCGGCGATGTCCGGCGCGATGGGCGGATCGGCGTCCGAGGAGTTCCTCGCGACGGCCGAGGTGGGTGAGGACACCTTTGTCGGTTGTACGAGTTGTGCCTACGCGGCGAATACGGAAGCCGTCGTGACGCCGGTGCCGCCCACCCGGCCGGCAACCGCGCCCGCACTGGAGGTGCACGACACCCCTGGCACCCCGACCATCGCCGCCCTGGTCGAGCTGGCCAACGCCCGCGCGCTCGGCGGCCGCACCGACTGGGCGGCGGCCGACACGCTCAAGAACGTCGTGGTCCAGGTGCACAGCCCCGGCGCCGAGGACGAGGTGTTGGTGATCGGTGTGCCCGGCGACCGCGAGGTCGACCTGAAACGGCTCGATGCCGCGCTGGCACCGGCCACCGCCACCCTGTTCGACGACTTCACCTCGCGGCCCGACCTGGTCAAGGGATACATCGGCCCGCAGGGCATCAAGGCGCGCTACCTCGCCGACCCGCGCGTCGCGCCGGGCACCGCCTGGCTGACCGGCGCGAACGAGTCGGGCCGGCACGCGGTCAACGTGGTGGCCGGGCGCGACTTCACCCCCGACGGCACGGTCGAGGCGGCCGAGGTGTGGGCCGGCGACCCGTGTCCGGCCTGCGGCGCCGGTGCGCTCACCATCCGCCGGGGCATCGAGATCGGGCACATCTTCCAGCTCGGTCGTCGCTACACCGACGCGTTCAAGCTCGACGTGCTGGCAGCCGACGGCAAACCGGTGAGACCGACCATGGGTTCGTACGGAATCGGGGTGTCCCGGGCCGTCGCGGCGATCGCCGAACAGCACCACGACGAGCGTGGACTGATCTGGCCCGACGAGGTGGCCCCGGCCGACGTGCACATCGTCGCGGCGGGCAAGGACGGTCAGGTCGAGGCCGCGCTCACGCTCGCCGCCGAGTTGGTCGCCGCCGGGCTGCGGGTGCTCGTCGACGACCGTCCGCAGGTCTCGGCCGGGGTGAAATTCACCGATGCCGAGCTGATCGGCATCGCCCGGTCCGTCGTGGTCGGGCGCCGACTGCGCGAGGGGTACGTCGAGACGCGCGACCGCCGAACCGGGGAGGTGAACGAGGTGCCCGTCACGGACATACTGCGTGTAATCACTGCGGCACGCGGGTAACTCCATTCACGACTGGGAGGTGCGTGCGTATGAGGGTGTCGGTCGCTGAGGTGATGACCCGGCAGGTGGTCTACCTGCCCGAGGCGACGATGCTGGACGAGGCCGCGCAGGTGATGCGTGACCGCAGCATCGGGGACGTGGTGGTGACCAGTGGCCCGACGATGGTCGGTGTGGTCACCGACCGCGACATCGTGGTACGCGCGATCGCCGAGAACCTGCCCCCGAGGTCGACCTCGCTCGGCGACATCACCTCGCACGAGCTGATCATGGTGGAGCAGACGGCCACGATCGAGGAGGCGGTGCAGGCCATGCGGGAGCGCGGCGTCCGCCGGCTGCTGGTCTGCGACGCCGATCGCAAGGTGGTCGGCATCCTGAGTCTCAGTGACGTGGCGCTGCTCGTTCCGGCCTGATCTCGGTCCGGCGCTAAGGTCGGAGCCGTGACCGATATGCCTCCGAAGCTCGCCGAGATCGTTGAAGAGTTCGCCTCGGCGCCGCGCGAGTTGGTGCTCGAGATGTTGATCGAGTTCGCCGACTCCATGCCGCCGCTCCCGGCGGGCCTGGCCGGGCACGACGGCATGGAACAGGTGCCCGAGTGCCAGACCCAGTTCTTCCTCAAAGCCGTGGTGCGTCCCGACGACACGGTCGAGACGTGGTTCGACTGCCCGCCCGAGGCGCCGACCACGCGGGCCTTCGCGGGCATCCTGGCCGAGGGACTCGACGGAGCCACGACCGCCGAGATCCTGGCCGTGCCCGACGACCTTTATGCCCGGATGGGCCTGGCTCAGGCGATCAGCCCGCTCCGCATCCGCGGCGGGTCGGCGATCCTCGCCCGCTTGCAGCGGCAGGTCGCGGCCCAGCTGGCCACACGCTGATCCCCATACTTGACGGAGTCCCGGTGGATATTCAGGTCTGGTCCGATGTCGTCTGCCCGTGGTGCTACGTCGGCAAGCGGCGGCTGGAGTCGGCGATCGCCTCGTTCGACGGCGATGTCACGGTGACGTTCCGGGCCTTCCAGCTCGACTCGTCGCACCCGTCACCGGGTCTCCCGCTCAAGCAGGCGATGGCGGCCAAGTTCGGGGACAGCGCCGAGCGGATGTTCGACCAGGTCACCTCGATCGCCACCGGCGAAGGCCTGCGGCTCGACTTCGATCGGGCGGTCGCCGCGAACACGTTCGACAGCCACCGGCTGATCGCGTGGGCCGCCGGCCAGGGGCGCCAGGCCCCGATGCTGGCGGCGTTGCAGCGGGCACACTTCACCGACGGGCTCGATATCGGGTCGCGGGCGGTGCTCGCCTCGGTGGCCGGGTCGATCGGCCTGGACCGGGCCGCGGCCAGCGCCTATCTGGAATCCGAGGCGGGTACGAGCGCGGTGAACACCGACCTGGCCGAGGCCCGCGAACTGGGGATCGCCAGCGTTCCGTTCTTCGTCGTCGACGGGAAGTACGCCGTCCAAGGCGCCCAGGAAGCGTCGACGCTGGTCGCGGCCCTGCAGGAGATCGCCCGTCGCGAGGCCGTCGACGCCGGTCGATGACGTTCCACGTGAAACAGGATTAGGTTTCGGCTATGCGATCGGGCGGGCCAGGTCTTCGATCACCTCGGCACCCGGCAGCGCACCCAGAGCCGGGCCGGCGATGGCAATCTTGCTGTGTCGCACGCCGGAGCCGATGATCACGTGCGGGGTGGCGACCACCCGGGAGTCGACCAGGATCGGCCAGTCGGGGGGCAGGCCGATCGGGGTAATGCCGCCGTACTCCATGCCGGTCATCTGGACCGCGTCGTCCATCGAGGCGAAGCTGCACTTACGCACGTCGAGGCGGCGGCGCACCACACCGTTCACGTCGGCCCGCGTCGTGGCGAGGACGATGCAGGCCGCGTACCGGACGGCCTCGCCCCGCTTGCCGGCGACGATCACGCAGTTCGCCGAGACGTCCAGGCCCACGTCGTACGCCGCGCAGAACGCAGCCGTGTCGGCCAGGCCCGCGTCGATCGGGGCCACCATCACCTGGTCGCCGTCGATCGGTGCTTCCGTGGGCCAGACGGCCAGGGCCTTGGCGACCGGGACGGCCAGCAGGTCGGGGCGGGACCGGGCGGGTTCGAGTTTCAGACTTCCCATCACGCCCGCAATCCTCGCTCAATACTCGTCCGCCAGCTAGCCCTCCCCAGACGGGCCCCCTCGGCGTCGATTCCGCCGTCCATCCCACCGCGCGTCAGGCCAGTGGTCGCGCGAAGGCACCACCAACACCCAGCCGGCCACCGTCAAGCCGGGAGCACGACGATGATCGGTGGCACCGGCACGCCGCCATTCGTCTCGGTCGCGAGCTCCGGAGCGGGCAACCAGTCCAGCCCGAGCGGTTCCGGGCCGATCCCGTCGTCGGCCCCGATCCGTGGCTCGCCGTCGGCCACGGTCACCGAGAAGACCGACGTCATGCCCGACGGGTACGGCATCTCGAGGATATGGCGGGCGTCGCTCACCACCAGGCCGGTCTCCTCGAAGACCTCCCGCCGCACAGCCTGCTCCGCGGTCTCACCGGGCTCGAGACCGCCGCCCGGCAAGGTCCACCACTCACCGCCACCGGATCGTCGGCTGCGCTCATGCACCATCAGCACACGGCCGTCTCGCACGATCACGGCGGCGGCCCGTTTTCGTTGGCTCACGTGTCGCAGGCTAACCGGCTCCGCACCCGGTCCGCACGGCAACTTCGAAGACGGTGGATAACGTCCACATCCATTCCTGGGTAACGAAAACGCCACCGACCGATGAGGACGTAACGGTCACCAGCCTTCGATGCGACCGATATCGATCAGACCGCGTAACCACTGCGCGTAGGGGGCATATCCGCCGCCCCGTCACGGTGATCCTTGACGGCGAGCACCTGATTGACGCCGATGCGCGACTGCTCGAAGGCGAGCGCCGACGCCGCCATGTAGAGCCGCCACACCCGCGCGCGTCCGGGGCTGGTCAGCCGCACCGCCGTCGCCCAGTCGGATTCCAGATTCTCGACCCAGGCCCGCAACGTACGGCCGTAGTGCTCGCGCAGCGCGTGCACGTCGCGCACCTCGAAGCCGGCCTGCTCGAGCAGCGTGACCGTCGTGCCCACCGGCGCGAGCTCCCCGTCCGGGAAAACGTAGGCGTCGATGAAGCTGCGTGCCTGGTGCGGCTGCTTGTCGGCCAGGTGCAGGCGCGAGATCTGATGGTTAAGCAGCCGTCCGCCCGGCTTGAGCTGGTTGTAGAGGATCGCCGCATATTCTGCGTACGGCTCGGTGCCCACGTGCTCGGCCATGCCCACGCTGGAGACCGCGTCGTACGGCCCGTCGTCGAGATCGCGATAGTCCTCGATCCGGATTTCCACCTGGTCGGCCAGTCCCGACTCGGCGACCTGCTTGCGGGCGTACTCGGCCTGCTCGGTCGAGAGCGTGATGCCGACGACCTGGACGCCGTACTCGCGGGCGGCGTGAATCGCCAGGCTGCCCCAGCCGCAGCCGACGTCGAGCAGCCGCTGACCGGGCTTCAGGCCGAGCTTGCGACAGATCAGATCGAGTTTGTCGCGCTGCGCGTCGGCCAGACCGTACCCAGGTTCGTCGGAGGTCCAGTAGGCGCAGGAATAGACCATGCTCGGCCCGAGGACGAGGCGATAGAAGTCGTTGCCGACGTCGTAGTGGTGGCTGATCGCCTGCCGGTCACGGCGTTTGCTGTGCCGTGCGCCGCTGACGACCATCTCCTCCGGCGGCGGCTTGGGCTGGGTGCCGAGCACCCCGAGCCGTACGAGATCGCCCGCGATGGATCGGATCGGGACGTCTTTGATGTCGGGCGCGCGCCAGATCAGCGCGGCCAGCCGGTTGAGCGCATCGTAAAGATCGCCCTCGATGTCAAGGTCGCCGGCGATGTACGCCCGGGCGAGCCCCAATTCATTGGGCTGCCACATCAGCCGGCGCAGTGCGCGGCGATGCCGGATGACCAGCGTCGGGGCGTCGGCCGGTCCAGCCGTCGAACCGTCCCAGACCCGCAGATGCACGGGCAGAGGTGCCTGAAGCATGGCTTCAAGAACGCGCTGGACCTTCGACGCGGTGGTGGATTGGGGGATCGTGGTCGGCATCGGTACCTCCCGGGGCGCAGCATCGCGCGACCGAATCATGGAACCGATTCACTATCCGCCCGACGCGCCAAGTTACATAAGACCCTTTTCTTGTTTTGTGATCGAGGACTCACACTGCGCGCATGATCCGCTCGAGGCTCGCCAGCCGCATGGGGCGTGCCTGGTCGCAGCGTCGCTCCGCCAAGGCGTCAAGCACCTCACGACGTTCCCTTTCGGACAGTACGCCGGCGAACGGCGACGCGGAACGCAACCGGACCGCGTATCTCGCCGGCGAGGTCAGCGCGTCCAGCACGGCGGTCGGCTCACCGGCCAGCAGCACCTCCCACCGGTCCAGCCATTCCCACTCCCGGCCGCCGGGGTGCAGGCGGCGCATCCGGCGCAGGTTGCTCTCGGCAATCGCGAGCACCGCCGCCGGCTGGGCCGTGAGCCGCGCGGCGACCGCCTGGTGCAGCCAGAGCTGTTCGAGCTCGGTGCGGGTCAGCACGGGGTGAATCAGCGCCTCCACGTCGGTCCGGCGCACCCGCCGCAGCGGGCCGACCCTGACGTACGGCAGAAGCCCACGTGCGCAGAGATCCAGCACGCGCCGCCGCGAGAACCTGAGCAGAACCGCGGCCTCACCGATGGTGAGCAGGTCCGTCGTGCGCATCGTCACACGTGGATGCTGGCGTCAACCGGCACAGCATGCAACAACCGAACGGCTATTGACTCTTTCGCCGACCGGTCGGCACGACGCTGAACAGGTAGGTCTGCGCCCGCAGAACCGCCAGACTCAGCGGTACGCCGGTGAGCCGCTCAGCCAGTGCGAATGCCGCCTCCGTACGCTCCGCGGGCCCGTTCGCTCCGGCCGCGGTCATGGTCGGCATCAGCTCAGCCGCTCGGCTCCCCGACGCTGTTGTGGCAGACGCCGGGTCGACGTCGAGCTGCACGGCCCCGTCCTGCAGGAGCAGAAACCGCCCGCGAGCCCCCTTGTACAAACACACCAGCGTCGTCCCCGCCGACAGCGCCCGCAAGAGCGGATCGGCCAACCCCAGTTCCCCGTTGTCCTCGACCAGGAGTGACCAGTCGTCAGTGAGCCGCGACGCCCCGAAGTACAGCTTGTCGCTCGACACACTCTGCCCGTCCCCCGCGCCGACCATCTGCTGCCAGCCGATGCGCTCGAGCTCCTTGGCGCCCATCCGCTGGAGCACCTGCGACGGCCGCACATCGCGCACCCAGACGAAGCAGAAACCCTTACTGAGCTCGGTGACCTGCCGAAACCAGGCATAGTCGCCCGGCACTGCGGCACGCTCGGACGCCGACGATGGCGATGGCGATGGCGATGGCGGGCCCGACGACGCCACCGGCACCTCGGCCGGCCGGGACCCACAGCCCGCCAGCAGCCCACCAGCCATCAGAGTCACGATCGTCCGCCGCCGCACGGCGCCCAGTAGATCAAACGCCACCGGCCTCCGGCCTCCCGGATTCACGACACGCCGCTCCCGATTCGGACACCGCGCCGCGCACCACCGCAAAGGCCATGCCAAGGTCAGAGCGGAAATTCTCCCCATGGGACCCTCAGGAACAGCATCGCTGGTCACGACGTTGGCCGCCAGCGGGCACGGCAGGAGTAGTCGCCGCTGATGATTCCGCCGACCTCGGCAGCTTGGCGGCACCGTGGTTCGCGCAATGCCTCATTCGACCTGGACGCCCGCGCAGGTCAGCTAAAGGGTGGGCCGGAGGCAACAGGTCAAGTCGATGACCGCGGGTCGGATACATGATCGACCGATTGGTGGCCTGACCACCGCAGCGAGTCGCCCGTGCGCGATGATCACGCCTCATGAGCCGCCCGAGGCAGCGACCAACAAAAGCCGGCGGGAGCTGTCGGCGGCCAGCAGCGGTAGCGAGAGGGCGAGCTTATGTACGGTAGGCGTCGCGGCGGTGCCGGATGGAGTGGATTTCCACGACACGCTTGGCCTCATCGATGCGGTAGGTGATCCGGTATGTGCCCCGACAGGCCGAATAGTATCCATCAAACGGTTCGTCGAGGGGCTTTCCCGCCCGAGACGGGTTGACGGCGATCGCATGTTCGATCGTCTCCGTCGCCGCGATCGCTACCTCGAACGGCAAGTCCTCGCTGAGATTCCGGCGTGCCCGCCGGGACAGCAGGACCACGTACGGGTCGGGACTGCCGGTTCCAGGATCATCGGCCGGCTCGGCATCGCCGGTCATCAGGCCGCACCGCTACGGCGTCGCTCCAACTCGGCACGGACCTCGTCCACGCCGAACGTGTCTCCCGCCGCGAAGTCCTCCCGGCATCGGGTGCCGGGCGGACATTGGCGGCGAAGTCGGGCGACGTGGCTTCCGGACTGGTTCGCGGCGAAGCGTACGGTAGCGCGCTGACGCGGCGAGCTGGTCGACAAGGTGGTGGCTGGACCGACGCCATCACCGTCGCCTCATCCGCGTTCCGCGCTCGCCGTGGCTTCGGTGCGTACCGCTCGGAAACCAGAATCGTCACCGAGGTGGAAGAAGATCCGCCCCTCGAGGGCGCCGTCGTCGGCGACCACTGCCCAACCACGCCCGCTGACCTCATCGCCCTCGTCGATGCCCTCCCACGAGAACTCGACACAAGGACGCCCAGAGCGCTCAACCATCCGGCAGTCCATCCATCCGTCGACCACGACGAACCCGAACCGGCCGCGCAGATCCTTGCCGAACTCGATGAAGGCCGGCGCCACCAGATCGATGACGTCAGCGTCCCACAGCTCCATCTCCACAATCCGCCACCAGCCGACGAAACCCGTCAACTGACCTTCAACCAGCGGCTCGGCCATCACTGGTCACCCCCCAGCTCGCCGAGCCGGCGGTTGACGGCATCCAGATCGAACGGGGCGGGCTCATCGGGCTCCTCTTCGTACGGGTACTCCACCGGGCAATCACCGCCGAAGCCGACACACACCAGCGTGTCGCGTTCGCCAGCGTTGTCGGCCACCTCCTCCAGCACGATCTCGTGCCGCCAGTCAGCGCCCAGGTCGTACCGGTAAATGATCTTCTGTTTCGGCGTCGACAGTACACTCGCTATGCGGGTGACGAATTCGTCGCGCGTCTGCTCCAGGTTCCGGAACGGGTCGCTGTAGTACCCGCCTTTGGCGTCGAAGACATGCAGATGGTCACCATCCCAGCCGAAAAGGACCTGGACCGCCGCGTGCAGCGTGCCCAGCGAGGTCATCGAGGGCACCCGCACGCGTCGCCAGACCGGCGGATCGGTGTACAGCAGAGTCACCTTCAGGAGATGGACCTGATCGATCGTCCGAGGCCGGCCCGACCCGGCGAACGTGGTCAACGCGCGCGCGAGAGGCTCGGCCTCCGGATGTCCACTCGCACCGACCGCGGCGATCCGCGAGTCCAGATCGGATCCTGGCATCCCTTCGTACACCAGGGTCAGCGCCTCGTCCGGTCCAGAACCGGCCAAGGCCGCTGCCGCGGCCTCGACCGCCAGCCACGCCCCGTCGACCACCTCGATGGCGGCCACCCGCGACGACGCGGGCGCACCAACCGCGGCGTTGAGCAGTTCCCGCGCAGCCACCTCCGGCGTGCGGGCCGCCAGCCACGGCCACGCCAGCTTCCACTCCATCTCCGCCGTGCCACCGCCGTACATGACCAGCAGGTCGATCACCCCGGCCGCCGACAACTGTGGGCCGGCCGAATGGGGCATACCCGAACGCAGTTGCGAGACCGCCCACCGGCCCAACGACGTGATCTGCGCCTCGCCGGACCCCGCAATCACCGCGCCGAACAGACGTAGCAACGTCAACAGCCCACCGAGGGGCTCGTCAGCAGCGGAACTCAGGAACTGCCGGAACATCTTGTCGTCGCAGCCGTCGTTGAAAACATCATCCGCGGTGATCCGCTTGTGCACCGCCCGCCGCAGGTCGCGACCATCAAACGGCCCGTCGACCGAAAGGACCTCCAACAGCACGAGTACCAGAATGGCCACACTCTGCGGGTGACGCTTGCCGGATTCGGCCCGGCACACGGCCCGCAGGCCGGCCAGCGACCCGGCCAGAACGTCACTCTCATCGGCCGAAGCCCACCTCGGCAACGCCGGACCCGCCGTGACCGCGCCCGTGCCGATCATCAGTAAACCCGCCGCGACCGCGACGCACCACGGCCGACGATCATCACCGACCCACCGCGCCAGATGAACGGCGCATTCCATGATCTCGCAAGACCGAACCTGCGAGGCGAGAGCATCGTCTAACTCGACCCTGCGGTCACAGAGTCCGGGTGATGTCCCCACCGCCAACATGCGGGCGAGACGAGCCCAAAGACATCAATCTGCGGAGCGGGCACTCCCGACGAGGGAGCATCCAGTGCCCCGCCGACGTCGGAACTGCCCCTCCGTTTGGGTATCCGTTTCGGGTGGAGCCCAGGGGACTCGAACCCCTAACCCCCGCCTTGCAAAGGCGGTGCTCTGCCAGTTGAGCTAGGGCCCCTGAAACCCCGACAAACTAGCGGAGATCCGGGGCGGTCGTAGCCTCGTGCCACAGCGCCCGTTCATCGCTGGACGCCTTGACCCTCTTGAAGATAAGAGCCGCAGCCCCCACGACGCCAGCCACAATCAGGAGCTTCTTCAGCACAACAACCCCCAAGAACCAGCACCAGGAAACCGGGCCCCCACCGTGACAATCCCACTCAGAGTGGTCACCACAATGGGGGGTTTCCGGGGCTCGGCCCCGGAACAGGCATAACGAGCGGTCATGGTCCGCAGTGTGCGCGGACCGAAACGCCCGCCGCTCGTGGGGCTAGCTGGAATCGAACCAGCGACCTCAGAGTTATCAGCTCTGCGCTCTAACCGACTGAGCTATAGCCCCTCAAGTGCGACACCGAAGGTTACCGCACAGGGTTGGGAGCCACCAAAACGGGGGTGGCTCCCGGACCCACTTCTCGTCGATCAGTCCCGCTCGGCCAGAGTCAGCTCGACCCCGCCCACCAGGTCGGCACAGACGTTGTAGATGAACGCCCCGAGGGTGGCCAGCGCGGTGAACAGAACCACGTTGACCGCGCCGATCAGCATCGACGTGCCGATCACGCCCCAAGCCGTGATCTGGAACCCGCCGCCGGACGGGTCGTCGCCGCCGCTGGCGTTGACGAGTTCCTTGAGGCTGGTGTTGACCTCGCCCCAAACGCCCATGGCGTCGAGCGCGAGATAAAGCACCGAGGTAGCCACGACGACCACGATGAAGAGCACCACCGACACGGCGAACGAGAACTTCATCACGGACCAGGGGTCGATCCGCTTGAGGTTGAGCCGGGCCCGTCGGGGACCGCGCGCGGCCGCCGACGAGACCGCGGACCGCGCCGAACGCCCTGCCTCGGTGACCCGGGCGGCACCGACTGCGGCGGACCCGGTGGCCGCGCCGGCCGCGGGGCCGGTGGCCGGGCGTGCGCCCGGGGCGCTGCCGCTGCCCGTGGTGCTGCTGGGAGTTCCGCTGCCGGGCCGCTGCTGCGGCCCGGAGCCGGACCCGGACGGCACACTGACCCGTCCGGAAGTGCTGCCGGGAGCCGCACCCTTACCCTTGGTCACGGTGGGCACGCTGGCCGAGCCCTTGACGGCCGGTCCCGGCCGCTTCGAGTCGGCGCTGTCGTGTTCGGCGGGCTCACCGGGCGGCGGGGCCATGCCCGGCGCCCGGGTGAACTTCGGCGGGGACGGGGCGTCGGCGGGAGCCGCCGTACGAGCCGCGGATTCGCGTCCGTTCGGGGTGGTGCCGTCGTTCTTGGCCGCCCCGTTCGGAGTCGCTGAGCTCCCCGTGGCCCCCGACTTCGCCTGTGTCTCCGGCATCAACTAGTCCTGTTCGTCAGGCTCGTCGGCATTGCGAGCAAGCGCCACGATGGTTACACCTTCTGGGAGGTCCATCAGCTTGACCCCCATTGTGTTCCGATCCCGCGTGCGCCGTACAGGCTTCACGGGAGTCCGGATGACACCACCATTGCTGGTGATGGCAAATAATTCATCCTCGGGGCTGATCACGAGTGCTCCCACCAGTCCACCACGGCGTTCCGTGATTTTCGCGGTGAGGACGCCCTTGCCGCCCCTGCCCTGCACGGGATACTCCTCGATCGGCGTGCGCTTCGCATACCCACCGTTGGTGGCGACCAACACATCCATGCCGTCCCGGACGACTTCCATCGCCAGCAGCTCATCGTTGTCGCTGAACCGCATGCCGATGACGCCCGACGTGGCCCGACCCATCGGACGCAGCGCCTCGTCGGTCGCGTTGAACCGGATCGCCTGAGCGTGCTTGGAGACGAGCAGAAGATCGTTCTCCGATGACACCAGGGCAGCGCCCACCAACTCGTCGTCCTCCCGCAGGTTGATGGCGATGATGCCACCGCTGCGGTTGGAGTCAAATTCCTCGAGCCGGGTCTTCTTCACGAGACCATTCTTAGTGGCGAGCACAAGGTACGGCGCGACCTGGTAATTCGAGATCTGGATGACCTGGGTGATGTGCTCGTCGGGCTGGAACGCCAGCAGGTTCGCGACGTGCTGGCCCTTCGCCACGCGAGCCGCTTCCGGAAGCTCGTACGCTTTGGCCCGGTAGACCCGGCCCTTGTTCGTGAAGAACAGCATCCAGTCGTGCGTCGAGATCACGAAGAAGTGCGACACGATGTCGTCCTGGCGCAGAGTCGCGCCGCTCACGCCCTTGCCGCCACGCTTCTGCGACCGGTACAGATCGACTTTGGTGCGCTTCGCGTACCCGGTTCGTGTGATCGTCACCACAACGTCCTCGCGCGTGATGAGGTCCTCCATGGAGACCTCACCATCGAACGGGATGATCTGGGTGCGACGCTCGTCGCCGTACTTCTGCACGATCTCGCCGAGTTCCTCGGAGACGATCGCCCGCTGCCGCTCCGGCTTGGCGAGGATGTCCTTGAGGTCGGCGATCTCGATCTCGATCTTCGCCAGCTCGTCGATGATCTTCTGCCGCTCAAGGGCGGCGAGGCGGCGCAGCTGCATGTCGAGGATCGCGCCGGCCTGGATCTCGTCGATGTCGAGCAGCTGGATCAACCCACTGCGGGCGTCCTCGACCGTGGACGAGCGCCGGATCAGGGCGATGACCTCGTCCAGAGCGTCGAGCGCCTTGACCAGACCGCGCAGGATGTGCGCGCGCTCCTCGGCCTTGCGTAGGCGGTAGGCCGTCCGCCGGCGGATGACCTCCATCTGGTGCTCGACGTAGTAGAGAATGAACTGCGCCAGGTTGAGCGTGCGCGGCACGCCGTCGACCAGCGCCAGCATGTTGGCGCCGAACGTCTCCTGCAGCTGGGTGTGCTTGTAGAGGTTGTTCAGCACCACCTTGGCAACCGCGTCCCGCTTGAGGACGAGGATCAACCGCATGCCGGTACGGCCGGAGGACTCGTCGCGGATGTCGGCGATACCGGTGAGCTTGCCCTCCTTGACCAGCTCGGCCACGCGCTCGGCGAGGTTGTCCGGGTTGACCTGGTAGGGCAGCTCGGTGACGACCAGGCAGGGCCGCCCGCGGGCGTCCTCCTCCACCTCGACCACGGCCCGCATCCGGATCGAGCCACGACCCGTCCGGTACGCGTCTTGGATCGCCTGCTGACCGACGATCAGGCCGTAGGTCGGGAAGTCGGGGCCCTTGACGATCTCGAGCAGGGCCTCGAGAACGGTGGGCTCGTCGGCCTCCGGGTGGTCCAGCACCCACTGCACGGCGGCCGCGACCTCGCGCAGGTTGTGCGGCGGGATTTTGGTGGCCATGCCGACCGCGATGCCCTCGGAGCCGTTGACCAGAAGGTTCGGGAATCGAGCGGGCAGGATTGTCGGCTCCTGCGTACGCCCGTCGTAGTTGTCCTGCATGTCGACGGTGTCCTCGTCGATGTCCCGCAGCATCTCCATCGCGAGAGGCGAGAGCTTCGACTCGGTGTACCGCATGGCAGCCGGCGGATCGTTGCCCGGCGAACCGAAGTTGCCGTTGCCATCGATCAGCCGGTAGCGCAGCGACCACGGCTGACCCATGCGCACCAGCGCATCGTAGATCGACGAGTCGCCGTGCGGGTGGTAATTGCCCATCACATCGCCGACGACGCGCGCGCACTTGACGTAGCCGCGGTCGGGGCGGAAGCCGGAGTCGTACATCGCGTAGAGAATCTTGCGGTGGACGGGCTTGAGACCGTCGCGGACGTCGGGCAGCGCACGGCCCACGATTACGCTCATCGCGTAGTCGAGGTACGAGCGCTGCATCTCGACCTCGAGGCCGACGGGCTCGACCCGCTGAGCCACGCCGCCGGTGTCCGGGGCCTCGTCGCCGTCGGGGGCTTCGGGAGTGTCAGTCACTGTTAACCCTTACTCAAGGTAAAACCAGACAAGTACGGCGGAAAACCACATTCTGCTGTGGATAACATTGTGGAAAGTGGGGGGACGCTGTGGATACAGACGTCCCCGCACGTCACTTAGATGTCGAGGAACCGCACGTCCTTGGCATTGCGCTGGATGAACGAGCGCCGCGCCTCCACGTCCTCGCCCATCAGCACGCTGAAGAGCTCGTCGGCCACTGCGGCATCATCGAGCGTCACCTGGCGTAGCGTCCGGGTGGCCGGGTCCATCGTCGTGTCCCACAGTTCCTGGAAGTTCATCTCGCCGAGACCCTTGAACCGCTGGATGTCGTCCGGCTTCGCGTTCGCCTTCTTCTGCTGACGCAGGGCGATCAGCCCGTCACGCTCACGGTCGGAATAGGCGTACTGCGCGTCGTCGCCCCGCTTGTTCCACTTGATCTTGTAAAGCGGCGGCGCGGCCAGGTAGACGTGGCCCAACTCGACGAGCGGCCGCATGAAGCGGAACAGCAGGGTCAGCAGCAACGTCTGGATGTGCTGGCCGTCGACGTCGGCGTCGGCCATCAGCACGACCTTGTGATAGCGCAGCTTCGCGACGTCGAAATCCTCGTGGATGCCGGTGCCCAGCGCGGTGATCAGCGACTGGACCTCGTTGTTCTTGAGTACCCGGTCGATCCGGGCCTTCTCCACGTTCAGGATCTTGCCGCGGATCGGCAGGATGGCCTGGATGCGGCTGTTGCGGCCCTGCTTCGCCGAGCCGCCGGCCGAGTCGCCCTCGACGATGAACAGCTCGGACTCGCGGGGGTCGGTGGACTGGCAGTCGGCCAGCTTGCCCGGCATCGAGCCCGACTCGAGCAGCGATTTGCGCCGGGCCAGCTTGCGCGCCTGCTGTGCCGCGATCCGGGCCCGGGCGGCCTGGTCGGCCTTGGTGATGATGCTCTTGGCGTCGGCCGGGTTGCGGTCGAACCAGTCGGCCAGCTGCTCGTTGCAGACCTTCTGCACGAAGCTCTTCATGTCGGTGTTGCCGAGCTTCGTCTTGGTCTGGCCCTCGAACTGCGGGTTGGCCAGGGTCACCGAGATGATCGCGGCGAGACCCTCCCGGATGTCCTCACCGGAGAGGTTCTGGTCGCCCTTGAGCAGCTTCTTGTCCTTGCCGTACCGGTTGACGACGCTGGTCAGCGCGGCGCGGAAGCCCTCCTCGTGGGTGCCACCCTCGTGCGTGTTGATGCGGTTGGCGAAGGTGTAGACCGACTCGCCGTAGGACTCGTTCCACTGCATCGCGATCTCGATCGCCATGCGCGCCTCGTTGTCCTCGGTGCCGAACTCGATCACCGTCTTGTGAATCGCGCTCTTGGTGGCGTTGAGGTGGCGCACGAAGTCGGCGATGCCACCCGCATACATGAAGGAGACCTTGCGCGGCTCTCCGTTCTCGTCGGTCGAGTCAGGCCGCTTGTCGGTGAGGTTGATGGTCAGGCCCCGGTTGAGGAAGGCCATCTCCTGCAGCCGGCGATAGATCGTCTGCCAGTCGAACTCGATCGTCTC
>Ga0247737_1000448_pt1 | contig 16473 bp, 8 predicted proteins | sample UWRJL028104C2_FD_180937 | JGI IMG/M metagenome (GOLD analysis project Ga0247737, IMG submission 180937) | Plant litter microbial communities from Arlington Agricultural Research Station in Wisconsin, United States - UWRJ-L028-104C-2 | ecosystem: Environmental > Terrestrial > Plant litter >...
CTTCGGCCCGTACGCCTCGATGGCCGTCACCAGCCCGCGGTGCGCCCGATCGACATCGAGGTCGACATCGAGGGCCACCGAGGCCGCGACCGTGGCCAACAGCAGTGAGCCGGCGAGCTCGACGCCTTGCTCGATCAGGCGTACGGCGTCGCGGAGGTCTCCGGCGAGGAACGCCGCTTCGACCAGCCACCGTTCGCGGGCAGCCGGATCGGGTGTCAGCTCGGCCGCCCGGTTCAGCGCGTCCAGCGCGGCGGCCACCTCCCCGCGCCGGATCGCGATCTGGGCGCCGCGCCGCAGCCGCTCGGCCAGGGCCGCGTCGTGACTCCCCGCCGCACCGGCCAGGTGGCGCAGCTCCCGCTCCGGCTCGTGCTCCCAGGCCGTCGCGAGTGCCCGGTGGGCCCGCCGGATCTCCAGGTCGGCGGCGTGCCGGATGACCGCCGCGCGCAGCATCGGGTGGGCGAAGACGATCCGCAGCGCGTGCTCGTCGACGGCGAGGAAGCCCAGCTCGACCGCCGGGGTCAGCGCGGCGAACACCTCCAGCGCCGGGGCGGCGGCCCGCACCGCGCCGAGATCGCCCGACTCGTCCAGGGCGGCCAGCAGCAGGACCTCGCGGGTGGCGGCCGATAGCACGGCGAAGGCGGTCCGGGTGCGGGATCGGACGCGTTCGCTGATCGGCAGCATCGGCGGCAACGACTCCGTGCCGGCCCGCTGCGGGCCGGTGAGCGCGGCGGCGTACTCCAGCAGGGCCTGGGGATTGCCTCGGCTCTCGGCCACCAGACGGTCCCGGACGTTCGCAGCCAGCCCGGGATGTCGCTGCTCGAGAAGCTCCGCGGCGGCCGGTTCGCCGAGCGGTTGGATCCGGTGTTCGGCCAGGCCGGCCAGTTCGAGGACGCCGTGGGCCCAGTCGGACCGGCTGGCCAGCATCATGGCGACCCGGCTGCCGCCCAGGCGGCGCGCGGCGAAAGCGAGCACCCGGGCGCTGTCCTCGTCGAGGTCCTGACCGCTGTCCACCAGGACGAGCAGCGGCCGCCGCGCCCCGGCCCGGCGCAGCAGTTCGAGCGTCGCGTTCGACACCGGCAGCAGCTCCGGCAGACCGCTGGTCAGGCCCAGGGCAACCTGCAGCGCGTCACCCGACGGGGCCGGCAGCGCCTCGACCTCCTCGTGCAGCGGCGCCAGGAGTTGATCCAGCGCCTGGTAGGCCGCGCTGCCGCCGAACTCGAGGCCCGCCGTCCGCAAGATCCGGGCACCCGCCACCGACGCGTACCGGGCCGCGGCGTCCAACAGCACGGACTTGCCCGATCCGGGAGGGCCGAGAATCAGGAGCGCCCCGCCGTCGTCGATCGCGGCGTCGACGAACCGGTGGATCACCGTCAGATCGGCCGCGAATCCCGGCAACAGCTCGCTCATGGCGTCATTTTCGGAGCCGCGCCGGACGGCCGACAAGTCGCCGGGTGGGCCGCCTTACGATCACGATCGCACCACCACCGTCCAGCTCTCTACCAAATGACTCAATGGGCCTCTGCACCGCAGGTCAAGCCGACAGCGAAGCCCGTGACCCAGCCTACGGCGGCCAGGGGTCACCCGATCGATGTGCGGAACGCGCGCGGAAACCAGGCTGAGGCCGGAGCACGGCCGACGAGGAGGTCCCGCCATGATCCCCGCCCAGCACATCAAGGACTGGTCACGACTCGCATCGACCGTCGTCCGTGGTCGCGACGCCGAGATCGAGATGCTCGACGGCCTGGTGGCCGCGGCCAGCTCGGGCGACGGCCGAGTGGTGCTGATCGACGGTCCGTCGGGGATCGGCAAGACCCGGCTGGCCGAGGAGGTCGCCGATCGAGCCCGTCGCCGCGGAATGCGGGTGCTGCACGCGGAGGCGGCCGCCGGTACCCGCGGCCACGTCGACCCGCTGCTGGCCGCCCTGCTCGGTGACGACCCGCCGATCGTCGATCCGGCGGCCCTGCGGGCCCGGGACGGCGGTGCCGACGACGCCCGCTACTGGATCATGCACGAAGTGTTCGCCGCGCTCGCCGCCGCCGCCGGCCAGGTCCCGCTGGTGATCATCATGGACGATCTGCACGCCGCCGACGGCGACACCATCACGGCCGTACGCATGCTGTCGTCGCGTCTGCGGAACACGGGAGCGCTGTGGATCCTGGCCGGCCGGCGGGTGCAGGCATCACCCGTCGTCCACGAGACGCTGAACCACCTGCAGCGCGACGGTGGCGTGGAGCTGAGGCTGGGCCCGCTGACCAGCACGGCCGGTCTCAGCCTCGTCGAGGACTTCGTCCGGGCCACGGCGCTTCCGCCCCTGCTGAAACTGGTCCGCGAGGCGCGCGGCCACCCGTACTGGATCCTCGAACTGCTGCGCGGCCTGAGCGAGGAGGGCCGCCTGCGGATCACCGGCGGCACCGCCACCGTCGTCGGCACCGGGCTGCCGCAGCGAGTCACCACCGCGATGGACGAACGGCTCCGGGCCCTCAGCCCCACGGCCCGCCAGGTGATCCGGATGGCCGCGGTGCTGCCTCCCCGATTCACCGCCACCCACCTCGCCGGCCTGCTGCGCGGCCGGCTGACCGAGCTGATCGAGCCGCTCGACGAGACGCTGCGAGCCGACCTGCTCACCGTGACCGACGGGGACATCCGATTCAGTCATGACCTGCTGCGGCACGCGGCCCGGGAGGTGTTGCCGGAGTCGTTGCGGCGGGCCCTGGGCCGGGAGGTCGCGAACGCCCTGCTCCTGGGCGGGGCCGACCCGGCCGACGTCGCGGCGCTGCTGGCCGAGACCGCCGAGGCGGGCGACCGGGCGGCGACCAGCGAGCTGCACGCCGTGGCTCTGACGATCCCCGACCCCACGGTCGCCGCCGACCTGCTGCTCCGCGCCCTGGGCCAGCTGCCGCCGGAGGACGAGGAGCACGGTGCGGTGACCGTCGACGCGCTGGTCCGGCTGCACCGCGCCGGCCGTTTCGACCGGGCGCGCGACCTGACCGGCCAGGTCCTGGCCGAGTATTTGCCGGAGGAACGAGAAGCCGAGGTACGCCTGTACCGGTCGACGGTCAACGAGCGTCCCCCGTCGGACCGGGCCGACGACAACCGAACCGCGCTGCTGCTGCGCGGCACCACTGCGGGGATCCGCGCGCGCCACCAGGCCTGGCTCGCCTGGAACCTGCTGGAGAACGGGGACACCGACGAGGCCGAACGGGTCGCTCGCGCGAGCGGCGGCGCCGCCCGGCTGGCCCTCGCCGGCGTGCACAGCGCGCGCGGCGCCGGCACCCTCGCCTCGGCCGACCTCGACCGGCTGACCGCCACCGGACCGAGACCCGACGACCCGGACACCGGCCTGCACTATCTGGGGATCGCCGGCCTGCTGCACCATCTCGGTCGGACCAAGGACGCGACGTCCGCCCTGATCGACTGTCTGCGCGAGGCGAGGCGCACCCAGGACCTGCCGCTGCTCGACCTGTGCACCCAACTGGCGGCGACGGCCTGCCTGCTGACCGGGCGGCTCGACGAGGCCCGTACGCAGGCCCTGTCCGAGCCGGCCACCGGCGATTCCGCCGGCCTCGCCACGGCCCTGCGGATGACCACCCTCGCCGGGCTGGGCCAGTACCTCGGCGATGCCGCGCTCACCCGCTCCGCGGTAGCCACCGCGCAACGGTGGCAGACCAGCGAGAACCCCACCGGCCGCCGCTCGGCCGACCGGGTGCTGATCACCGCGGCGGCCGGCCGGGGGGACGCCGAGCAAGCCGCCCGGCTGCTGCGCGACGATCCGCTGCTGCCGGACGGACTGCCGCTCCCGGCCGACCTCACGTTCCTCGTGCTGGCCGCCCGGGTCGCCCGCGCCGCCCGCGATCGCGCCCTGCTGGAGCGGCTGGTCGCCGTGGCCACCACCCTGGAGGTCGGTGCCGCCGACGCCCCCGCGTTCGGTGCCACCGCGGCGCACGTTCACGGCCTCGCGGCCGGGAACGCCGAACAACTGCTGGCGGCGGCCAAGCTGCAGGACGCCGCCGGCCGGCCGCTGCTCTCCGCCGTCGCGATGGAGGACGCGGGGCAGACCATGCTGGGCGACGACCTGAAGGAGGACGGCGTCCGGTGGCTGCACGAGGGCCTCAGCGCGTACACGACCTGGGGGGCCGTCGCCAGCGCCCAGCGGCTCCGGCGGCTGTTGCGCGAGCACGGCGCGGTGCGGCGGGTGGGCCCGGCCGACTGGAACAGCGGCTGGGACCGCCTCACCGAATCGGAGCTGAAGGTGGTGCGGCTGATCGCCTCCGGGGAGACCAACCGCAGCGCGGCGCGGCAGCTGTTCCTCTCCGTGCACACGGTGAACTCCCACGTCCGCAACGTCTTCACTAAGCTCGGGGTGAGTTCCCGGGTGCAGCTGGCCCACGTCCTGCGGGACAACGACGGCTGACCTGCACCCCCGAGCCGATGAGCGGGGGTGCAGGCGTGGATCACGAACTGGTCGGTCGCGGCCGTGAGCTGGCCCGGATCCGAGCCTTCGTCACCGGCCTCCACGACCAGGCCGGCGCGTTGGTCGTCGCCGGGGCACCCGGGGCCGGCAAGACCGCACTCCTCGACGCCGGGGCGGCCCTGGCGCAGGCGGCCGGGCACACCGTCGTCCGGGCCGCGGGTGTCCGGCTCGAGACCGGCCTGGCGTACGCCACGTTGCATCAGATCCTGTTCCCGCTGCGCGACCGGTTCGCCGCGCTCCCCCGCCCGCAACGCGCCGCCCTCGAAATCGGCCTCGGCCAACGGCCCGGCCATCGGGTGATCGCCGAGGCCATGTCGGAGCTGTGGCGAAACCTGTCCGCCGGTCGGCCGCTCCTGGTGATCGTCGACGACCTGCCGTGGGTCGACCGGGACAGCGCGATCGTGCTGAGCCACGTCGCCCGCGGGCCGACCGGCGGCTTCCTCGGCGCCTCGCGAGCGGGCCTGAGCAGCTTCTTCGACCCCGTCGGCCTGCCGGAGCTCGCCTTGGACCCGCTCGACGACGCGGCGGCGGAGGACCTCCTCGACCAGCGACGTCCGAAGCTCACCGCCGAGGCCCGCAAGCGGGTACGAGCCGAGGCGCGGGGCAACCCGCTGGTCCTGCTGGAGCTGCCGGCCGCACCGGCCGCACTGCCGCGCCGCCTGCGCGAGATGTTCACCCCGCACGTCCGGGGGCTGACCCCGGCAGCGCGCCGGCTGCTCCTGCTCGCCGCCCTGGACACGACCGGGGACCAGCGCATCCTCGACGGTGCCGCCGAGCTCGCCGAACTCGACCGCGCACATCTTCTGTGGTTCGACGCCGGCCGGGGGCGGTTGGCGTTCCGGCATCCGCTGGTCCGCTCGACGGTTCTGACGACGGCCGGCGGGGCCGAGCTTCGCGCCGCACATCAGCAGCTGGCCTCGCTCTTCACCGACCAGCCCGACCGCAGCGCCTGGCACCTCGCCGAGGCGACCGTCTGGCCGGACGAGTCGGTCGCCGGAATGCTGGAAGAGTCGGCGCGCTCGGTGCTGCTCCGGGGTGACGCCGTGCGGGCGGTGACGGCGCTGGAGCGGGCAGCCGGTCTCAGCCCCGACCGCGATCAGCGCGACCGCCGGCTCGCCGAGGCCGCTTATCTCGGCGCCGACCTGACCGGCGGCCTCCAGCCCGCGGCGAAGCTCCTGGCCGACCACGCGACGACCCGCAACTCGCTTCCGGTCGCGGTGGCCGCCGCGCACGTCCTGCTCAACGGCGACGGCGACATCGACACCGCGCACCGGCTGCTGGTGGAGGCGATCGCGGAGCCGAGCGGCGCTTTCCTCGAGGACGCGCTCTACACCCTGCTGCTGATCTGTTTCTTCGGCGGCCGGGCGGCGCTGTGGGTGCCCTTGCGGGAGGCGCTGGACAAGTGGGATGACCAGGTGACCGCCGTCGTCCGGTTGAGCGCCGACACCCTGGCCGATCCGGCCCGCACCTCCCCGGCCACCCTCCGGCGACTCGACACCGCGATCGAGGCGCTGGCCGGGGAATCCCATCCGGCCCGGATCATCCGAGTCGCCCTCGCGGGCCAGTTCGTCGACCGGACGGCAGACTGCCGGGAGGCGCTGTGGCGGATCGTGCGCCACGAGCACGAGGCCGGTGTCCTGGCGGCCGCCCTCAACGCCCGGATGCTGCTGAGCCGCGACGCCTACTGGGCCGGCGAGTGGGACGAGGCACGGCAGCTCGCCACCGGTGCCGTAGCGGAGTGCCGGGAACGCGGCTACGTTCTGCTCGCCTGGCCCGGCCGGCACGTCGACGCCCTGGTCGCGGCGGCCCGCGGCGAGGACGAGGCAGCCCTGTCGGCCGCGGCGGAGATGCTGTGGTGGGCCGGTCCGCGCGACGTGCGCCTGGTGCAGTGCTACGCGTGGCAGGTGCAGATGCTGGCCGCGCTCGGCCGCGGCGATTTCGACCAGGCCCATCGGTACGGCAACAAGATCAGCCCGGCCGGAACCCTCGCCTCGCACGTGCCGTACGCGCTGCCGGTCCAGCTCGATCTGGTCGAGGCGGCGGTCCGGTCGGGTCACCTCGCCGCGGCGACCGCTCACGTCGAGGCGATCCGTACGGCCGGAACCGCGCGGCTCTCCCCGCGACTCGCCCTGCTCGCGCACAGCGCCGCCGCCCTCGTCGCGCCCGATGACGAGGCCGCCGAGCTGTTCGAGCGGGCCTTGGCCGTGCCGGGCGCCGAGCGCTGGCCGTTCGACCTGGCCCGCACGAACCTGCTCTACGGCGAGCGGCTACGGCGTACCCGAGCGGTGGCGGGCGCCCGCTCCCACCTGCGCGCGGCCGAGCTGGTATTCGACCAGTTGGGGGCGAGGCCGTGGTCCCGGCGAGCGGGCGCCGAGCTGCGGGCGGCATCGGTGGCGCCGGCCGGTCGCACGCTGACCCCGCAGGAGAGCGAGATCGCCCGGCTGGCCGCGTCGGGGCTGAGGAACAAGCAGATCGGGGAACGCCTGTTCCTGTCACCGGGAACGGTGAAGTTCCACCTGCACCACGTCTTCTCGAAGCTGGGCATCGGCTCGCGGGCGGCCCTGTCCGACGCCCTCGCCGGACTCGACACCGACGCGCCGCTCGCTGACCAGAACATTTAGCTGCCGTTGTCCCGGAACGCGTTGGCCAATTGCACGCGTGACCTGATGCCGAGCTTGGCGAAGACGCTTCGTACGTGTGCGTTGACCGTGTGCGGCGAGATGAACAGCTGCTGCGCGGCCCCCCGGTTGGTCGTCCCGGCGGCGATGAGGCGTACGACTCGCAGCTCTGATTCGGTGATGGTGGACCACCCGCCGGCCGACCCGTCGTCGACCAGCCGCCGCGGACTGCCCTGCGAACGCAGCGTCCGCTTGACCCGGGTGACGTCCACGACCGCACCCGTCTCGGCGAACCTGTCCAGGGCCGTGCTCAGGTGCGCCGCGGCATCGGCCTTCCGGCCACGGCGAAGCAGCGCCTTGCCCGCGTCCTCGAGGGCCAGCGCGGACAGCAGCGGGCGGTCGGCCGCGATGAGCAGGGAAGCCGCGGACAGCAGCGCGTCGGGTTCCTGACCGAGAATGGCCCGGAGGTAGGCGGCCCCGGCGGCGAAGGCCGGCGCACCCTCCGCGCCGGCCGCCATGCTGGTGGCCGCGGCGGCGACGCGGTCGCCGAGGGAGCGGTCGCCCAAGGCGACGGCGATCCAGGCGGCCAGGGTCAGAGTGCCGACCGACACCGGCAGGGGCAGTCCGGACGGCATCAGCGGATCGTCGGCGAGCAGGCGGGCCGCGTGGGCGGCGTCGCCCCGCGCGGCTGCCGCGGCGGCCAGGACCCGATGGGCCGACCTTCGCTCGAGAACGTTGTTGCTGGTCCGCAGCCGCCGCGCCGTCGCCAGCGCGGAACTGCCGAGCGCGGCATCGCCGAGGTGCTGGGCCAGCGCGGTCGAGGTGGACATGTGCAGCACGGTGGCCAGCGTCACCGGCACGTCCTCGACGGTGAGCGGACCAGGCGACTCCAGCTGAATTCGCGCCGCCTCGAGCCGCCCGGTCATCACATTGACCACTGCGGACAGCTGAATTCCGAGGCCGAGCGTCGGCCCGTCGTTGTCGGACCGGGCGCGTTCGAGACAGGCGCTGAGCAGGGCTGTCCCCTCGGCCGTCCGGCCCAGGCAGTGCAGCAGGCTGGCGGCGAGCAGGTCACGCATCGGCGGGTGAGCGCCCGGTCGCAGCGCGGGGACCAGGTCGAGCTGGATCGAGGCGGCCGTGCCGTTGCCGCGTCCACAATAGGCAGCGGCGAGGATGACCCGCGCCGTCGCGATGGCCGCGCCGTCCTGGGACTCGATCGCCTCGGCCAGGGCGGCGCGGGCGGTCTGCTCGACCTCGTCGGCTCCCGCACCCGCCATCAGGTTGTAGGCGAGCCAGCCACGGTGCTCGGCCCGGGCGCGCGGACCGATGTCGCGCAGGGTGAGCGCGGTGCGGTTCGCTTCGGCCCGTTCCGCGGCCGGGCGCGCGATCGCCGTGGACAGGCTCGCCAGCACAGCCGCCGCGTCGCCGGCAGCCGAGTCGGCGACAGCCCGGTCGGCCAGTTCCCGTGCCTCGTCCGTGCGCATCGCTCGATGCAGGTAGGTCAGGATCCGGACCAGAAGCGGGCCTCGTACGGCGTCGCCGGCCGGAAGAAGATCCCGGGCACAGATCATCAGATCCGCCGCCGCGCCCGGATCGGCCGACGCGATCGCTTCCGCGGCCCGCCGCAGCGTCGTGCTCGCGGTGAGGTCCCCGGGCTCGGCCGTCCGGGCCAGCAACGGCGCGACGTCGGCGGGCGACGCCCCGGTACGCAGCAGCACGTCGACCGACTCCCGTTCGAGCCCCCGGCGCAATGAGGAAGCCAGGGTCTCGCGCATCGCCTTGCGCACCAGGCCCTGACGGAACCGGATCCCCCGGCCGTGCACGGTGAGCAGGTCGGCCCGCTCGGCCTCGTCGAGCGGCTCGGTGAGATCGCCGGGCGCGGTCCTGACCATGCCGGCCAACTGTGCGGCGGTGAACGAGGGCGGGAGGATCGCGGCCATGCGGACCACCTGGCGAGTCCGCGGCGAGAGCGCCTGAAGACGCTCGGTGACGGCCCGGACAACCCTGCGCGGCGGCTCGGAGCCGACGACGGTGGCGTGACCGTGGGCGACCTGCAGCCGTCCTTCCTCACGCAGCCCGCGCAGGAGCTCGGTGAGCCAATAGGGATGCGCGGTGGCGCTGCCCCCGCCGACCATCTCCAACAACGTTCCCCGCACCTCGGCACCGACGAAGTCGGCCACGACGGTGACGCCGGCCGCCGGCGAGAGGGGACCGAGGCGAAGCACCTCGGCGCCCTCGGCCTCGAAGTGGGTCAACAGGTCGTCGACCGCCGGCTCGGCTTGGGCCCGGCGCGCGGCCAGCACCCAGAGGACACCGACGTGCCGCAGCTCGGCGACCAGCGTGCGGAGGGCCATCGCGGTCTCCGCGTCCGCCCGGTGCAGATCGTCGATGACGATCACGAGGGGGTCGGCCGCGGCGGCTGACCGAAACGCCGTACCCGGCCTCGACCGAACCGGGGAGTCCAAGCCCAGGGCGGTGTCCAGCAGCAGCGGGAAGGGTGCGAACCGGCCCCGGGCCGCCTCGACCTGGAGGATTCGCAGCCCCGACCGCTGCGCCCGGCCGAGCACCTCGGCGGCGAGCCGGGACTTGCCGATTCCGGCCGCGCCGTCCAGAAGCAGGACTCCGCCGTCGCCGGCCCCGAGCGCGGACACCAAGCGGTCGATCACGGCGAGCTCCGCCTCGCGGCCACGCAGCGGGCCGTCACGGAGTTGAGAGTCAAGCACTGCGAACCCCTAGGTTCTCGCGACACCGGAGAAAGGTGCGGATGTGGTAATCCTGCCGACGAACCGCGCGGGTGTCATTGACGCCTGCGGGGAGCTTCTTCTACCGGCCAGCGGGGGCCTTCACCGCCGCCGACCTCCCAGGTCGGCCCGGTTTTCGCTGCGACGCACATTTCTATCGTGCCGACGCGTGATGCGACCGCGGCCATTCCGCGGCCGGCCGGGCGGACTTATCCTCGCCCTGCCATCCAGTCCCTGCCAGGAGTGTGACACAGCATGCCGGCCGACGAGAACGGCGAGTTCGAGATCTTCACCCGCTGGAAGGAGGAAGTGCACTACCAGGAGGACGACCGAAGTTTCAGCTTTCCGGCCGGCTGGGGCGTCAGCCCGCCCGTGCTCTATGTGCCCTCGATCCGCCTCTGGGAAGCGGTCATGCCGGATTGGCTTCGCGGACGCCGGACCCAAGTCGTCGGCAGGCTGGGGAAGTTCAGCGAGCACTCCCTCGAGGACACCGACGACTGGCCATGAGCGGCCCACATCGACAAACATGGAGACGTCATGCCTAACGCAGCCGGCAAAGTTCTCGTCATCGGCGCCTCGGGGTATCTCGGCCGACAGGTCTCCCGGGCCTTACTCTCGGACCGCCGCCGGGTCCGCTGCTCGGCGCGCGACCCCGAGCGCCTCCAGGATCTGGCCGCCGTCGGCTGCGAGACCGTCCGGGCCGACATCTCCGACGGCGCGTCGATGGACCGCGCACTGGAGTCCATCGACGCCGTCTACGTCTGCATCCACACCCTGTCCCCGCAGGCCAAGGGCGCGAACCACCAGGACTTCATGGAGATCGAGAAGAACGGCCTGGCCAATGTTGTGAACGCCTGCAAGGCCCAGGGCACGCAGCGCCTCATCTATGTGACGTCGCTCGGGATCGAGCCGGACGCCCAGAGCGCGTGGCTCCGGGGACGCTGGCAGGCCGAACAGTTCCTGCTCGGCAGTGGACTCGACGTCACCATCATCCAGTCCGGCCAGATCGTCGGCGTCGGGGCGCGTGGCTTCGACTCGCTGGTCGGACAGGCGAGGAGGCCGCTCGCGATCGACATCGGTGACGGCCAGCAGCGGGCGTTGGCCCTGCACGTCGACGACCTTGTCTACTACCTGGTGGGGGTGCTCGACGATCCCCGCGCCCACGGACGACGCTTCGATGTGGGCGCCGATCAGGCGCTGACCAACGATCAGATGATCGATGTCATCGCCGAGGTCCTGAACCGTCGTCCGCCCGCGAAGGTCCACCTGCCGCTGGGCCTCGTCGCGTCCTTCGCCCCGCTCGTCACCCGGTTGGCCAAGCTTCCGCCGGGCGCGATCCAAGGTGCGCTCGACAGCCTTCGGGTCGACATGACCGGCGATCCCGACCCGATCCGGACGATCCTGCCCCGGGTGCCGCTGCCCTACCGCGAAGCCGTCGCGAAAGCCCTGGCCACCGGAAGCCGTTGACCATTGCCCGGCAGCGCGAACCCGCCGGACGAGATCAAGGAGCTCGCCGACACGCGAACTAGAACTCCGCCAAGAGCAGCGGCACGGGGAACACCACCGTGACCGTCGCCGCCCCGACCGTCACCTCGGCGCCCAGCGCGTCGAGCCGGTCGCGAAGCACTGGCCGCAGCACGATGTCGCCGCCGGCGGCCAGAGTGAGACGGAGCCGGTCGTCGCACTCCTCGGCCCGTACGGTGAGGTGGCTGCCGGCCTGTCGGGCCACCTCCGCGACGAGTTGGTAGGCGGTCGCCTCGAACAGGGCCGGGATTCGGCGCAGTGTCGGCAGATCGAGTTCGATCGGCAGCGAAGCGTGCCGCTTCAACGACCGCAACGCCGGGCCGAGGCCGGCCTCGGTGAGGATCGCCGGGAACGTCCGGAACGACAGCTCCCGCACCTGGGCGGCCATCTCCCGCAGCTGCCCCGCGATCCCGGCGAGCTCGACGCGGGCCGGATGGCTGTCCGGCAGCGAGGCCCGGACGAGCTCCAACTCCAGGCCCGAGGTGGTCAGGCGCTGCAGTACGCCGTCGTGCAACTCGCGTTCGACGCGCTCAAAGGTGCCGTCGGCCTCGGCCATCAGCCGCAGCCGGGCACCATCGAGTTCAGGGCGTTCCATCTCCCTACCTTCGCCGCGCCCGTCCGCCACCGCAAGGGTGATCACGCACTCGGCTCGCCGCGGCCGCACAGCAGCGACCTGACCAGCAATTCCAGCAGGGGCGAGCTGTCGGGGTGTCGTGTCACCCCGGTCGGGGTGTCACCCCGGTCGGGGTCGGGACGCGACCAGCCGTTCCAGCAGTTGGTCAGGGGCCGCCTGGCCGCCGTCGACCCTCGCTCTGGTTCATTAACCTGAAAATCAAACACGCTTCGCGGCACAGAACTGGGCGTCAGACATCTGCGACTTCCAACGCCACCTCGGCGGCGACGCCAGGGCGACTTCAAAGTCGCGTGCTTGATGAGGGCTTTCGGTTTTGGCGCTGGTCAGGATCCTGGTGGTTAATTCCTACTCATGCGGCGGGGTTGGCCACTATCGACGTCGCCATCATCAAAATCTGGCTACGCGACCTCACCAAAGATCCACGAGACACGGCCTAGTAGCGGCCCGATCAGCGCGACACCGTGGTGGGTGCGGGCGGTCACGACGATGGCGGCGGACAGGTAGCCGGAGTCCACATAGTGCCGGCCGGGTTTCAGGTTCCGGGCGGCCAGAGCGTCGTGGATGGGTGCGGTCATCTGGTTGTCGGTGACGGTGGCGTCGGTGGTGGCCACCTGGGTGATCAGGTTCGGGAACACCAGACGTTCACAGCCGTTGCCGTGCCGGCGCTCGGGTGACGGGTTGTCGCCGGCGGGTGGGCAGGTGCAGGCCGGCGGGTCGTCGCAGGTTTCGGTGAGGTGCAGTTTGTAGCCCAGCCAGAACGTGTCGCGTTTGACGCCCCAGCGGGCGTCGGTGTCATACGGGGAGGCGATGCGTCGATGACCGGGCGGGAGTCCGTCCCCGTCAGGGGCTTTCTCCCGCCGTTTGATCACCTCCCGGCCGTGGTTGCCGGTGGTGCGGGTGTAGTTCTGCAACAACACCTGCCGCAGGGTGTCGATCGGTGGCAGTTCAGCCAGCCATACCGGTGCCTGCGGGTCGTAGACCGCTTCGAGTAACGCGTAACCGTCACGGGCGTAGGCGATGGCCAGTTCGTCGCGTCGGGTCTGTGAGGCCGGGGGCCGCCAGGTCGTCATCGCGGTGCCGTAGCGGTGGGTGAAGTCCGCCACGCAGATCCGTTGTTCCAGCCAGGCCGGATGCGCTACGGCCAGGGCTTCGAACGCGGCCCGTACGCTTTCGCCGACCAGTTCCAGACGGTTCAACGCGGCCACCGCGGCGTGGACGTTCGTTGAATCGGAGCGTTGTTTACCGCCCGCTTTGACCAACCCGTCAGCGGTCAGGCGGGCCAGTAACGCGTCCAGGGCGAGGTGTTCCAGACCGGCTTCGACCAGCCGGGCCCGGAACTCGGCCAGCACGCTGTGATCGACGCCCGGGTCGTCGAAGGCCAAGCCCAGCAGGTACTGCCAGTCGATCCGGGTCCGGATCGCCTCGGCCGCCTGCCGATCGGTCAGGTTCTCCGCCTGTTGCAACACCGTCACCAACGCCAGCCGCGACGGTGACCAGCCCGGCCGGCCCCGCACCCCGAACGCCGCCGCGAACTGGCCGTCTGCCAGCCACTGACCCAGCCGGTCACGGATCAACACCGCCAACGGACGCGGACGGGCACCCCGATACTTCGCGGCGATCGCCGCCGCGATCAACGGATCCGGCTCCGGCCAGTCGATTGGTTGCATGCTCATGACAAGTCCCGATCCTACGGCCGTAACGAGGGGATGAACGACCGCAGACAAAATCATCTACCCACATCACCGTCCGAAACCAACAAGCCGACCGGCGCGGCGCAAATTAACCACCAGGGTCGCCAGGTTGTTCAAAACTGCTCTACAGGATCAAGAGCGGCCCCGGCCGAGGCCGGGGCCGCGCGCACGCGCTACAGGCCTACGGCCCCGCGCACGCCCATCAACGCCGAACCAACAAGGGCAACGAGCCTCCGAGCGGATCGCGCATTGGCGACCGCAGTGTCCCGCACATCACGGCAATAATATCGACGTTGGACGATAGGATGCGCCGCTTGACGGCAACCCTGACGGCAACGCAGGCGCACTGCGCCGACAGTTGGCACACTTCGACAGCTCGCCGCTACGCACCGTCACCACCGTTTCGGTCGGCCAAGTAGAGGCCAGATTCGCGGAAACTCCGCACATCAGAAAGAGCTACAGACCATTCGGAGATGCGATTTCCATCCTCATCCACAACAGAATGTGGTTCGACGGAAAGCCATGGATTGTCCGGATCGAAGGCCGCACTCAACTCCTGGAGAAAGACGATGGCGTTCTGTACGAGAACGGTTTCGCCAATCCGATAAAGAGGCCAACAGTTGACGAAATTACCTTTTTGCGGATCGACCATGGACGCAACGAGACACGCCACAGCATCCCCGGAATCCTCCAAGAGCGCTAGCGCCCGCTTCCAACTCGCAACATACTCATTGACACTCCAATAGCCCAAAGCCATCGGGAACGTCTCCCGGAAGCCCCCGACCCTGATCAGGCCAGCTGTTTCATCAGCTGGATCGAACACGGGCGACGAGGGCCGCCCGACCACCTGGATGGCGAAGCTGTCATTCTTTGAGGTAGTTGAGGTCTGCATCATAGGTTCCGATCCGTTGGCCTCTGCGGTTGAACATCTTCCAGCCATCCGAGACGTTGTGCCCGTCGACATCCGGCGTGATGTAGTTCTTCCCATCCGAAAAGACAACCTGCCCATGGGAGTTGAATGGTGCACGCTGCGCGGGAATTCTAGATTTGTATCCCAACGCTGCCGCCCTGTCTTGCACTGGCAGACGGTACAGTTCACTATTCTGTGCGCTGCGCTTCGCAACTTCGTCCGGATGGTAGGGATCGCCACGCAATCCTGGAGATGAGCTATATCCCTCGGGAAGGCCTCCGCAGTTGTGGACAAGGACCGGAGTGGTGCCGGCAAGCACATAGTAGGTGTGGATGGTGTCGACTGTGAGGTCGTACATGGTGCGGGCGCCGACGTAGTTCGCCGTGCGGGTGATCTGCGGGGTAGCCGTGCCCTGTGTGCGGAGCGTGTCTCCCCTTGTCGAGGTCGCTGGCGTCGACCCATCTTTCGGTAGTTTGGTCCCAGAAGGGATGGTGCTGAGTGGTGCGGAGGACGGAGGTTTTGCCGTTGATCTCGACCTTGAGGTCGGTCAGGGCGGTGTCGTGGTTGATGTGGACCTTTTGAATGGTCTTTTTGTAGTGCTTTCCGGTGGTGGGGTCGGTCGCGGTGACCTTGTCACCGGCCTTGACCTTGGAGATGGGTTTGGTCGTGCCGTCGGCCATCAGGACCAGCGTGGCTCCGGCGAAGCTGTGTGTTGTGGGGCAGGATCCCCCCCTTGGGTGCGCCCGTGTCGGCGCCTTCGGCGGCTTTGGCTGCGGATTTGCCGAAGCCGTTGCGGGTCAAGCCGCTGGCGATGTTGCTGGCTTCTTTTTTGACGGCGGCTTTGCCCGCGGACGCCGCGGCGCGGGCTCCGGAACCGGCGAGCAGCGACCTTGCTCCGGCTTGAACGCCTGCGCCGCCGACCGACATGACGCCACCCATGAGGCCGCCCACGACCGCGCCGATAGCGGCGTTCTCGGCGAGGCCGCCCCAGCTGAAGTTGCCTTTGTGTTCGACTGCTGTCGAGATCGAGTACTCGACCATGCTGCTGACCGCGCCGGCTGCCGCGCCGCACGCCACCGCGCCGATACCGGTAACGCCGATCGCCGCCGCGCAGCCAATACCGACAACGCCACCGACAACCGCTCCGGCGATTTGGGCTTTGTGGTCGTCGACCCAGTTCGCGCCTTTGGAGAAGGTGTCGCTGACCCAGCAACCCCAGTGGCACTTCTTTTTCTTCGGCTGTTCGGCGGGCGGGGGATTTTCCGGCGGTTCAGGGGTGTCGTCGGCTGCGGGTTTGGGTTTGGCTGCCGGGGTGTTGCCGTGTACGTCGGCGTCGGGGTCGCTGCGTAGCCCGGACGGGTCGGCGCGGACGACGGGGCTGTTGTCGGCGTAGGCGTAGCCCTCCAGCGATTGCGGGTCGCCGGAGTCGAATACGGGGTCGACGGAGATGAACCTGCCCAGTGCTGGGTCGTATTCGCGAGCGCCGAGGTGGACCAGGCCGGTGGGGTCGTTGGTGCCGCCGACAAAGCCCTTGGTGTTTTCCCAGGTCGCCTTCTGCCCGCGGGTGGTGCCGAACGGGGTTTGCCGGCGGATGGTGTCGGTGAGGGTGTCCTCGTCGATCATCACGTTCTGGGTGCCCTGGTGGTCGCTGGCCAGCCAGGTGATGCCTTTGGTGGTGCGTTGCGCGAGAGTGGCGCCGGCGAAGTCGTAGTAGCGGGTGCAGGTGGTCTTGGCGGTGCTGTTGGTGTAGCGGAGTTCCTGGTTCGGCAGGTAGAGGGTTCGGCCGGTGGTGTCGCGGCTGATCAGCCGGTTGCCGTCGGCGTCGTAGAGGTAGCTGGTGCTGCCGGCGGTGTCGGTGACTGATTGCAGGTGGCCTTCGGGGTC
>Ga0247737_1000450_pt1 | contig 16458 bp, 1 predicted proteins | sample UWRJL028104C2_FD_180937 | JGI IMG/M metagenome (GOLD analysis project Ga0247737, IMG submission 180937) | Plant litter microbial communities from Arlington Agricultural Research Station in Wisconsin, United States - UWRJ-L028-104C-2 | ecosystem: Environmental > Terrestrial > Plant litter >...
ATCCGCAACATCACCACCCAACTCCAACAAACCCGCCACCTCGGCATACGCCCGCCGAAACACCGGAAAATCCAAACCACCACCCATCCCCGCATACTGCGAACCCTGACCCGTGAACAAAAACGCGACCCGAGCATCCACCGCCCGGCCGGTCTCCGCATGCCCGGCAACAATCGCCTTCAGACCCGCAGCAAGCTCACCGGCATCATTCGCGACAACGACGGCCCGATGGCCGAGCGCGGCACGGGTGACGGCGGCCGAGAACGCGAGATCCGGCAGGGCCGTGCCGGACGGAATGTCGAGCAGCTTCGCGGCCTGGGCAGCGAGTGCGTCCCGCGTATGCCCCGACACCACAACCGGCACCGGACCACCCGCCGCCGCAGGCCCCACAGCCGTCCCGGCCCCGGCATCCGACGCAGCCTCGAGGACGACGTGGGCATTAGTACCGCTGACCCCGAACGCCGACACCGCCGCCCGCCGCGGACGGTCCAGTTCCGGCCACAGCTCGGCCTCGCGCAACAACGAGACCGCCCCCGAGGACCAATCGACATACGGCGACGGCGCATCCACATGCAACGTCCGCGGCATAACCCCGTAGCGCATCGCCATCACCATCTTGATGACCCCACCCACACCCGCCGCAGCCTGCGCATGCCCGATGTTCGACTTCAACGAACCGAGCCAAAGAGTCCGACCCCCGACCCGACCCCGCCCATAACTCGCCAGCAACGCATCAGCCTCGATCGGATCACCCAAACGAGTACCCGTACCATGCGCCTCAACAACATCCACATCCGACGTCGACAACCCCGCGTCAGCCAGCGCCGCCCGAATCACCCGCTGCTGCGCCAGCCCATTCGGCGCGGTCAACCCATTCGAAGCCCCATCCGAGTTCACCGCGCTACCACGAACCACCGCGAGCACCCGATGACCGAGCCGCCGGGCGTCGGAGAGGCGCTCGACGATCAGCGCGCCGACGCCTTCGGCCCAGATCGTCCCGTCGGCGGCGGCCGCGAACGGCTTGCAGCGCGCATCCGCGGCGAGCGCCCGCTGCCGGGAGAACTCGACGAACGGCACCGGCGAGGCCATCACCGACACGCCCGCGACCAGGGCGGCCGTGCACTCGCCCGAGCGCAGCGAGCGGGCGGCCAGGTGCAGGGCGACCAGCGACGACGAGCAGGCCGTGTCGATGGTGAGGGCCGGGCCCTCGAGCCCGAGCACGTAGGCGATCCGGCCGGAAGCCATGCTGCTGCCGGTGCCGGTCAGGACGTAGCCGTCGACCTCCTCCGGCGCCCGGGCCGGGTCACCCGCGTAGTCCTGGTGTGCGGCGCCGACGAAGACTCCGAACCGGGTTCCCCGTACGGATCGGGGGTCGATCCCGGCGCGCTCGAGGGCCTCCCAGGCGGTTTCGAGCAGCAGCCGCTGCTGCGGGTCCATGGCGAGCGCCTCGCGGGGCGAGATGCCGAACAGCGCCGCGTCGAACTGGGCCGCGTCGTGCAGGAAACCCCCTTTACCAACGGAGGAGAGTCCGGGACCGCCGTCCGGGTGGTAGATGTCGAGGGGCCAGCCGCGATCCCGGGGGAACGGCGAGATCGCGTCGCGGCCCTCGTCGACCAGCTCCCACAGCTGCTCGGGGGTGTTGACGCCGCCCGGGTAGCGGCAGCTCATGCCGACAATGGCGAGCGGTTCGGCCCGGGCCGCGGTGACGCCGTCGAGCTCGCGGCGTAGCCGCTCGGTCTCCTTCAGGGCGGCGCGCAGGGCAGCGGTTACTCGGTCCTCAGACATGATCGGTTACTCCCTCGAGGCGCGGGGCGTGCTGATCGGGGCGTGCGAGCGGCTAACCGGCGTCGTCACCAAGTGCGGCGCGTACCAATTCGTCGAGATCCATGTCGTCGACGGCGTCGGTCACCGGGGTGCCGTAGGTGCCGTAGGCGACCGCGCGGAGCTGGTCGAGCAGGCCGGTCTCGCGGAGCCGGGCGACCGGGATTCCGGCCAGCAGGAGACGGATCTCGGTCTCCTCGTCTGTGCCGCCGTCACCGTCGAGCAGCCGGTCGACATGGCCGGCCAGGGCCTGCACCGACGGCTGGTCGAAAACGGCGGACACCGGCAGCGTGAGGCCGGTTCGCGCGTTGAGCGCGTTGCGCAGGTCGATGGCGGCGAGCGAGTCCATGCCCAGCTCGGAGAAGGGTGTGTCGAGGTCGATCGCGGCCCCGGTGCCGTGGCCGAGCGCGGTCGCCACCTCGTCGCGCACCAGCGTGTGCAACCGCTGCGTCCGCTCCGGTCCGGCCGCGGCCCGCAGGTCGGCGGCGGCGTCGCGGTCCGGCCGGACGGGCGCCGCCGGGACCGCCGGGGCGAGCCCGGCGAGCAGGGGCGACGGCCGGGCCGAGGTGAAAGCGGGCAGGAAGTGCGCCCAGTCGACGCCGGCGACGACGACCTCGGCCCGACTGCCCTCGACCGCCTCGCGCATCGCCCGCAGCGCGGTCTCGGGCGACAGCGCCCGCAGGCCCCGGCGCTTCAGGAAGTCTGCGAGGTGCTGGTCGTCGCCCATGCCACGGGCGGCCCACGGTCCCCAGGAGATGGAGACGGCGTGCACCCCGGCGGCGCGGCGCAGCGTGGCGATCCCGTCCAGGAAGGCGTTCCCGGCCGCGTACGCCGCCTGGTGACCACTGCCCCAGACCCCGGCGATCGAGGAGAACAGAACGAACGCGTCGAGCTCGTCGTCGTCGAAGAGCTGGTCGAGCAGTACCGCGCCGATCACCTTGGCGGCGGTGACCGCGGCCAGCTCGGCCGGGTCCAGCTCGGCGATCGGCACCCGCCGCCCGAGCCCGGCGGCATGCACGACTGTCCGGAATTCGGCGCCGCCCTCCCGCGCCTCGCGGATAACCCGGTCCAGCGCGGCGTGGTCGGTGACGTCGCAGGCGACGGCCTCGGCCCGGGCGCCGAGCGCGGTCAGCTCGGCCAGCAGCTCGTCCGCGCCGTCGGCGGCGGGGCCCGAGCGGCTCAGCAACAGCAGGTGCTCGGTGCCGGCCCGGGCGAGCCAGCGGGCCGTGTGGGCGCCGAGCCCGCCGGTGCCGCCGGTGATCAGCGCGGTGCCCCGGGGACGCCAGGCCCCGGCCGGGCCGGGCGAGGGGGCGGCCCGGGCGAGGCGGCGGCCGTAGCGTCCGCCGACCCGGATCGCCACCTGGTCCTCGGCGCCGCGTAGAGTGACAGCGAGCTCGCGGCGGGCGTCGTCGTCGAAGTCGGCCGGCAGGTCGACCAGACCGCCCCAGCGCTCGGGGTGTTCCAGGGCGGCGACCCGGCCGAGGGCCCAGACCCCGCAGTGTTCGACCGCGTCGAAGGGCTCGGCGCCCACCGCTACCGCGCCGCGTGTGCCGAACCAGAGCGGCGCGTCCAGGCCGACGTCGCCAAGCGCCTGGACGAGCAGCAGGGCCAGGGTTCCGCCGACGGCGAGGCCGGGGTGGTCAAGGTGCAGCGTGGTGTCGAGGACGAGTAGCGAGAACACCCCGTCCGGTGGGGGTACCTCACGGAGCCGGGCGGCGATCGACTCGCGGTCGTCGGCGACGCTCAGCACGAGCAGGTCGGCGTCCAGCGTCTCGGCGCAGGCGCGTACCAGGTCGTGCTCCTCGAATCCGGCCGGCGCGACCAGCAACCAGCGGCCGACCACGCTCGCGGCGGGCTCGTCGGCCAGGCGCTCCCACTCGACGGCATAGGTGAGGTCGGCCGAAGGGCTCTCCGAGGCGAGCCAGTAGTGCTCGTGTTGGAACGCGTAGGTCGGCAGGTCCACGATGGACGCCGGTCCGATGACCGCTCGCCAGTCCACCGGCACACCCCGCGACCACAACCGGCCCACACCCGCCAACAACGTCACCGCCTGATCCCGCCCAGCCCGCTGCAACGGCACCGCATCCGTCAACGCCGACAACACCGCATCCGGACCGACCTCACACAACACCGCATCACCCAACGCCGCCACCCCATCGGCGAACCGCACCGTCTCCCGCACCTGCGACACCCAAAAATCAGCGTCAGTCACCCCCACCACAACACCATTAGAAATCAACCGAATCCGCGGCTCACCAAACTCCACCCCCGCCAACACCGCACCGAACTCCGCCAACATCGGCTCCACCAACACCGAATGAAACCCATGCCGCACCGGCAACCGCTTCGACCGCTCAAACCGAGCCGCAACCGCCAACACCTCAGCCTCAACACCAGAAATCACCACCGACTCAGCCGCATTCACCGCCGCAATCGACACCCCCGCGGTCAACAACGGCCGCACCACCCCCTCAGCCACCGGCAACGCCACCATCACCCCCGGCTCCAACGCCTGCATCAACCGACCACGCGCCTGCACAATCCGACACGCGTCCGCCAACGAAAACACCCCAGCCACATACGCCGCACTCAACTCACCCAACGAATGACCCATCACCACATCAGGCCGCACACCCCACGACTCCAAAAGCCGAAACAAAGCCACCTCGAACGCAAACAACGCCGGCTGACCAAACTCCGTATCCGCAACATCACCACCCAACTCCAACAAACCCGCCACCTCGGCATACGCCCGCCGAAACACCGGAAAATCCAAACCACCACCCATCCCCGCATACTGCGAACCCTGACCCGTGAACAAAAACGCGGTCGTGGCCTCGGTCGCGACGCCGGTGTGGACCCGGGCCGAGGGGCGTCCCTCGCCGAGCGCCGACAGCGCCTCGCGCAGGTCCTCCGGCCGCTCGGCGACCACCACCGCCCGGTGGTCGAGCGCGGCCCGGGTGGTGAAGGACGAGAACGCGAGGTCGCGCAGTGGCACGTCCTCGGTGACGGCGTCGCGCAGGCGGAGTGCCTGGGCGGACCGGGCCGCCGGGTCGGCCGCCGCCACCATGACCGGCAGCACCGCCGGCGCCGGCTCGACCGCCCGCGGTTCGGGCCGGGTCTCGGGCGGCGCGGCCAGGATGACGTGGGCGTTGGTGCCACTCATGCCGAACGACGACACGCCGGCCCGGCGCGGGCCGGTCCACTCCCGGTTCTCGGTCAGCAGCCGGACGTCGCCGGCGCTCCAGTCGACCTGGGCCGACGGGCTACCCAGGTGCAGGGTCTTCGGCAGGATACCGTGGCGCATCGCCAGCACCATCTTGATCACCCCGCCCACGCCGGCCGCGGCCTGGGAGTGACCGATGTTCGACTTGAGCGAGCCGAGCCAGAGCGGCTCCGCGCGCTCGACCGCGCCATAGGTGGCCAGCAGCGCCTGCGCCTCGATCGGGTCGCCGAGCCGGGTGCCGGTGCCGTGCGCCTCGACCGCCGTGACGTCAGCCGGGGCGAGGCCCGCGTTGGCCAGCGCGGCCCGGATCACCCGCTGCTGGCTGGGGCCGTTCGGCGCGGTCAGACCGTTCGAGGCGCCGTCCTGGTTGACCGCGCTGCCGGCCACGACGGCGAGCACCCGGTGGCCGTGCCGCTCGGCGTCGGATCGGCGTTCGAGCACGAGCAGTCCGACGCCCTCCGCCCAGCCGGTGCCGTCCGCGTCGTCGGAGAATGCCTTGCAGCGGCCGTCCGGCGACAGGCCGCGCTGGCGGGAGAACTCGACGAACGCACCCGGCGTCGACATCACCGTCGCCCCGCCGGCCAGCGCGAGGTCGCACTCTCTCGCCCGCAGCGCCCCAGCGGCCAGGTGCAGCGCCACGAGCGACGAGGAGCAGGCCGTGTCGACGGTGACCGCCGGGCCCTCGAAGCCGAAGACGTAGGCGATCCGGCCGGAGACGACGCTGCCGGCGTTGCCCGTGCCGACGTAGCCGCCGAGGTCGTCGGCCGAGGCCGCGGCGAGGTTCACGTAGTCCTGGACGCTGATGCCGACATAGGTGCCAACGCCGCGCCCGCGCACCGACATCGGGTCGATGCCGGCGTGTTCCAGCGCGCCCCACGTGGTCTCCAGCAGCAGCCGCTGCTGCGGATCCATAGCGAGCGCCTCGCGAGGCGAGATGCCGAACAACGCGGCGTCGAACTGGGCCACGTCGTCGAGGAACCCGCCCTGGTCGGTGTAGCAGCGGCCGGGCACGCCGGGCTGGGGGTCGTAGAGCGAGCCGAGGTCCCAGCCGCGGTCGTCGGGGAAGGACGACACCGCGTCGTCGCCCGCGACGACCAGGTTCCAGAGGTCGTCGCCGGAGCGTACGCCGCCCGGATAACGGCAGTCGAGGCCGACGATGACGACAGCGTCGTCATCGGTCGCCGCCGCCCGGGGCACGGCGCCGTCCTCGCCGCCGGGTGCGGCCGACACGAAGGCGGCCAGCGCCCGCGGGGTCGGGTGGTCGAAGACCAGGGTCGCGGGCAGCGGGCGGCGCAACCGGGCGCTGAGCCGGTTCCGCAGGTCGACCGCGGTGATCGAGTCGATGCCCAGGTCCCGGAACGGCTTGCCGGCCCGCACCTCGCCCGGCGAGCCGAGCCCGAGCACGGCCGCGGTCTGTGCGCGTACCAGGTCGAGCAGGTCGCCGGCCGGCACCGGTACGGGCGGCTCGGGTAGCGCGCGGCGCGGCCCGGCCGGCCGCGTACCGCGCGGGGTGGGCCAGAAGCGCTCCCGCTGGAAGGCGTAGGTGGGCAGGTCGACGTGGCGGGCGCCGGTGCCGGCGAAGTAACGGTCCCAGTCGACCCGTCCCGCGCTCACCTGGACCTGACCGAGGGCCGCCAGGACGGTGTCCACGCCGCCGCCGGTGCGCCGCTGAGTGGGCGCGAAGACGACTTCCTCGGCCGCCGTGGTGCCGGCCGCGAGCGCGGACAGCACGCCGTCCGGGCCGAGCTCGACGAAGGTGCGCACGCCATGGTCGAGCAGGGTCCGCACGCCGGCGCCGAACCGGACCGCCTGCCGGATGTGCCGCACCCAGTAGTCGGCGTCCAGCTCGGTCTCGACCGCGCCGGTCAGGTTGGCGACGATCGGGATGCGCGGCGCGGCGAACCGAACGGTCCCTGCCACCGCGCGGAATTCGTCCAGCACGGCGTCTACCAGCGGCGAATGGAACGCCCGGTCCACGCGCAGCCGCCGGGTCCGTACGCCGTGCCCGGCGGCGATCCGCTCGACCCGCTCGACCGCCTCGGCGGCGCCGGAGACCACGGTCGCCTCGGGACCGTTGACCGCCGCGACGCCGACCGCGCCGGTGAGCCACTCCCGTACCACCTCCTCGGCCGCGCCGACCGAGGTCATCGCCCCGCCGTCGGCCAGCGCCTGCATCAACCGGCCCCGCGCGCCGACCAGCCGGCCGGCGTCGGCCAGCGACAGCACGCCGCTGACGTGCGCGGCGGCCAGCTCACCGACCGAGTGCCCGAGCAGCAGGTCGGGTACGACGCCCCAGCTCTCCAGCAGCCGGAACAGCGCCACCTCGAGGGCGAAGAGCGCGGGCTGGGTGAACTCGGTGCGGTCGAGCAGCCCGGCGTCACCGCCGAACACGACGTCGGCCAGCGGCAGCTGGACGTGCCCGTCGAACGCCGCGCACGCCTCGTCGAAGGCGGCGGCGAAGACCGGGAAGGCCGCGTACAGGTCCCGGCCCATGCCGAGACGTTGGGTGCCCTGCCCGGCGAAGAGGAACGCGACCCGGCCGTCGACGGCCGGACCGACGACGGCCGACGACGGCACCGCCCCGGCCGCCAGCTCGCGCAGTGCCGCGGCCGGGTCGTCGCCGCTGACCACCGCGCGGTACTCCAGGTGGGCGCGGGTGGTTGCCAGGGTGAACGCCACGTCCAGCGGCGCCGCGCCGCCGTCCAGGGCGTCGGCCAGCCGGGCGGCCTGGGCGGCGAGGGCCGGCTCGCTCGCCGCCGACAGCGGCAGCACCAGGTGGGCCGGCGGCGCCGGCTCCGAGTCCGGCTCCGGGTCCGGGTCCGGCCGAAGCGGCGCCTGCTCCAGGACGACGTGGGCGTTGGTGCCGCTCATGCCGAACGACGACACGCCTGCCCGGCGCGGGCGGCCCGGCGCGGCGGGCCAGGCGGTCGGCTCGGTGACCAGCTCCAGGCCGCCCGCGGACCAGTCGACGTGCCGGGTCGGCCGCTCGGCGTGCAGGGTCGGCGGTACCACCCCGGCCCGCAGCGCCAGCACGGTCTTGATGACCCCGGCCACGCCGGCTGCGCCGAGCGCGTGGCCGATGTTCGCCTTGATCGATCCCAGCAGCACCGGGCGGGCGCGGTCCCGGCCGTAGGTGGCCTGCAGTGCGTGCGCTTCGATCGGGTCGCCGAGCGCGGTGCCGGTGCCGTGCGCCTCGACCACGTCGACGTCGGCCGGGCCGAGCCGCGCGTCGGCGAGCGCGGCCCGGATCACCCGCTGCTGCGCCGGGCCGTTCGGAGCGGTCAGCCCGTTCGAGGCGCCGTCCTGGTTGACCGCGCTGCCGCGCAGAACCGCGAGCACCGGGTGGCCGAGGCGCTCGGCGTCGCTCAGGCGCTCCAGCAGCACCAGGCCGGCGCCCTCGCCCGGGCCGAAGCCGTCGGCGTCGTCCGCGAACGCCTTGCAGCGCCCGTCGGCGGCCAGCCCGCGCTGACGGGAGAACTCGAGGAAGGTGCCCGGGGTGGACATCACGGTCACGCCGCCGGCGAGCGCCATCGTGCACTCGCCCGCCCGCAGTGCCTGCGCCGCCAGGTGGATCGCCACGAGCGAGGAGGAGCAGGCGGTGTCGACCGTGATCGCCGGCCCTTCCAGCCCGAAGGTGTAGGCGAGGCGGCCAGAGGCGACGCTGCCCGCCGTACCGGTGCCGACGTGACCCTCGACCAGGTCGTCCGAGGCGAGCAGCAGCGGCACGTAGTCCTGCCCGGTGGTGCCGACGAACACTCCGGTCCGGCTGCCGCGCACCGCCGCCGGCGCGAGGTGGGCCCGCTCGAACAGCTCCCAGGTGGTCTCCAGCAACAGCCGCTGCTGTGGGTCCATGGCGAGGGCCTCGCGTGGGCTGATGCCGAACAGCCGCCGGTCGAAGGTGGTCGCGTCGTCGAGGAAGCCGCCCGCACGGACGTACGTGTGCCCGAGCGCATCCGGATCGGGGTCGTAAAGGTCGTCGACGTTCCAGCCGCGGTCGGCGGGCAGCGGGCTGATCGCGTCGACGCCCGCCGTCACCAGCCGCCACAGGTCCTCGATCGAGCCGACGCCGCCGGGGAACCGGCAGGCCATCGCCACGATCGCGATCGGCTCGCCGGGCGCGCTCGCGGGCCCGGCCTCGGCGGGGACGGGGGTCGCGGTACCAAGCGCCATCAGGTGCTCGGCCACCGCCCGCGGCGTCGGGTGATCGAAGACCAGGCCCGCGGACAGGTCTAGGCCGGTCGCCCGGGACAGCGCGCCGCGGAACTCGAGCCCGGTCAGCGAGTCGAAGCCGAGCTCGGCGAAGGGCCGGCCGGCGGCGACCGCGACGGTGTCCCGGTGGCCGAGCACGGCGGCGGCGGTGGTGCGCACCAACTGCAAGGCCTCGGCGAGCGATGCCGGACCGGTCGCCGAGGCCGCCGCTGGGGGTGCCGCGACCGGTGTCGGTACGCGCTCGGCGAGCTCGTCCAGCAGGCGCCGGACCGACGGCTGGGCGGCGACGAGGACCGGCCAGTCCACATCGGTCACCACCGCGTGGGTGAGGTCCTCGGCCAAGGCCCGGCCGAGTTCGGCCAGCGCGGCGCGGGCCGGCATCGGGCGTACGCCGTAGCGCCGCACCCGGTCGGCCACCGCGCCCGCGGCCATCCCGTCGCCATCCCACGGTCCCCAGGCGATCGCGGTCGCGGGCCGGCCGTGCGCCCGGCGGTGCCGCGCCAGGGAGTCAAGGAAGGCGTTTCCCGGGCTGTAGTTGGCGTGCCCGGCCCCGCCGAGCACGCCCGAGCTGGATGAGAAGAGCACGAACGCGTCCAGGTCAGTGGTCAGCTCGTCCAGGATCTCGGCGCCGCGGGCCTTGGTCCGCAGCACCGCGGCCACCCGGTCCGGCCCGAGGTCGTCGAGCAGCCCGTCGTCGAGCACGGCGGCGGCGTGCAAAACCGCCGTCACCGGCGCTTCCAGGGCCGCCAACAGGTCCCGTACGGCATCACGGTCGCCGACGTCGCACCGGGCCAGGGTGACCGTGGTCCCGAGGCCGCGCAGCTCCGCGGCGAGCTCGGCGGCGCCGGGTGTGTCCGCGCCACGCCGGCCGACGAGCAGCAGATGGGGCGCGCCGGCCTCGGCCAGCCAACGGGCGACGTGCGTGCCGAGGGCGCCGAACGCGCCGGTGACCAGCACAGTGCCGCGCGGCCTCCACGGGGTCGCCGGGGCCGGCTCGGCATGGACCAGGCGGCGCCCGTACGCCCGGTCGCCGCGGACCGCGAGCTGGTCACCCGCCCCCGCACCGGCGATCAGGCGGACCACGGCGGCCGGGTCGGCGCCGTCGGTGACGTCAACGACGCCACCCCAGCGCTGTGGCTGCTCCAGGCCGACCGTCGCGCCGAGGCCCCACACCAGGGCCTGCCGGTAGCCGTCGACCCGGTCGTCGGGGCCGACCGCGACCGCGTCGCGAGTCAGGCACCAGAGCGGCGCGGCGGTGCGCTGAGCCAGGAGCAGGGTCCGCGCGTAGCCCAGCGGCACATCCGGGTGCTCGGGGTGCGGCCGCTCGTCGACCGCGAGCAGCGAGATCACCCCGGCCCATCCGCGGTCCGCCGGATCGCCGTCGGTGGTCACCTCGTCGGCACCGGCCGCCGTGAGCGCCTCGGCCAGGGCGGGGACGAAGTGGTCGGCCGCCTCCGGGGGCACGATCAGCCAGCGGCCGGTGACGGTCGCCGGGACCGGCGCGACCTCCCGCCACTCGATGCGGTAGCGGAGGGTACCGGGGCGGCCGGGCGCAGCTGCGGGCCAGAACCGCCGGCGCTGGTAGGGGTAGGTCGGCAGCTCGACGCGGGGGCCGGTCACCGGCGCGTACAGGGCCGGCCAGGTGACTGGGACGCCGGCCCGGTAGAGGGTGCCGACGGCGGTGAGCAGCGCGCGGGTCTCGTCGGCGCCGTCGCGCAGGGTCGGCGTGTTGGCCGCGAGCGACAGCGCGTCCCCGGCCAGCGCGGTGAGTACCCCGCCCGGGCCCAGCTCGGCCACGGCGGTCACCCCGGCCTCGCCCAGGCGGTGCAGGCCGGTGGCGAAGTGGACGGTGCCGATCGCCTGCCAGACCCAGTATTCGGGGTCGGTCAGGTCGATGCCGGGGCCGGTCGCCACGATCGGCAGCCGCGGCGTGCTGAAGGTCAGGGAGCGCGCGATCTCGCGCAGCGGGCCGGCGATTGGCTCCATCCGCGGCGAGTGGAAGGCGTGCGACACGGCCAGGCGGCGGGTGCGGCGGCCCCGGGCGGCGAGGCTGGCCGCGGCGGCGAGCACGGCCGGCTCGTCGCCGGAGAGCACGACCGATCGGGGACCGTTCACCGCGGCCAGGCCGACGCCGTCGCCCAGCAGCGGGCCGGCCTCGTCGGCGGTGGCCTCGACGGCGACCATCGCCCCGCCGGGCGGCAGCTGCTGCATCAGGGCGCCGCGGGCGACGGCGAAGCGGGTCGCGTCGGCCACGCCCAGGCCGCCGGCCACGTGCAGGGCGGCCAACTCGCCGATCGAGTGGCCGATCAGCAGGTCCGGTCCGACGCCCCAGGAGTGCAGCAGCCGGAACAGCGCCACCTCGACGGCGAACAGGGCCGGTTGGGTGAACTCGGTGCGCCCGAGCCGGTCGGCGTCGGCCCCGAACGCCAGCTCGTGCAGCGGCAGCCCGCTGTGCTCGGCGATCTCGTCGAACGCCTCGGCGAAGGCGGGGAAGCGGTCGTACAGCCCGCGGCCGGCGCCGGCCCGCTGCGTGCCCTGTCCGGGGAAGAGGAAGGCGGTGCGCGGACGCCCGGAGTGCGCCGCCGTCGGGTACTCGCCGTCGCGGACGGCCCGCAGCCCGGCTCGCAGCTCGTCCCGGTCGGCCGCCACCACGACCGCCCGCTCCCGCAGGTGGGCCCGGGTGGTGGCGAGGTCGCGGGCCAGCGGGTGCAGGGGGGCGTCCAGGCCCAGCAGCGCGGCGGCGCGGTCGCGCAGGGCGCCCGGGTCGGCCGCCGAGAGCGGGACCAGGACCGGTCCGTCGAGCGGGGCCGGTGGGTCCGCCGGCTCGGCCGCGGGTTCCGGGTCGGGCGCCTGCTCGAGGATGACGTGCGCGTTGGTGCCGCTCACGCCGAACGCCGAGACGCCGGCCCGGCGCGGGCGGCCGGTCGCGGGCCACGGGATGTGCTCGGTGAGCAGCCGGATGCCCGTCCAGGTGACCCGCGCGGTGGGCGTGGCGGAGTGCAGGGTGCGGGGCAGCTCGCCGTGCCGCAGCGCGAGCATTACCTTGACCAGCCCGGCCAGCCCGGCCGCGGCCTGGGTGTGCCCGATGTTGGACTTGACCGAGCCGAGCCAGAGCGGCTCGGTGCGGTCCCGGCCGTAGACCGCCCGCAGCGCGCCGGCCTCGATCGGATCGCCGAGGCCGGTGCCGGTGCCGTGCGCCTCGACCGCGTCCACGTCGGCCGGTTCGAGTCCGGCCGCAGCGAGCGCGTCGCGGATTACCCGTTCCTGGGCCGGGCCGCTCGGCGCGGTCAGGCCGTTAGAGGCGCCGTCGGAGTTGACCGCGCTGCCCCGGATCAGGGCGAGCACGGGGTGGCCGAGGCGGCGGGCGGCGGAGAGCCGCTCCACCAGCACGACCGCGGCGCCTTCGCCCCAGCCGGTGCCGTCGGCGTCGGCCGAGAACGCCTTGCAGCGCCCGTCCGGGGCCAGGCCGCGCTGCCGGGAGAATTCCAGGAACGCGCCCGGGGTGGCCATCACGGTGGCGCCGCCGACCAGTGCCAGGCCGCACTCCCCGGCGCGCAGTGACCGGACGGCCAGGTGCAGGGCGACCAGCGACGCCGAACAGGCCGTGTCGACGGTGAGCGACGGGCCCTCCAAGCCCAGCAGGTAGGAGATCCGGCCGGAGGCTATGCTGGCCGCGTTGCCGGTGCCGAGGTGACCCTCGAAGTCCTCGGGCGAGCTCATCAACACGACCGGGTAGTCCTGGCCGTTGGTGCCGACGAAGACACCCGTACCGCTGCCGCGCACCGTGGCCGGGTCGATGCCGGCTCGCTCGAACGCCTCCCAGGCGGTCTCCAGCAGCAGCCGCTGCTGCGGGTCCATCGCGGTGGCCTCGCGCGGGCTGATCCCGAAGAACCCGGCGTCGAACTCGGTGGCGCCGTCGAGGAAGCCGCCCTCGGCGGCGTAGACGTGCCCGACCCGCTCCGGGTCGGGATCGACCAGGCCCGGGTCCCAGCCGCGATCGGCGGGCAGCGGGGTCAGGGCGTCGGTGCCGGTGGCCACCAGCTCCCACAGGTCCTCGGGACTGTGGACGCCGCCGGGGAACCGGCACCCGATGCCGACCACGGCGATCGGCTCGGTCTCGCGCTCGTTCACCTCACTCAGCCGCTTGTTGGCCCGCCGCAGGTCGGTGGTGGCCCGCTTGAGATAGTCGCGCAGCTTCTCCGTGTCCAGGTCGCTCATCGGCTGCCGAACTCCTCGTCCAGGAGCTCGAAGAGCTCGTCGTTGGTCGCATCGTCCAGGTCCAGGTCGTCGGCGGCCACCGGTTCCTCGTCCTCCTGCGTGCTCGGCCCGGACAGCTCGTCCAGCAGGTACGCGGCGAGCATGTCCGGGGTCGGGTGGTTGAAGACCAGCGCCGCAGGCAGGTCGAGCCCGGAGTCGGCGGCCAGCCGGTTACGCAGCTCGATCGCGCTCAGCGAGTCGAAGCCCAGGTCCCGGAACGCGCGGCCGGGGTCGATGTCGGCCGCCACACCGTGGCCGAGCACCGCGGCGACGTGGGCGCGGACGCCGTCCAGCACCACCCGCGGGCGGTCGGCCGGCGCCAGCTCGATCCAGCCCGGACCGCCGGCGGTCTCCGGCGTGGTCACGACGCCGGCCAGCAGGCTCGCCCGGTTGCCCGTCGCGTACGTCTTCCAGTCGACGTCCGCGACGACCAGTGCGCCGCCCGGCCCGGACAGCGCCCGGTGCAGCACCCCGACCGCCGCTCCGGGGTCCATCGGATGCACCCCGCCGCGCCGCATCCGGGCTGCGGCGTCCGGGTCGGCCGCCATGCCCTCGCCCGCCCAGGGGCCCCAGGCCACCGACAGTGCGGCCCGGCCCTCGCCCCGTCGCCGCCGGGCCAGCGCGTCGAGATAGGCGTTGGCTGCGGCGTAGTTGCCCTGCCCGGCGCTGCCGAGCGTGCCGGCCATCGACGAGAAGAGCACGAACGCGTCGAGGTCGCCGGCGAGCTCGGACAGGTGCCGCGCGGCGAGGGCCTTGGGGCGCCACACCCGCTCGAAGCGTTCCGCCGTCAGCGAGCCGAGCACCCCGTCGTCGAGCACGCCGGCGACGTGGAAGACGGCGTCCGGCCGGTGCCGGTCGAGCAGTTCGCGCACTTGTTCGCGGTCGGCGACGTCGGCGGCGACGACCTCGGTGGCGGTGCCGGCGGCGGTCAGTTCGGCCGCCAGTTCGGCCGCGCCCGGGGCGTCGGCGCCGCGCCGGCCGGTGAGCACGAGCCGCTCGGCGCCCTCCCGGGCCAGCCAGCGCGCCACGTGGGTGCCGAGCGCACCGGTGCCCCCGGTGACCAGGACGGTGCCGCGGGGGCGCCAGCTCGCGGCGGTGGCCACCGGAGCCGGCCGCAGCCGGGCCGCGAGCACCCGGCCGTCGCGGACGGTCACCTGGTCCTCCGTGCCGTCGGCGAGCGCGGCGGCGAGGGCGCGCAGGTCGGCCTCGGACGGGTCGGCGGGCAGGTCGGCGACGCCACCCCAGCCGCCGCGGCGTTCGGCGGCGACGGTGCGCCCAAGTCCGGCCAGGGCGGCCTGCTCGGGATCGCCGACGGCGTCGACGGTGACCAGCCACAGCGGCGCCGGGGCGCGGCCGGCCAGCCTGGCGGTCTCGGCCAGCAGCTCGGGCACCGCCGTGGTCAGGGCCAGCAGCGACAGCACCCCGTCGACCGGTCCCGCCGCCGTCTCGTGGGTCCGCAGGCCGGCCTCGTCCAGGGCCCGCAGGCAGCGGCGGACGGCCGGGTGGTCGCGGTCGCCGACGACCAGCCAGTCCCCGGCCGGAGCCGCGGCCGGGTCAGGCACGGCCACCAGCTGCACGCCGTAGGTCCACTCGGCGCTGTCCGGTGCCGCGCCGGGCCCGTCGAGCCAGAACCGCCGGCGCTGGAAGGCCGTGGTCGGCACCGGTACCGGCCGGCCGCCCGCTGTCGCCAACACCGCCGCCCAGTCGACCGACGCACCGGCCACGTAGGCGGCGCCGACGGCTTCGAGCAACGTCCGGTTCTCCGGCCGGCCCCGGCGCTGGGCCGCGACCGCGGTGAGCGTCGAACCGGCCCGTACGGCCGGCGTGAGCGCGGCGTCCGGACCGATCTCCAGCACCACCCCGGCGCCCTCGCGGCCCAGTGTGGTCACCACGTCGGCGAACCGGACCGCCGACCGCGCGTGCTGCACCCAGTAGTCGGGGCCGCTCAGCTCGGCCGCGGTGACCAGGGTGCCGGTCCGGTCGGAGACGACCGGGATCGTGGGCTCGTGGTAGGTCAGGCCGCGCAGCACCGCGCCAAACTCGGCCAGCATGCCGTCCATCAGCGGGGAATGGAAGGCGTGGCTGACGGTCAGGCGAGTGGCCCGGCGGCCCCGGGCGCGCCACCGCTCGACCGCGGCGGCCACCTCGTCCCGGGCGCCGGCGACGACGACCGAGCCGGGCGCGTTCACGGCCGCGACCGTGAGCCCCGCCTCGGCCACCTCGTCCACGTTCGCCTCCACGGCGGCCATCGCGCCGGGCGGCATGGCCTGCATGAGCCGGCCCCGGGCGGCGACCAGGTGGCAGGCGTCGGCGGTCGACCACACCCCGGCCACGTACGCGGCGGTGAGGCCCCCGATCGAGTGCCCCGCCACCAGCTCCGGGCATATGCCCCACGACTCGGCGAGCCGGAACAGCGCCACCTCGAAGGCGAACAGGGTTGGCTGCGTGTATTCGGTGCGGGCGAGCAGGTCGTCGTCGCCGAGCACGACGTCGCGCAGCGGCCGGTCGAGCAGCAGGTCGAAGTGGGCGCAGACCTCGTCGAACGCGTCGGCGAAGACCGGGTGAGCGGCGTAGAGCTCGCGCCCCATGCCCGCGTGCTGCGCGCCCTGCCCGCTGAAGACCACGGCCAGGCGTCCGCCGGCGACCGGAGGCGGCGCCGCCTCGCCGAGCCGCGTGATCGCCTCCTCGCGGTCGTCGGCGACGATCACCGCGCGATGGTCGAGCCTGGCCCGACCCAACGCCACGGACCGAGCGACGTCGGCCAGCCCGGCGCCGTCGGCGCGCAGGTGCTCGGCGAGCCGGTCGAGCTGGGCCCGCAGGCCGGCCGCGGTGCGACCGGAGACGACCAGCGGCACCGGCCCGGCGCCGCCCGGCTCCGGGGCCTCGGGCGCGGGGACGCCCTCGATGATCACGTGGGCGTTGGTGCCGCTGATGCCGAAGGCGGA
>Ga0247737_1000451_pt1 | contig 16424 bp, 9 predicted proteins | sample UWRJL028104C2_FD_180937 | JGI IMG/M metagenome (GOLD analysis project Ga0247737, IMG submission 180937) | Plant litter microbial communities from Arlington Agricultural Research Station in Wisconsin, United States - UWRJ-L028-104C-2 | ecosystem: Environmental > Terrestrial > Plant litter >...
AGATTTCGCCGGGGCTTTGGATCCTAGCCAAGAGATCAAACTTCAAGAAGTGCTAGAAGCAGGAAAGCGATCCATAGAGATAGCTTCAGATGCTGGCGTCAATATTTGCTTCGGTACAGACCTCCTTGGCCCTATGGTTGCTGCACAAACCAAGGAATTTGCTCTGCGGGCGAAATTTCTCTCGCCTGTAGCCATCTTGCAGAGTGCAACTGTCACAGCAGCAAATATGCTTGGTCAGACGGGCTTTTTAGGGCAGATCAAGTCAGGGTTTGCGGCGGATCTATTAATTTTGAACAAAAATCCACTAGAAGACATTGAAGTTTTTGACAAGCCTGAGAAACATCTGCTCGGGGTATTTAAAGACGGGCGTGTGCAAGTGAGCCGCTGGTCGAAATTGAGAGAGGACGTTGTAGTTCCAATCTCCGATATACAATAGATGTCAGGGAATGATATTGAGTTGGGAGCTGCGATTTGGAAGGTTTCTGGATTGCAAATAAAGAAAGCAATGGCTTGGCCTATTTTATCAAACCTCCTAGTGTTCTGTACCTCGTCATGCACGACTACTCAATCAAAGCACAGGAAATGTGATTATGTTAAATAGGTGCAACAATCTGATCTCTGTATTATGCCATTATATTACTTCGTAACATGTAGAGGCGGCAAGTTATCCGACACCCTCTAATCTCTTATATTAGTATTTTAGGGTTGATTAATAGTATGCTTGTATGTTAGGTCTATGTGCAAAAGATGCTGAAGTCGAAAATTTGTTTCATTAATGTATTTTCTTCATTTCATTCGGTTTAAACAGCCAGCTAAATCCATTTGCGTCGTCGCCATAATGAGACGCTCTATCGATCAACCAACTTGGATAGACTATCCACTTTTCGCTACAACACTGACACGTGTCTCATATCGCATAGATTGGTTTGGATGAAATCGCGGGGGTGAATTATGCCCGACCCCTGCCTTTTGAATTTATGGGTAACCTTTCCAGGAACGCTTCAGAGTCCTGCGCCACATCATGGGGTATTCATACCACCACTATTATCGTAACTATTGTAATTACTAACATCATGATAGTAGCCCATCATACCTTAATTCATCATATCAAGCATCTGATTAATTGTTACACTTCGCTTCCCACTTCCTGCGCCCTAAGAAACTACATTCTTCGACTCCGACTGAGGCTCGTAACCTACCCCTTGTGCCTGAACATCTCAACGTGCGCTCTCATTCACTGATCTGATGGGCCATTTATTGTTGCTACGCTTCGTATATAGAGCGTGTAATGCTGGGAAATACTGAATGGTCTTCGCATCTAATGGTCGCGCAGAGAAGCCGTTGTTTGACATGAGATCCTTGATATACTTCTTTGTCCAGAGCCAGCGAATCAACTCCATGAACCCGGGTTCCAGATCGTACTTGATAGACTTGTCTAGCTCGCGTACACATGCTTTATCGTCTTTCTGTTAGGCATTTTCCAAGAGCTGGATGTCGATAACGCCAGTAAGCCGATGCAGTAATGGGCCCAGAGCGCATCGGCATCATTACAGACATTCCAAAAGATCTTCGTGATATTCGTATCTTCAAAAATGGATCTGAGTGCCTTGCCCTACTTTTCGGTGCGTGATATCGTGTTGAAGGCTATTCTCCTAAAGACAATATATCAATAGGATGTAGTGTATTCTGATGATAAGGATAGTCATAATAGAGACAGTGCCGTTATGACAAAATTCTTTGCCCTCAGGTCAACGTACAGTGTGCTCGAACTATAATTAGATAAAAGAGACCCTATCCGTTATGAGACCGGTAAAACTAGAACTGGTGTCGATGTGATCGTAGATATGGTATCAGCATCAGTCTAAAAGTATCCACGAGAGTCCAGTGACGGAGGGCAAATGTTAGAGGGAAAAGTTCTGTTGTCTGTTACTTGAGTACACTCTCAATTGTCCGAGTCGTTTGCCATAAACAAAGGAGTTTACAGTTCGCCTTAAGAGCGCGGCATTGAACCAAAGCTAAGACCAAATTCTGCATTTGAGTCATTTGTCTGGGGCAAGCCATTTTATTACAGGGTGTCATCTCTCGGCTCAGATATTCAATTTGCATATTTCTCGACTTCGGGAAAGCTGGAATACTTGGCGATTTGTAGGTGGCATGGACTATTAGATTTGGGAGAGGGACGTTAAGTAGGTGTGCTATGGAGTCAATGATAGTTGTTGCTAAAGCAGTTTGTTGTTGTTATTGATAGTGCTATCAAGATCTTAAGTTCGCAAAAAGCTCACAGTTGGTAGCGCAAACTTAGAAATTAGTCTTGAATATTTACTGAGCTATCACACTGCTTGGAAGTTTTGGTACGTTTATCATCTAGCCGTCAATTATATCTTGACTTGCTTGATCTACTTAGGGCGACCATAAAAACCTACAAACTTCAAGCTGAGAAATTGGTCGGTCTTTGCATAATTACCTCCAGCTTATCAAGGCCTTTCAAGACTACGAGAAACCAAGAAATAACCAGTGACTATTGACCTTACAAACCATGAATATAAAGCCACTTGAGTAGAAAAATAGCGCTGTTTACATAAGAGACTTGTAACACCGGCACCAATTGTACGTCTCATACGTCACGTATCTCAAGTATGTGAAGTCTGAAAAGACTGCATCTATGCTATGATACGTAACTAGCTATGTATGTGACAGTATGTCACGTTCTGAGCGTACGCTGGGTACGGTCCTACTAACTGTACGTTACAATACTCAACATGAGAAAAGCTCTTACCTAAAATTACTACCAAAATTGATACTATAAAACCTGGTAACCATTGTTTTTATGGTCAAAAGCCACTGTATTCATTTCTTCTTTCGACTCAGAAGACCTTTGTGAGTCCTAATAATTGTGGAAATATAATTTAAAGATCAACTAAGCAGAAGTCTGCTTTAGTATACTGGTCCATAATTCGACCTATTAAGCCAGAATATATCGCGGAAATATTCCAATGAGTCTTACTACAGGCTATAATTAAAGTTTTCGAATATTAATTTGTTATATTTAGAGCACAATAACTCTCATTGGATTATTAGATTGGCACTCGGAATTGATATGCTCAGGCTGTGCGTTTTGAGCTGAACATATCTTTCGCAAATACGCATCGTTGCAGTAAACAGTCTGGATTTACTGGATATTGCGACGGGCAGTGAATCGTCGAATGTGAGCTTAAAGTAACGTACTATAAACCCAAACTCCAATATGAAAAAAAGCATTACCTTGACTTCGAAGCAGCCCCTATGTACCAAAGTCGTTGACTGAAAGTTGAGTAGGTAGATCTTTTACAAACGCCCTATCGGATCTTATGGGTCTACTACATGTTAGTATCAAGCTCCTGATTCTCTCCCTTGGTCACCCACCGTATAGTAGTACTAGATCCTTTAGGGCTTTGCACAGCCGCTACAATTCGAATTGTGCTAATTTCAAGATAGTAACGGTAAATATAGTACATGTGTTGCTATGTATAGCCTAAACAACTTTATTCAAAAATATAACCAGGGGTTGCGCGGCAATATGAGCTCGTATAGCCATAAATCTAAACAATCTCGTCCAGCAAGCATATTTTGTTAATTCATATGCAACCTTACAGGAATAATGTGTTATATAAATCACTCTGCCAGTTCTAATTTCACCATCCGCTGTGCGGGAAAAGTATTGCTCCCAGCGCAGTCCAGGTACATATAAATATAAGTTTACTAGGTGTTCTTGGAGTTCTTCAAAATAATGACTAGCTGGTTTCTCCACCTAAGAAGATGCTTGTAATTCATTTAAAACCCATTTCACACCATCAACAATAAGATCCGGCTGAGTTAACTGGACGAAGTGCCCGCTCTTATCGGCAAATACAAGCTTTCCCCTATTAGAGAGTTTCATATGCTCCTTCATAAGACCTTCACTCTTTTGATCAGCCGTCCTGATCATCTCTCTAACATTGTTCCTCTGCTCCTCTGTTCCATTCCCTTTTGCAACGCCCTCCTTATACATCCCACTCCAATCCCTACTCCGCATGCCCCCAATAACATAAACTGGTTTATCTTCTAGCAGTGGCTGGCTTTTGTGCAGCTCTTTTTTCCGTAGCGTCTCAAAACTTAGTGCGAATTCTTCTAACTCCTTTCCCCCCTGAATCTTGAACTTTTCCGTTTCCTCGTCACTTATGAACGCATTCCACTCCTCCTGCGTCAATCTATGCTCCACCTTAATGCCCTTGGCAGAGTAATGCTCGATACCTATACATATAGCTTGAAAATCCGCGTCTAACAATCCAAGCACCTGCAGCGTGTCCTCAAGGTTGGCGTCAACGAGCACCAGTCCAGCGATATGTGGGCGGTTTCCAGTTAGGACGATGAACTCGCGCACAAGCACACCAGCCCAAGAATGTCCAATGATTATCAGCGGGTTTTTAATAGGAGCGTTTGCAATCAGACGGGAGAGCTCAAGAGCGATGTTCTCAGCCGTGGGGGAAAGTCCTGAGAGCTCAGATCGGCCACAGCCCGAACGGTCATAAGTGTAGCTACGCAGCGAGGGAGGGAGCAGCCGCGTCACAGCAGCCCAGACAAGGCTACTACTTGCTACGCCTGAGACGAAAAATACCACGGGATCTTTGGAACTGCTGGGTTCAGGGCCATGAGCGTAGAGGGCGAGAGAGTGAGTGCCGATGTTGACGAGGGTGGGGTTTGAAAAAGGGTACGAAGACATTCTAAGATTTATAAACTTGTGAAGCTATGAGTATAAAATTAAAGATGGTTTCGTATAGCTTTGCTGATGGACTATATCATATATATGTCAGATTATATCGTATGTATGTCAGATGCGAGTACAGCCTTGCACGTAGCCCCATTCAAACCCCCACTTTAATGCTTGAACAGGCTTGGTCATCCTCCTAACTCTATTCACTATATTTAGTATGGGTCGAGGTAAATGTTGTGGCAGTTTTCGCTAGAATTCGCAATAAAGTTCAATAAATATTGTTTAAAGTGTCTGCACAATTACCTCAGCCCCCGATGATCTATGGTCACATGAGGGTAGATGGTGCCTACAATTAGTGTAAGCGTCCACAGAGCCATCAATCACTTCAAATATCTACTTACTACATGATATAGCTTCTTTCCGTTTAAAAATGGTCACTCTGTTTTGAAGATGCATTTGGAATCGCCTGCAATTTGACTTCCTAAACAGCACTCAGCCATGTAACATATCCGACATACCTGAGGTATAAGGTGGGGAAAACGGGTCTGAAATTCACAATGGAGTTTAGATCGTGCTAGTAACTTAGTGTTAACTGCCCCTACTTCTGAGATGAAATAGTAATCGTTTCTTTTTTGCAATCAATAGAACATATATAGGGCTGACTTCATTTATCAAATGTAGCTCGAACAGACACAAGCTCCACTGCACTTTCTCTCCCTTCTTCAATCTGTGGACCATATGCAACCTCAAATCCCTTCGTTTCTCTAATACCAGAACTGACCCAAGCATCAGGTCTTCGGTCCTTAGCAGTTCTGCTCCGTCTAATATTGGTTTTGGTATTATTAAGTTCAGTACCGTACCCAGCATTCTTAGATAACGAATGACTGCTTGTCAAACCCATTATTTTTGGGAATGCTCGCATTAGTAAGAATCGTAGATTTGGCATGCATGCACACATGATTCCAGTATTTACTTCGATGTCTGACCAGTAACCCACCTCCAAGTAGTCCCCTGATTGTAAGTTAGCTCTTAAAAAACAAGAACACGAGCTATGGTGTATCTTTACAGGTGGGGTTCTGGGTATTAGAGAATACGATCATGTGTCGCAGTCGGATGATGCTGACAGCTGTGCTGCTGTGAAGCAGTTGATTTAGTTATTGATATTTATAGACGAGGTAATCAAGCTTACAACAGACCGACGCTGAACATCATTGCCACTCCTATCCGTTTCTTCCAGTGCATTTTGAGATGCATAATTTGTGTAACTGGCAGCGCGATTATCCATAAATCGAGCAGAATGCTAATTGCAGCATTGGCGAAAGCAAATGCATTTATATCAAAGCAAGAACCTTCAGGCTCACCATCCCAGCGTTTCCAATAGAAGCTTATTGGGCGGCATTGGAAAACACCCACTATAATGTATATACCAGTGTACAGGATGTCGACCAAAATAGTTGCCCAGATCACTTTGCGAATCGTGGTACCTGGAAATATTCGGAGATAAAAGAGCAGGAAAGAGAGCTTTATTGTACCGATATAAGTGAAGTAGAGCAATTCCGAGGCGAAGAAGTACTATAATTGCAGTGAGCTTCTTGTGGCCACCAAAATTATGAGGATCACACACGTGTATGAGGTCCGTAATCATCTTGGGTTCTACTGTCCAAATGTCCTTCCCCAAACCGTTTTCCGTGACTAGAATCCCATTAAAATTTATATTTTGTTAACTTGAGATGGAGATTGTCTTACGGCCTTTCACATTTATGATAGAGCTTGGAATACCGATTACCTAATCATTCTTTAGCTATACTCTGGAGGAGCTTCAGAGGGTCTACCTACAGAAGTAAACATGATGGACCAGTCGTCCCAGCCGTATTCTGTATCAGAAATCCATCTTTCGTAAAGTCGAAGTAGCACGAAAACAGTGGAAACAATATCAAGCGTAATGGAAAGAGTCTTATATGCTTCTCGCTTGTCTCGAATTAGTTCGTTGCATGTCGTTGAGGTGACATTCAGTGTTACTGGAAACTGTCAGTTCTTACTGACGCTTAAGAACACTAGCTCTATGCTTACCCAAACTCTCTTTTATTGTGCAATTCGCCATGACACAAGTTTTAGTAGCGATGTTAAGCTCTTTATCACCGCATATACATGATGGATTTGTTAGTGAACATGTAGACTGTACGAGTGCCTGTGCCAGGCACGTTATCTGTTTAGGATCAGTACAATCAGAGAGATTTACATAACAGGTGAATACGAACTGCACATGGAGGCAGAGTCGTAAGCACTACAGTTGCGTTCTCCGAGCCACTGTTATCAGCTGCTTGACATATCTGAAAGACAGCTGCCAAATAACCTAACAATGATCTAAATCTCATTCTCATGGTCGTCTTAGGAAACAAAATAATCGGCACATGGGTAAGCAGATTTGGGACATCGACATATATGTAGAGGACTAGTAATTTCAACACAAGGTACCAATCGGTCTTTAGCCATCTGGAAACCCAAATGACGAGATACTACCACACTAATGATCACCCGATACGCGACAACGCTAAGTATTGTAATTTATGCCCCGGGTAGCGATGCGCCAGATCTTATGCAGGATTGTGGACACAACAGACAAAAAGGCTTTCGCTAGGCCGAAAATATGCGGCTGGAAGAGGGGAAAGAAAGAAGGAAAAGGTATAGACACGAATTTAGACGTGGCCATGCTCTTCATATACAAATCTCTAATTCCATGCAATAACTAAGCGTGATACAATTCGAGTTAAGATCAACTGTATTTTTAACGCACAAGTTTTCATGTTGCCTATCCCTAGGAGCACCTGTCCATTGGAAACTTGTTTCTCATAACCCACTAACCGTATCGGTATACTATGCCATATATGTATGTGAATATCAGTTCTGAACTAGGGACTCTGTGGGCTAAAGTTGAAAGTCCAGTGTCTAATGATTCCGTGGGAGGTCCCGAGTTAAACGCAGCACTTCGGTACACAATCTCAATACGGCGTATTCAAAACAGTCTTTCACCTAAACTAGAGTTGTGCCTTTTTTGCCCCACAAAAGATTCCAGTAGCTGCAGGACACCCGAAAACCCCGCGATTTCATGGAAAGCTGCAGAGAGTGGACAACGGCGGAATTACTGTACTCGGACAGGCGTAGAACCTAAAAATCTCCCACGTCCAGTCATCTAAATCTTCACAGACACTTGATTTCGATTCTGGGCTGGCGTCCTGACTTATGAATCTTGTATAGAACTACACTAAATGCTTGACGAGTGGCATGATTTGTTGCTGTGAGATTACTTATTTTTACTGGTGGAAATTCACGATGCGCCATTCTCCTTGAATCAGGGTTGTTCCATGTCTAGGATCAATCCTGATGCCCATCAGCTTATTTCATCCAATATCCATAATTAGCTGAGTGTAGATACTCATATGAAATAGGCATAAGATAACCTTAAAGAAGAAAAACTATGATAGGAAGTATGGTACAACGGGGACAGAATGCAGAAATCAGGGAGAGAAGAGCTGAGTGATGACCAGGTATTCAAGTGTTACTTATCGTGACGGTCAAAACTTCATAGTGACACAAAGCCCATCCAGTAAAGTTGCAAACCGTGGTCCTTTGGTGGTTGGATATAGAGAATCACGGATATGTGAGTCTCGTCAATGGATATAAAGTGTATGAAGTTCTGCTACAGACGTGGGCCGTCTAATACGGTAAGAAGCTAAGCTATCGTAACTCAAGGCCTCATATGGACGCTATGCCATAGCAATATTCCGGTGTGGCTACCGAGCCTGTCAAGGACCTCTACTCACGATATGGGCAACAGGAGAGGTGCCTCGGCGTTAACGTATGTTAAGGTTCTTGTATTGTGATAAGTCTAGGGAAGGAAGCTCTCCGTAGGGAGAGATTCCTGATATAGCTAATTACTGGGGGTGTGGGGGTGCCTGATCCGGGCGACGAGAACTACCATCCCGCACTTTGGATTTTTGGATTTTTTAGGGTTTTGTGAGTGTTTAGTGATAGAGTGATACGATTCAAATAGCAATATGTGTACTGGTTGCAATTGACAGACTAATCTCTACCCTTCTAACTAAGAAGCCACCATAATTATATACGAATTGTAGCCTCCTTGTAGCCAGAACGTACAAGACACGCCCTGTCTGAAGGGGTGTAATCTTATACGATTAGAGTATGATTTCTACCTCAAACTGTGCAACCCTGACCCCTATATTCCGACCCCTCCATCGTGATCACATGACAGACCTTGACAGTGCGGGATGGTAGTTCTCGTCGCCCGTAATCCGCAAGTGGGTTTAAGCGAATAATCGTCAGATTAACTATGTCTTCTTGTCAAAAGATCACGACTTGTGAGTGTATAGCGCACAGGCTTCCTCAAAGAGTGACAAGTGAGTACAGGGCACCAGCTTCAGCTAAAATTTTAGAGAGTTTTAAGATATAGAGTATATCTATGCAGTATTATATCAAGTAATTTTTATTTTGTAACCAGATAAACCTTATTGGATATGGAGAATTTTGAACATTGCAACTAGAAAAAGATTGATCTACACAACCTGTCAAACTATCCACTATCATGTTAATAAGTATGCGAGACCTATTGTGGCAGAACAAATCATACATTTACGTTGGCTATTATATATAAAACGACTTGTTTCCGCTACAGCGAAAATTCAGCATAAATAAGGTGAAAATTTAGCGTGGTATTGTTGACTAGCAACATTGGCCATCCTTAGTATTTAACTCATCAATCATTCACGTGTTGGAGTCGAAGTTCTTTTCTGAACCTACTCCATGGGGGCTGTTCACCAGTCAACTTTAACAGCTGGACTATAATATAAAAATCTTCTAGGTAAGCATTAGAGGTTGTCGTGTCTGAGAAACTTATCCTTACCTCTGTGTTCAGATTTGAAAGGTTCAAAAAGATCTTCAAATTTTGGTAGTTAGCTAGAACATCCGTATTATTAAACATTCCTATCTGATAGATATTCCATCATGGTATTATCACTATCACTACTAAATTCTTTCACGGCATCTTTTGAACTCTCAAAGCTAAATGTGAAGTGACCGCCTTTGCAATGCTTTTGTGAACTGCTTTAATACCAACACATGGAACAGAAGTGGTAGAGCTTCCTCCCATGGAGTATTACAACTTCCATTCTTAAATTTTAGTGAGCATTTTTTCATAGTTTCAAAATTATATACTATCAAAATGTGAATAATGAGTTATTGGGTCGCTTACATTGATATTTCAGCCAAGAGATACAATCAAAGACAGTGATGGCTAACAGGATTTAATAGAATGATGAATAATTTGAATTTTGGGTTGTGAAATGGATGGAGCCTTGTAGCTAATACTGCTAATAGTTATGAAGCTTTGACAAAGCAATTATAAGCAAAACTTAGTTGTTATTGAGCAGCAACAACTAGTGACGTGAAAATAGAGGACTCTTTGATATAAACCGGAAGTAGGCATGTGAATTCCCCTACCATAGGACACATTGATAGAAGATTAGCTGCAGGATCAGATTTGTTTTGAACATGAAGTTTTCATGATTGCCATAGATTAAGATGCTACACAAACCTCGGCAGCTGACACATAGCTTCAGCTGCGAGCCAGGCGATGCCCAATACAATATTGAAACTGCTTTGGTTATCTCAGCAATTTGCAGCCCCCAATCCAGCGATACAAACCCTTAACATGTTTGACATAATATTTAGTGGTAATTCAATTTAAAAAGGGCGTGATACATCATGGCAAGTGATATCATGCTGAGAAATATCTTTAATTGCAGAGGGGGTGAACATTTACTAGACTTATAGTCGGCTAATATGTATATAGTGAGCCCCGCTCACGGCAGTTATACAGGCGAATTAACATCTCTAGAATTAAATTGTCTGATTGGTGATAGGAGTTGGTATTGTGGCTATGAATTTATTCATTTTGTAATTAGGCCTTATCTTCTGTTCATCAGCGGCTTCTCGCTGCGGCCGACTTTTTGAGTGTAGTGAGGTAGAGTCAGAATTCTATGTGCTGCTAGTCAGGGGGTAAAATATGGTGATAAAGGCAGCTCAGAGAACTTCAGACTTAAAGGAAATAATGCACACCACAATTCCGGGTTTTTGCTTCCTTTGCTCAATCCGATAGATCTCCCAAGTTGCTTAATTTATAAATAAGTCCGTCGAGTCCAACGCCATCTCCGAAATGAAATCGTTCTCCATATTACTAGCGCTTGCTACGCTTGTTCACGCTGGTCTTCGCTTTCCTTGCTCAACCCTTACCATCCAGCGCCTAGACCCTGTTGTTCAACCAGGCACAAATCCGTCTACACATGTGAGCATATCATCTGCGAGTAAAAGCTCCTTTCTAAGAGTTTTAATGAGTTGCGTGCTATTAGAGCATGTCCCAGAAAGCAACATGAACACTTGTTTTGAAAAACTCAACTCATGAGATTCTACCTTCACTCCTTCAAGCTACTGTGTTGGGCGAGCCTAGCTCCTATACTGACACAAAAAGGTCCATCATATTGTTGGTGGAAATGCGTTCAATGCCACCATGACGGGAGATGTTGGTGCGAGAGGCACATGCACTACTTGTCAAATGTCGGAAGATTTCTCAAATTACTGGACCGCCCACTTGTACTTCAAACATCCTATCAATGGTTCCTACCACCGTGTGCCTGTTCTTCCAGTTCAACCGCTACTTGGGGGCTCGGAGGGTGCTCAAGGGGGGATTACAGTCTACTATACGCAGTTCGATTTACTACGTGATAATATTAAGCAGCAACCGATTAAATCTTTCCCGCCAGTAAGTTTTCGATTCAGTCAGTATTTCAGCACCTGCTACAGTTCTTACACTCTATAGGGCTTCCGTATGACAGTGGGCAGTCCAGCTGCAACCGGCCGTGCACAGGTCGGCCTGCGTTATCAGTGCCTCTCAAGTAACGGGGGAAGAGGTGCTGAAATGCCTGACTTCCCTACTCAGCCATGCGCTGGTGGAATATTTACTACGCATCATTTCCCTATGTCAGTAGCCTAATATCAAGAAGAGTGAGCCTATGCTAAGCAATACTAGGTGCTGGGATGGTGTGAACCTTGATAGCCCCGACCATCAGTCTCACATGTACAACACAATTACTTCAGACGGTTTCACGAACGCCCCTAAGTGCCCGGCTTCTCACCCTGTTCGTATGCCACAGGTAGCGTACGAGACAGTATGGGATACGAGAAAGTTTAACAGCATGTGGACTTCAGGAACTCCTAATCCGTTCGTCTGGAGCTTTGAAGGTACCGCTAGCGGAACTCACGCTGATTACATGTTCGGCTGGAAGGGAGACTCGCTCCAGCGTGCTATGGACAAGTCAGAATGCTTCTACGATGGTTGTGGCTCTATCACAAAGCAAGCGATGTCCACGGCCAACACGTGCACTGTTCAGGATATGGTGGGTGAGGTAACCGATGGATGTATGGTTCTAGATATATCGAGACTAATTATAGAGATACTGACTTATAATAGGGCTTCCAAAGATGCCAGGCCACTAACTATTGGACTTGTTTGGTAGTAACTCAATTCTCGTCAATGGGTAATGTCTGCTTGCAGGTTGGTAATCGACGAACAAAGCACTGCGAAATCATGTCTGTGGACTTTTATGTGATAGCATTATTTCTCATTACATTTCATTTTTGGAAATTGAAGAACGATCTGCAAAACGGCCCTTCTTTTAGCTAGGTTTGATATGCTGCCAAATAATGTAAGATGCACCATATTAACCATTCATCACTCATTCATCACCACCAGAGGCTGAGACGTATTATGTATTATGACCTACTATCCAAGGTAAGAAGCATGAAAGATGTTTTTTAGACAAAATTCATTTAAATCAGTGGCTTAAGTTTGTGTTAGCTATTTGTAATGATCACGACCAGAGAGTCTTAATGATGAGCGGTAAGGGAGAAAATAACTTGCATGATACATATCTCTGCGGAATATAATAAAATCACCCAGAAACATATAAAACAAGGTGTTCAAGCGAAGTCAAAATGTGAAGATCGAGGGTGAGCTGATGCTATTTAGCATTTAGGGAAGAGCGGCGGGCCCGTCAACCCAGCGCTGTGAATAAAGACAGAATATTTGTAAACTGCCAGTATTCGCAATTGTTTTCGCGATTTCTGATTGTTACACAGTAAACCTAGTGCATGGAGGGAGCGGCCAAGATTCATCCTATACAATGTTTAAGCAGCATATCACGACAATCTCCTCCAAAAAGCCATGCTATTACGTGTCAATAATTATACATCCACACCATCTCGTGTTCTCCTCTGTTTGTCTGCTCTCTAACAGATTGTAAGACGTAACCCTTCCAGAAGACTAGCTCAACATTCTAGCAAAACCAAGCTTTTGAAAATGTGTAAAATAACGCTAGGTCTGTATAGCCTAAATCTGCTGAGGGTTTCCCCCAAGCCCCTAGTGTTACTGAATGCTGCTGAGGGACAGAAAGAGTCTAGAGGAAACTTATCACATTCATAGAGCTTGTTTAATGCTATTTTGCAAGTGAGAGTAGAGTAGTATGACTTTTGCAATATTGTTCATGGTGGAATCACTCTATAAGGTCAAAAAAGTATAAAAGAAAACTCAGATTAAGTGTAACATTTCACGGTAACTTTATCGACTTGCCTCTCGAACTCGAATGTGAATCGGTGTGGCCTAGTCAATGGTAGGGAGATAGAGAGCTTTTAAAACAAATTCCGCCATACTTGGCAAGCTCAAAACTAAATCAGGACAACAATTTTTCCGCCAGCCTCATTCATCTCCATCGTACGATGTGCTTCTACAATTTCATCAAGCCTGAACACTTTTCCAACCTTTACTTTCAATGTGTTAGCCTTTATTTGCTTCGCCATCTCCTCTAGTGAGATTGCGCTCAAATCTTCTTGTTCACCACTGAATACTGTTAAATTAACCTATTTTCACTGTCAGTTCTGCTACTTCGAAATTGAGGTTGCTGACAGAGGTCACATACAGCGTGTGGAATTGCACTGAACGGACTAAAGTCCTTCAAAACCCACGAATCCCCTACTATTCCAGTCATGCAGCAGGAGCCCCCTAGTTTAATACATTGCAAAGAATCAAGAAGAGTGGTGGTTCCTACGAGCTCAAGTACCTTGTCAAACTTCTCTACGATTTGGGGAGCAATGAAGCCATCGTCGATGAAGACCTCATGTGCTCCATTTTCCTTCAGCATCTCTACCCGATCAGTTTTCCTTGTTGTTGAGCCAATATAGACACCATAATTCCGTGCCATGCCAGCTGCAGCAAGCCCAACACTTGTTGTTCCTCCTCTAATTAACAGTCGTTCCCCTCTCTTCAATTTTAGCGACGAGAACAAACTTCCATGGGCTGTCTGCAGCATTTCGGGAATTGCTCCTAGCACGTCCCACGGAAGCTTTGTCCGGATTTCCTGTACATTTTCTGCAGGAACACAAGTATACTCTGCATACCCGCCATCGAAGTTACGACCCATACCTCCCATCGCCGATGCAACAGTCACACCTTCTTGGAACTCGTTGCCTGGACAAGATTCCACAATACCGCATGCTTCAATTCCAAGGATGCGAGGGAAAGTGATACCAGGGCTCTCCCCTCGTCGAGTGAAGAGCTCGGATCTATTTATCCCAAATGCTTTGATGCGGATAAGTACTTGGCCGTTCAATGGTGTTGGAATAGGAACAGAGGTCAATTTTAGCGCTTCTGGGCCACCTGGGGCGTGAACAACTGCTGCTTTCATCATTGCCATGGCTCTATTCATTTAGGCGTAACAAAAGGTCTGAACGTCGCGTGTGATTTTACCATGAAGCGGCAGTCGAGAAGGATGGCGAGAATGGTGGGTTTCTTAGATGGTATAAGGCGATGCCTACTACAAGCTGATTACTTTACCATGCATAAAGCCCTGTCAGATTCTATTGGTCGGCCGGTGGTTGCAGGATTAAAATCCGATGCCGAGCTCAATGTGGTTAGTCTATCACCTTGAAGAATCGTGTGCAACTCTAACTTCTGCACATAGAGACAGGTATTATTAAAAGTTTGCTAGGTGCAGCTATTTTTTGCTGCACTCAAGCAAATCTCATTTCCTGTATATTGAGTGTTGCCTCAATATGATTGGCCTGACGTTTAAGGTATGTTACGGCGAAGTTCCGTACTCTATGCACAAATTATGATACAGAAAGCTGAGAAAATCAATTTATCGGCAGTCTTCGTCTGCAATATCATCGGAAAAGAAGTTGGGGCATTCTAGTAATTCTAAATTCAATAAGGCAGGTGCACGAGACTGATTGCAGGGAAAACGGGCGCAAGTCTCTCATTTCGCTTTTCACAGAAGTAATGTATCTCTCTACTGAGTTTGAACAGTCAGTGAACCTGACACTTCTCTTCTGCCAGAAGATATTTGAAAGCAGAGCAGATCACATCTTGTTCAGAAATCTAGCAATACTTTTTTATTCCATCTTCCCCAACCGGACGTAAAGCCAAACGATGACTGAGCTATTTTACTAACGATCAGGCTGGTGTGGCTCGCATTAGTAGTGGGATAGCCTCCCGCTTACTGATGCACGAGGGTGAATTCAGCAGGGAGGAGGGATAGTACGTTCATAGGGAATTGAACTAGGATAGATGGTGCGAGGATTGAATATGAATTTTAAAACTGAAATTTATATTTTGTAAGTATTTTATCTTGTTTAGATGTGTAAGTGCGTGATTTTTGGAAGACTATTCACCTATTTTGCTAGACGGCTTTCAGAGTGCTTCGCCTTTATACAATCTCAAAGGTATCGTTTCTTTTCCATCTTGCATCCGTCCTTAGCTTTTTCTTCAAGTGAAAGAAGAGGTTTGAAGGAGCAACAAGTAGGTTAATTGAATATAGGTCTGCTTGAAATGAGTCACTTCTGCATGCAAAGTCAAATGATATATCAGCTCAACTTAATTAGCCAGAGACAAGAAAAGGCGTCTTCAACCATTGGCATCTCAGCTTATACACGGTGGTGCAACTGCATCATGGCCCTCTTATTTTGCAAGTGAAATAATTCTATCAGATTACAGTACCACCACTATAGTCACGGCCCGGTATATCGAAAGCGTCCTCCTGTAGTTCACGCAAAACAGGTTGGGGTCGTCATAAACTATCGCTATCGCTAGCTAATATATCACCGGCGCATCGCACATAAGAGGAATACGGCTTTCAATATGCATTCTTTGCTAGGTCCAAATTCATTCTTATGTAACTTATGTCACCCTATATCTGCTCTGCAGTCGTTCAATCTTCACCTACTTACCCCTCAGCTAAGACTACTACATAAGTATTGCTTATTCAATCTGAATTTCTCCATGTGTCACTATGATTCAGCATATCGATCTACTATGATTTCACTAACCGAGAGAAGCTTACTAGATCGGGATCGTATTTCGGGACAAACTAAATTGAAATACCCGTCGATGTAACCATATTTCCATACAAACAATTTTTAGCTCTGCATGTGGCTCAAACAATTGAGAAATGGCTTAATATCGTACCTGTAAACCTCCTGCCGTAGGCGTGCCTCTTAACGACCCGTCATGCAGTAAGACTGTTAGCTCCAATAACAACACAGAATCTTGTAAAGTAGACTCCCTAGCCCTTGT
>Ga0247737_1000452_pt1 | contig 16419 bp, 11 predicted proteins | sample UWRJL028104C2_FD_180937 | JGI IMG/M metagenome (GOLD analysis project Ga0247737, IMG submission 180937) | Plant litter microbial communities from Arlington Agricultural Research Station in Wisconsin, United States - UWRJ-L028-104C-2 | ecosystem: Environmental > Terrestrial > Plant litter >...
GTTGAATCATTTCTGTGATGCTGACTAAAGCTGCGGTTGTACAGACTGATTGGAGGAGCTTGCGAAGACACAGACATGTTGGATTCATGGCGACGGTGACCACGTGCACCAGGAGCAGGAGCAGGAGCAGATGGGCGAAAATAGAAGCTTGAGGCATCACTATCAACACGACGACGAGGTTACGGATGAACGCAAACGTGTCATCGACGGTCATAGACATCGAGATGCTCGACATATCTTCTGATGACGGGCGCTCACGAAGACTGGGCAAGCCATAGCCGAAAGGATCAGTAGAGCCACTGTTGATGACGTGGCCGTAGGACGAGACGGAAGCAATGCTGAAGACTGATTCGTGCCGGCGATGGGGAACGCGTCTTGAGTTGCTGGCAGGACGATCACTGCTAAACTCGAAACCCCGACGGACTTCATCAAAAGAGTCAAGTCCAGCAAAGCTGATACCCGATGTAGGACTCGACATGTCCTTATACGTACTTCCGCAGTTCCGTTGATGGGCGCTAGATCCTGAATTGACTCGAACACGAGTGGTAGGCGCATCGTGACCGGGGAGCATCGCATAGATCGACTTCAGGACAGATTCGTCCTCTAGGTCGCGGAGTATCATGGAGGATTCAGAAATCGATCGGGCTTGCTCTGGAGGAGGAATGATATCGGAAAGCGTTAGCGGCTGCTCCTGAGAGGAAAACACGGTCGAGCCATGCTTCGGTAGCCCGCCGAATTTGAAAGAGGTGTTGAGCTGTCCATCCGATGGCTTCGATGCGGTTGATCGGGCGAGTTCTACACTCGACGAGATTTCATCGCCACTGAACAAGATATCGTGCGTTTCGGTGGTGCTGTTAATACTATCCGATCCTTGCAGCAATGTAGGCTCTTTCATATCGACGATCCTCGATGTGGAAAACATATCGAAGCGGGAGTTAGTCTTGCTTTCCTGCGAAAGAGCATCCTCCTGAGACATCTCAATCATACTTGGCCTTCGCATGTTGAGGAGCTGCGACTGGCTGTTGGAGGAGTCAAGGGTCTCCATTGTGGATGTACCAGCGCTGCTGTCGGCGTCAACTGCCATGCGTAAGTCAACAGGGATGCTGGGTACGGGTAGAACCTCGACTCGAAGGTGACCACCAAAGTCGTAACGGAGATCCACTTTGGCTGGCGTGCGGAATACGTTTTCCAACTGTTCGACGAATGACCTGCGACCAGAGGCGCCCGACTCATTGAGTTTCTTCAGTTCCCCCGTGAAATCGAAAGATTTTTTTGTGTCCTCGTCGGAGGTAACACTCCCATCATCGATGTCGAGGTGGTTGTCTTCTTCGTCAATGAGCGAAGCGCGGAATGTTGGGAGCTGCAGGATAGGCGCCACCTCGGGAACTCGAGGAGACGCGGTACGAGCAACCGACATTTCAACATCAAGAGTAGGCTTTGCTGTCGTAGGGCCCTCATCCTCATCTCCGAGTGATAACGACTCCACTACTGAGCCACGATTGGAGTGAGTAGCAAGGAGGAACCGAAGCTCATCCGGAACGTCGGAGTCGGGATCAGACTCATCGGGCTCCGGACCAGTAGATCCGCCCATGGTGCCAGACATGCCTAACGCCCTCCTCCGTTCGCGAGTGATTGGGACGCTGTATGATTCTGCGTATGAGTCTGCCAAGGGATTGCCGTAGGAGCTGGTACTGGACCGATCACTTCGCGTACTTTGCTTGCTGATGTTGGTGGACTCGCGATGGTCTGGTGGGATAAGAGATGAACGCTTATGAGCCTTCTCCTTTTCGGAATCGTGGATGCGCTTGAAGACTGGCGTTAGGGAGCCACTGCCACTCGATCCGAGCTCATCGAGCGTCATCGAGCCCCTAGAGGCACGAGAGGAAGATCTACGGCCAAACGTATCCGATGAGTGAAGCGCTGGTACGTCAGTACCCTTCTTGACATCGACCGTGAGCCCTGCCCTAGACCTAGACGCTCGAATCGTTGCAGCGGCGGCTGCAGCACCAGGTGCAAGCGAGATTGGAGCCCGCAACCTTGCAGGTTTAAGTGGTTGGAATACGGGTTCAGGTTCAGGCTCCGGAGCAGGCGTCATGGTCCGCTTATGACCTGGTTTGAAAGTGTCCGACGATGATGGGGGCGTGCTCACTGCGACGATCGAAGCGTTTGCCTTCTCCTTCACGGGTGAGAGACCTTGAATAAGTGTATGCCACGGGGCAATTTGCTGCCCGATGAGGTCAGCGTTGGACTTAATGACAGATGCCTTGGGTCGAAGAGGAGCAGTGGTAGCGGTAGTCTTGGCCCTCAATGGCGAGGACGTCGAGGAGGACGTCGATAAATAGCCACGAGACTGAGCATATGGCCGCAGAGAGCTGATGGAGGAAATGTCATTCCTCAGCGTTTTCTTCAGGGGACTTTCAGCGATCAGACGTTTGTTCTTCGGACTCGGACTACCAGACGGTGATGCGGAAGCAGATGCAGATGCAGAAGTTGTCTGCGATCCTGACATATCCCTTTCGATCGTAGATAGAGGCGACGGCCTAAGCGGTGTCATATCAGGGGTGCCAGGCGTAGCTTGCAGATCGAGGTTGTTGATCAATTGGGCAAGGTCGTTGGTGGCGGCCTGGATAATCGACATAAACGCTATAATAGTACGTTAGATTTATATACACCGACCAAGGAAATTGAAGATACCTTCATCATCCTCAGCATGGGTGGGCTTAGGTCGCATCTTGCTCAGCAGTTGCTCCGACATCGGGCGGGGCCTTGGTTTTTTCATCGGCGTAGATGAGGGCGAAACATCCTTCGCAGCAGCCTTGCCTAGCCCTTCCAACCTCTCCCGGGCCATCTCCAATGCATACCTTCCCCCAATCTCACCCTCCCTCAACGGCTCATCATAATCCGCGCATCCATGGCCATCCGACGTCGCCTCCTCGATTGTAAGAATAGGATATGGCCCATACGAACCACGGCGACCACCCATCCGCATCGACGACGAGGTGGACGACGTCGACAGGAATGAAGGTGCCTCAAGGCTCATGCGCCTATCGTCCTGAGACCCAACGACACCTCCTCGCGCGAACTCAATGCTGCTATCTTCCAGACGGCCCTCAATTTTGCTCCCTTCTTCATCCTCTTCGAGAAGCATAGCCGCCCCAATCTGGTGATGCTGCACCTCAGGGAAGACCGAGCTCAACGGCGTACGCCTCCTTCCTTCTGAGCTGCGCCTGCTTTCCCTCGAGGTCCTCCTCTCCGTCCTCTCCCCAGCGTCCTTCCCAACCTCAATCGCTCCATCCTCCGAAACTCTCCTCGATCCGACTGCCTCCCTTTCCTTCCTCCTCTGCTCCCTGACAGTTTCCAGGCCCTCCTCGTCCCACTTGACACTACCAGCAGATACCGATGATCCGCTCGACAGTCGCGAATTGCTCGACGCAACAGAGATGGGTCGCAGCGACGACCCTGCGGAGGAAGCAACGGAACCAGCTCGTTCTCGTCCTGAGTTGGGTGCAAGAGCGATAGCCGAGTCGACCGACAGACGGTTAGGTTGCGCCACTGCAAGGGATGAGGCAGCAGCGTTGGGGTTGATGGAAACACTAGCACTTGTTGGAGCTGGTCCTGGGTTGGAATGTGAGCCCAGTACATTGAAGTTGATCGAACTTGCGGTTGACCCTCCACGCATATTGGGCAACCTCATCGTCGAAGGCAACCCAAGTCCGAGAATCGAATGTTTCTTAGGTCCCAGGGTCTTCTGCTGTTCAGGGGACGACGCAGTGAGCGCACCAACTTCGAAGGAGGAAGTCGATACTCGGAGCGTTTGAGCTTTGGGCATTGACTTCTTCAGCGATTTCTTCTTCGTCGCAGCACCTCCCTCCGCTTCCATCCCGGCCAATTTGTTCTCCTTCTTGACCTTCTTCTCCTTCACCGTCCCACCTTTCTTCCTCTCCTTTTTCTCCTTCACGGTGCCATCCTTCTTCTTCCCCTTCTTTTCATTGGCGGTCTCTTCTCGCAGCTCTCTTTCCATTTCCTCCTTCAACTCCATGGCGGTAGGAGCAGGCATACTCTTCAACTGCGCCCAGCTACCCATCCGAGCCAGCGATCGCATCGACCTCATCGCTCTGACTGCAATCGATCCTTGCTCCACGCCCTGCCCGAGAGGAGCATTAGCAGCTGGAGGAGGTGCCAGTAGACCACCAGCAGTCGGCGTTGCCGAGCGTGTGAGGAGAGGTGCAGTGGTTGACCTAGCCATAGGCGGTGCGACCTGAGCTGCAGAACTTGCCACCGTCGAACGATGAGCATAAGTGGGTTCGGAGACACGCTCGGGTTCGGGTTCAGAGACGTGGAAGGTGGGCGTATCAGGTCGTGGATTCGGAGAGTTGGATCGAGAGACAGTTGATTTCTTGCTGGAGAACCCACCGAGGAGAACGTTTGAATCGAGCGAATTGAATCTGCCTCGAGTGTCCTGGGTGTTCTTGAATGGTTCTGGGGCTGTTGATAGGTTAGCTCAATGCAAACAAAAAGAGGGGGGGACGATTGGAGTATATGAACGTACTCTTAGAGCGGGGTGGTTCAGGCGTGTAGATAAATTCAACAGCTATAAAGAAGCAATTAGCATACATTCACATTTCTGATATGAACAAACTTACGTTGAGCCTTTACACTTATCTTATTCTCTTTCGCCTTTTCCTTCGAGTCCTTCCTCCCTCTGCCGATACTCCACCATTTTTTCTCGTCCTCATTTTTCACCTTCAGCAGGCCAGGAGCCTCCTTCTTAGATTGCGTTGTGGATGTCGGTTCCCCCTTGGGTACATTGGTTACTTCCCCAAGAGGACCCCATGCCATACCATCCAGTGCGGCGCGAGACTTCTTCTTCTTAACCATAACGATCTCACCGATATCTGGGTCGATGGTAGGGTCCACGTAGATCTCGAACCCACCACGGGTGGAAGCTGTATTGGCAGCTCCGACGCGGCGAACGACGTCGGAGAGATCCTTTCCTTTGTCTCTGTCGCTGCGACCCATACCAACGCCGAGGATGCTAAGCTTGGATTTCTTTGGTACAAGCTTCTTGCGGAGTGGTTCCTCAGCTTTGGGAGTCAACGGGGATGGGATGGATGGCATTGTTGCCCACGATTCTTCAAGAGAACGGCTGAAGGATGCGCTAGCCTCGGAGGATAGTCCGGTAGCGGAGGGGGTAGCAGATATGAGGCGAATAGATGGAATGGGATGTGTGGGAGCTTGAGGACCGGCCTGGAGGTTGTGCGAGGGTGTTGCGGTCGTGTTCGTAGAGCCGGCTGCCTGGGTACGTGCCAGCAGCGGCATCTTTCTTGTCGTGTTCATGTAGTCGTACAGTGTCGTATGCGATCAAATAAAATGCGTGATTGAAACTTGTTAGTCGTAAAACGTTGCAAGATGTGTCGAGTCGTAAAATGGAAGCGATGAGAACAAATTGAAGTAGATGTTGATTTGTCGATGATAATGGTCGTGAATCTTGAAGAGACGTTGCCGCCGTAGTTGATTCGTGAGTTGAAGACGCGTTAATTGTATTTTGCTAGTAAAGGAACTCTGTCGATCTCGTTAGACTGATAGATCATGGAGAACCAGACTAACATACCTTGCACTGCACACCTACTACTATAACCACCGCACCAGGAGCTCGCAAGAAGCGAGATTTCTTGACCTGGAACTGTGTTTCTTGAGTGTTGGGCTAGGAGGAGGAGGAAGAGGACAAGAGTTACGGGCGGTGCTGCCGCTCCAACTCGAACTTGTGTCACGTGAGGGCGTCGCGGACGCATTCAGTCAACGAACCAAACGGGAACAAATATCGCGCAACGCGTTGGGCGCGTGTTTCAGATTGATAGTACTTTACTACTTTGAAGATCTAAAGGTTCAAGCCCTCAAGCCTGGTGAAAAACCGGTTTTGCGTGGATCGGTGCGAGGCTGCGTTAAGCAGCGCTTTACTGTTTTCAACGCGGAGTCTTGCGGGTGAGATCGTCATTGACGATTTCTCCCGAAAAATTCTACCTGTAAAGAACCGAACCTCAATCCGTTCCCCGTGAGTAATTCAACCTTCGTCGAAGTCATCATACACCGCTCTTCCTGAGTGGCCCTTTCAAACGCCCCTACACACTTAAACTTGACAACTCCGAGATAGACGCCCATCAGGCTTGCGTGATCTGAACTTTCACAGCCGTTGAATGAGGAAAGAGGAATTCCAACTTGTAGTAATTCGAATTATTAAAGAGGCCGGAATAGGTATGAAACCTTGATAGTATAGACGGCACGACAGTCCTGTCTTCACATCCTACTGGATGTCATCGATAACCCTGGGGACGCTTGTCATAGTGAAGCCGTGGTGGCTGCGATAGTATAACTTGTGTCATAGTTCTACGTTGTCGATGACGCCATAATTGGTCGAATTGAAGAAGTTATATGAGGTGAACTTCTCGTTGGTTGGACATACAAACTTCAACTTCGATCTGGGGATATAATTATAACTGCCATGACTTTGATGGAGTGGCGCTCATTCGAGGAATCCGGAATTACAGCAGGTGAAGCTTTTTTGACGGTATTCTTCTGTCGCTTCTGAATGTGAGTGGTGTATACTTTCTCAACCTGCTTCAGAGGCGGAAGTAGCGGTACTGCCGGCTTTACACCTCAGTGGCTGTTCGATTTCAGTGTCGCGCATAGCCTTGGCTAGAACCTTAATAGCCGCGTAACTGTAAATGCACCTAATACTTCCATGTAAAGACCAACTCGTGTTGTTCTCGCACACCTTAGAGTTATCCTTGCGGATGCAAACGAGCCGAGGCTTCATCGTCGAGGTCGCGAAGCCTCATTGTACCTCGAGGGCAGATTCTCCTGGTATTCGTCTCCTAAATATACACCCATTAATTTCCAATGGCAGCCACTGCTGAAATCGAAATGAAAGCAAGTATGCCGCTACAAGGATCGATTTCGGTTTGAGTGTAACCGACCCCTCTACAATAAATAGGTCTCAGCTTGCTACTATTCTTTCAACAATTTTCGCTAGCGATGTCATTTGGGATCTTTATCTCTTCTGGATCTGTGGGCTCCTACTCGTACTCTTCACCTTCAGGAGGCGTAGCAGTACCTCGAAGAGCACCTCGACAAGTGGTCCTTTTCGTGCGTATGCTCGACATGTAAGTCAGGAGACTAAGGTAGATGGGTGTATCTGATCTTCGCCCCTCAGTCTCTGGCACAGTGTCTACATGACTTCTCTCTATCTATTATCTTCGCTCCTCGCCATGTACGAGGTTTTTTTTTTTTTCAAGTTATAGTTACTAATCACCTTTCAGGCTCATTGGGAATGCTATTCTGCGAAATGCCAATATCAGTGGCATTCATACTTCAGACATCGCCAAATCAGCATCCTTCGGGGCTTTGGCGACTTGCCCCATTATCCTCAGTCTGAATCAAGCCTTCCAATCAACTTTAAAAACCGCTCTCAATATTTTATGCCCACTCCCGGAGTCCTTTCCAGGGGTGTTGCATATCATTGTACCCATCGCAATTGTCAACGCCCTATGTGCGTCGGTTGGGACGTACATCCTCTATTTAGATACCAGAGGAGCAAATAACCTTCATAGTGGAATTATGCAGCAAGCAGACATCGCCCGCACAACAGAGGCAGCACTCCTTGGAACGGCGGTTCTGGACGTCGCCTTTATCATCCTCTTCATTATTTTTGTCTTCACATTCCTCGAGAACCCGCTTTGGTCTTGCAAAGAATTCTTTTTAGGATCGTGGGACCACCAGGTTACACCGTACCAGGCGTCTAGAGTACATATTCATGACACTTCCTCCTCATATCCAGAACGACCAGACGACCGCGAGGCAAATAACCAACCACCACCTCCATACTCTCACCCCGATTTGGCTTATGGTACACAAGGCTCAGCGGCAAAGTGATCGTTTATCAAACACATATATCTTCTTGCAGATATCTTCATTTTATGCGTATCAAACCTTTTACCGTTCACAAGATATTTTCTACCCTCAGTCCGCATTACTTTCCGAACCTCTCTGGACTGATGTTACTGTATGTATGTACACATTGCCCTTTCACGCCCGTATTTAACATGGTGTACCTCCATTCAACGAGGCGGGCGCCCTGAGAGTGCGTAATTTTGTTCAAATTGTTAAACTGTTGTGGGAGAACATTACAGACATGTGGCTAGTAGTGATTAGTGACGTTCAGGAAGGCCATGAAGTGATACTATTGCGGAAGACTCGGAGACAGGTCTTCGAGGCTAAACTCGCACACAATATATCTTGAGCGCCTTCAATGTCTCATTTCCCATGTTCATAACTGTGTCATAGTCTACTTACTTCAATCCATACAAAATTAGGCTTCTATACATGCAATCGCGCAGGATCTCGTTGACAGTAGGATCAGGATATTTCGCTGTTGATGAGACCGACATGACGAAATTCGTTCCGAGTGTACCCACGAGTCGGAATGCGGCCTATAGAAAATCATCGCACTGTCTTCCACTATTTTCAAGTCTTAAAGGCTCTCAAGTGTGTTGTGTGATCTTTAGTTGATTAAATCGATTTCACACTTCCTGATAAATCCGAATGGTCGTGCCAACATCTCAACCAGGAGTAGCTAGCTGTCTGACCTATTACTTCGAAAGAAGATCCTTCGATCTCACTGAGATGTAATTGTTATTCAATAAGCGACGACTCGCTCGAACTTCTTTCATCCCATATTAAGCACATATACCGACTGGTACTCATTTCTGTTAGCGATAAACTCGCATCTGGCTCAATTTGTCCCAGGCGACATCATCGAGTCCCCGATTTCTAACTGAGGCTGTGAGAAAGAGCATGAGTTTCTCCCAGACGACCTGGCACAGGAGTACATATTTTACATTATGGTCTCTAATAAAATGAATAAGATCTGTGCATATGCCAATTCCAAGGTAGGTAGTGGGCACTTTAACGGTCAGGAATGGGTGACCTTCTGCAGGCGAGAATCTTCTACAGCCATCTGTCTCCTCACAAGGTCACTATCAGGACGCGAAAGGCAGTTATGCGACCAACAGTGTACGATTATGTCCCATATTTCATCTGAGATGTATGTAGCATATATGTTGTTAGGTAGTGTGCAGATGGCTGGCGGTGGCGTCGAATACGGGGGAACAGAAGATGCTAAGGGTCGCTCGGGTCGAATCCCAGATGTGATGTCGACGATTACGGCGAAGACATTTCGTCGGCTTGAGAATGGCACAAGCCCTGTTAGAAGCTAAGAATCCTGAATTCAGTTCGAGCTCATGAAAGGGGTTGGTAGAGAGCGCGTCAAGGGAAATTAATCTCACCTCGTAAAGTGTCATCCCGAAACTGTAAACATCGCTCAGCGGACGCGTTCGCTCTTCGAGCTCTTGACTCTCAATAATTATCTCCGGTGCCATCCAGCGTACATATTGCATACCGTCCTTGGTGTTCGCCATGGTTAAATCACACGGATATGGGAGGGTGTTCAGTCCTATATCTGTCAGAAGAGGGACAACCCTTCCCTTAGAGTCGATTTTGACGAGAACATTTGACTAAGATCTAGGTCAGATACATATGACGAATATGATGGAGTTAACTTACTCCACGAATAGACCCATGCGTAATGGGAGACTTCCGTGAGTGAAGAAACTGTAATGCCTCGGAAATGCCCCTCATCTGGGAACGAAGTGGTGAGCCCTATCCACGGTGGCGCATAGATGTGCACTGGCAATCACTTACGATGTTAAGAACCAAGCTGGCTCTTTCGTTCGAGCTCATTCCACGCGCTTGTAGTTTTGCAACATATTCAACGGCATTTCCCCCGTTGAAATATGGTACTACGAGTGCGGGTAGTGGACCCAAGCGTGGGTGTGATATCAAGCCCGCAAAAGGTGCAATATTAGGATGGCAGTTCGATGCGTGACGCCACCTCTTGAGTTGAAATATCAGCTGCTAATTACACAAGATTCATTCAAAAGTCGATTCGGGAGCACGAGACATCTGGGTGGCTCACCCTAATGAAGGCACCTTTTGAGTGATTTGCGACGCCCCGCCAGGATTTCACCACGACGTGGCCTTCAACTCGACTTGATCGACCAAGATAAACGTCTTTATAATGTGCAAGGTGGAATGGTCGATCATCAAGTTCTACGGTGCTTCTTTCATGGTCCGAGGAACCCAAGTAGAACGGGAGAGTATCCATGGTGGTCTGTGGAAAAAGCAGAAGGGGCAGCACGGAGCATAAATTTGAGTGAAACGGAAACAAAGAGGGCAAGTGGCGCCTACCATTGTGTCAAATTTGCGTACGATACCCATTCTATCCTGTGCGAACCCAGAGAAAATCAGTAAGTAGTGGAAAGACGAGTTACTGGTTCACCCGACTGCAGTTCATACTTATATAGCTGCGTTGAAACTTACAGGTTTACGGTATGTTCTATTCTTGTGCGACTGTGCACCTCCGAGGCGGAGTAAGGGCGGTGCAGTGAATAGCGAACTTCACAGCAGCAGGTTCGCTGCGAATTGCGGGGCTTATTCGTTTGTGGGTTGCGCACACCAGCAAAAAAGTACTTCAAAGCCCAAGCAAAGACACTTTCGGCGTTTAGTCACATATGGGGCCGCATCTTTCAGATAGGTGGACTGGAAAACCCTCGACTGTATTGAGTGTTAGACTCACAAGGACTCTGTAACTATGGTGTAGCGCATACAAACAAGCTCCCTGGAATGCGACTCACAATATACGAGTATATACAGAGGCGACTTCGCAGCACTCGAGCTACGTGTCTGCTGCTGTCGACCACCGCATGCCGTATTCTGTTTGTGCGCAGTACTAGGGCACAGCCTAGCGATGTAGCCTTGGGTGATGAAATTTGCAGTTGCCTGAGTTTTTTTTGTGCAGAGAGCAGATTAGGCTAGCTAAATCATTGCAGATGGAGACTTATGGAATAGGTGTTGGTACAACTTGTAGCTAAGTTTGAACGTTCGTTTGAACTTTGGCTACTGATCCAAGTGTAATGATCGTGGGAGCATCATTAACATATGCCGCTCCCGGCGTAAAAAGCCGCTGGGTCTTCGAATGTGGTTGGCCGCTACTCAGAGACAATTCAAGATCATTTAACGGGATCGGATACAATTTTTGGTTTCGCCTCTGTCAGTACATGGTTGGTTTAGTGGGAACCAGCATACTAGGATCAAGTGTTATTGATATCTTCTGTATGACAACCCCACTACTTACGTCTATCGTTGTTCTTTTGTTCATAAATCATGCAGTGAAAATCGTTTCAAGGGGTGTTATTTTGAATACATTCCCTGCGGTCGATCGCTTCTAGTTGGGGTGTTATATACATTGAAGGCTGTAGTTACTGTTGCTTAGTAGGAGGGACAATCACGATATCTTCAGATCTCCTACCACAATACTAATCCCCGCCCTTGTAAGGCGATTCATCGTGTCCAAATGTATCGAAGATCCCTTTGAGACTTCCTCGATGACTGCACGCTCCAAAGTTCTTGCAGATTTATCTCGAACTCTGCCTTCAATGACTTGCAGCAAGGTTTCCGGAGACATGCCTTGGCAAAGCAGCTCACGCAAACCTGGGCAGACGCAAGCACCAGTTACGGAAGAGGTCGAGTTTAGTGACCTCAGGACATTTTCGTTGCTATTGCGGATGGCAATCCGCTCGAGTAACGATAGGTTTTCGAATAGACGAGCATAAAGCGATGACCCTGCCGTTTGCGAGACCATCGTGAGGGTGATTAAATTGCGGAGAGGGATGCGATTATAGCCTTCTTCGCACTGGATGACGAGCCAATGAAGTAATGCAGAAGAATCCTGGAGGTGCATGGGATCGACAAGGCCGTTCACATCCTCAAGACTCAGTGCTTCGAGACTTGGCATGAAGAACAAGCCCAGAAGATTAACTGCGTATTGGACATCCACAAAACCGAAGTTGAACTGCTTCAAAGACGGCAAGTGAAATATAGGTCCAAGGTCCTTCGAAGATTCATCAAGGAGGGGACCCCACCCGGTAATCGTTAGGCTCAGAAGTTTGGGGCATGCTTCCAGGATCTCGCAAAATTGTGGGGTCGTGGGCATGACATCGCTGGAATGGTATTTGAGTTGTAGTTCAGTCAAGCCCTTCAAAATGGTGGAGTCCCATTCCACGTGGACGCCAATGAGGATCACCGTCTTCAAATTAGCGATATCGCTCATACCCCCGCCGAGCAGTGGTAATGAGTGCCGAAGCGCCACAGGCTGAAAGGTTTGCCCACGAGACGCGAGATATGCGTTACAGCGGGATAAGGAGACTGTCTCAAGCAGTGGGGCTTCCGATATCGATTTGGTGTAGAACAAAAAGGTGAAGATAGGCGCCCAGTTGTCGGCGAGCATCTCGAACCTTCTCCAACGATGGATCTGGGTCAATAACAGGCGCACGATGGGAACAGTCGTCTGCCATGTGATTGTATGGGTTTCCTCGTTCCAATCCCAGTCAGGGTCGCGGACATCGACAAGAATGTCAACCGGGTGTGGGGAAGACCGTTGAAGGAAAACACTGGTTTGCTTGTGCTCTCGCTCGGATAGGGGGAATGACACTTCTATTTTGGCCCATAGAGGGCCAGTGGATATGGAAAGATGCCGCCATCTTGCACAGACGTGACTGAGGATGACAGTGGAGGACGAATTGCCCATCGAATCTTCGACGATGATGGAGAATATATGAAGAAGTAGCTCGTTGGGAAAATGATTCATGAGGGAGGATATTTCTGGGTGAGAGGATGAATAGTGGCTTCGAAAAAGTGTTGATATGCGGCCAACGATGAAGTTGCGTAAGGAAAACGAGGCCGTGAGCAAGCTCTTGCAGTTCATATCAAGGGCTTTTCAAGAAGTTAGCGATGCATGATCAGCTGGGGAAATCAATCTAGCTAACCCGAATCAGCGTGTTGATCAGACCTGCCAAAGGCTTACGATGAAAAGATGGGGAAGCAGCCCTTGGTCTTTCTGGTTTAGAAGTCTCTAGATTCAGTCGACTATAACGAAGAGCTCGTTGAACTCACCGGTGCTGATGGATAAAAGAGCATTTGCACACCCAGGAAAATGCGTAAGGGGACTATTTCGCCGGTTATATACGTCTCTGGGTGACCAAATCATTTATGGATGCTCATACGAACTTAAAGAGTCATCAGGAATGACCGGTTCTCACAGGGACGACACAATGCTGGTCCCTGTACAAAACTTCTCCGAGTCTATCACCCCACATTCAAACCACCTAGATTGGAATAACTCGTGATTTCGAGTGGCTTACAGACCTCACGCTCACGTTGGCGAGCATCCGAATACCCATATTTTCGGCGGCATATTTTCAGTAGATGTTACGAAATGATCAAAATATGAGCGCTCCGCAGTACTTGAAATTGATTTTATGAAAACGTGGTGACGAGAATGGGGCCAGAAAGTTACACCCTGCACTTCGTCGCCAGGGATATACTGTGGGGAGGTTCATCTCTTGTTCCCAGAAAGGAGAAGGACCATAGCTCATTCAAAAAATCCTCGGCAGTATGGATCAATATGCACCTATGCCTAAACACGAGGTCAAGAATTGCATCCCATCTTAACTAGTGCGTTTGAAAGAATTTCAATGCCCAGGTGGTGTCGATCTTTTTTATTTCACCACGAATAGTAATTTACAATTTTAGGAACCACTAAGCTTTACAGGTTGAGGGTAAGCCACCACATTTTCCTTGAAGATACTCTTTCGATGAAAAGGTAATATATTGCCGATTCACTTGTGAACGGAAGCGGTAAGGTTTCATCAAAGGCCCTTTCGATTGATCATGAGGCTGCATGGTATTTGAGGACATTGAGCACGCACATTCCACGTTTTGATATTTGAACACCTTCTTCTAAACAAGGATCTCCAATTTCGTTTATGAGAATTGTGGGCATCCGTGCCACAGGACTGGTAGGCGTCTAAATGAGGACCTGCTTTCTTCTCAAAAAGGTAAGTGCCATTTGAGGTATAGCTACCGAAGCCACCGGCGGTCGACCACGCGAGACTTTCATTGCGTTACATCATCATGTTACATGTTACAAGGAACCCAGTGCAGATCGTGAAATCCGAAATCGTACCAATACGGGCTGAACGTGGTAAATAACTACAGGCTTGAGTACAAACGCCCTTCATAACTTCGCAAGGTGATCATAGACCCAGTAGAGAGTTTATGTATCTCCAGCGGTTCATAGTTCGAGAGTGCAAGTTCCAGTTGACCTTCGCATATATAATCGAGATTGAATTTCTGTTCCTCCTCTCTGAAATTCAGTAGCACCAATGCTTTGGAGCCCTCGAAGGTCCGAACGAACCCGAATAAGTCGGGGTGTCCTTCGAAGATACCCACATAATCGCCGTAGATCTGGTATAATTCTAGCAGAGGGATGAGGTAACATACAAAGAAGGTCTTACCAAAACGTCTAGCTTTTTTCGCAGCTGAAGTGCTTTCTTGTAGAACGCGTGTACACTCTGGAGATCTTCACATTGTGCTTCGGCATTCCATGTCTTATAGTCTTCATTCACGCGCATCCACGGAGTGGTTGACGAGAAGCCAGCGTTGGCGTTGGCGTTCCACTAAATTAGAGTTGCGTTCATATGAAGAAATCTGAAGATACGCTCTACTGGGTCTCACCTGCATAGGTACGCGAGAATGGTCGCGCGCCTTTTTCTGAAAGTTACTCAAAAGGTCCGACATATCGATATCGCCTCCATCACTTTCTCGTTTTCTCTGATCTATAACTCTAAAGCATCCGTCAACGTAAATTTATCAGGAAATAAATTAAACTGCTTACCGATTCCAATAATTCTGCGATGCGACATCCTTATACTCCTCGATTCCCCACGAGAGAGGGAAGTTTTTAAGGCCCAATTCTTGGCCTTGATAAATAAATTGCGTGCCCCCTTGCCCAACCTGGAGAATAGCAATCAATTTCGCCGAAATAGCCCGCCATTTTTCGCTATCATTCCCGAAACGAGATACAGCTCTCGAATGGTCGTGGTTCTCGATAAAAACACTACGTTGAATTGAAGGACGACATGGTCAGCCAGTGTGGGGAGCGCGGGGGTGCCAGAAGATGCGAACGTACGTATTCCAGAACCCTTGATCACGTTTGTAAGTCTGCCAGTGCCCAATGACGCCCTTCATCTCTGAAAGCGACCACTGTTTATTCACGAGTGCGTCGTAGTCGTGGCCAACCCTGGGCGAGTCCAGGACCATGATTTCGAATTGGAAGACCATTTGCAACTCCTTGTTGGCCGGAAGTACATAATCTGCGAGGGTCGACGAGTCGTATGTGAAAGGTGTTTCGCCGACGGTAATAAGGTCATGCTCTAGATCCGAAAATAAATGGTTAAAATATTAGTTGGAGAAATCGAACGAACGTACTGGTTAGCACTTTTTCATGCATCTCCTTGATAAATTCATGGACCCTCGGTCTGTGGATATTGTAATCATGGCGCAAGGATATCGAATGAAGGCGCACCCATTCGCGAAATATATACTCGCTGGCTGATAAGGTTGACCTTCAAGCACAATAGGCGCGTCGGGTAAACCATCTACTTTCGATATGAGATTGATGACATCCATCTTCGAAATCATTTCAATTCTCGTGCGCCGATCCGAATCTCAAAGAAACATACCCTGAAGCCGTCACATCCTCTATCGATCCAAAATCGCATTACGTCCCATGCCGCCTCTCGCACCTCTGGGTTTTCCCAGTTCAGATCCGGTTGCTTGGCCACGTAAAGGTGTAGATAGTACTCTTGCGTCGTCTCGTCAAATTCCCATGCCGATCCTGCAAGTGAATATTAGAGATCATCCGAATTTGAATTGGGACAAAACTCGCCCTGAAAGTTGGACATCCAGTTATTCGGAGGCATTCTGTTGCCCGCTGCGTCATACTTTGGAGGGCGCCATACGTACCAATCACGCTTTGGATTGGACTTGCTCGAGCGTGGCCCATATATAAGAGCGCCTACAACCGACTATTCTTGGCCCCAATACCCTACCAACTCGGTCCTAGATTACCTCAAACTCAAATTTGACCATGTTCCGCCGTCTGAGCCCCAGAGGAAGAACATCGTTTGAACACAACAGTGACGACCTGCAGGATTCTCAAAGGAAACTGCAGGCGCTCTTTCCAGATGACGTGCCACGACCGTTAACAGCAGTCTGTGCCCGCCCCATCCCAAACTCCTACTGGGCTACACCACTTCTTCTCGCATGCGAGTACCCCTGGTCACCCAAAAACCCTAACAGACCCAAGCTAGACGCCCTTCTGCGCGCTGGCGTGCGCACATTCATCGACCTCACCGAATGCGGTGAGCTCGTCCCCTACAACAGCATCCTCATCCAACGATGTGC
>Ga0247737_1000453_pt1 | contig 16399 bp, 15 predicted proteins | sample UWRJL028104C2_FD_180937 | JGI IMG/M metagenome (GOLD analysis project Ga0247737, IMG submission 180937) | Plant litter microbial communities from Arlington Agricultural Research Station in Wisconsin, United States - UWRJ-L028-104C-2 | ecosystem: Environmental > Terrestrial > Plant litter >...
GGCCCGGGCAGGAAGCAGAGGACAGCGAGTGACCACCGAAGCCCCCGCGCCCGAGACTCCGCCCGCCCCCGAGAAGCCGCCGGCGAAGGCGAAGGAGGAGAGCTTTCTCAACCTCTTCTTACACAACCTCTGGTCGGCCAACACCGTCACGGTGACGATCCTGTCGATCTTCCTGGCGCTGGTCATCGGCGCGGTGCTGATCGTCATCTCCGACCCCACCGTGCTGTCGACGTTCTCCTACCTCACCTCCCGGCCCAGCGACGCCCTCACGGCGAGCTGGGACCTGGTCAGTCAGGCCTACGCCGACCTGTTCAAGGGGGCGATCTTCGACCCGGCCGCCGTACGAGCCTGGATCGACGGCAGTGGCGACTGGAAGACCGCCCTGAACCCGCTCTCCGAGACGCTCACCTACGCCGCGCCCCTGGTCTTCACGGGGCTGTCGGTGGCGATCGCGTTCCGCGGTGGTCTCTTCAACATCGGCGGCCAGGGCCAGGCGGTGATCGGCACGATCACGGCCGGGGTGGCCGGCTTCGCCATCGCGCTGCCGGCCGGTCTGCACCTGCTCGTCGCGCTGGCCGCCGGTCTGATCGGCGGGGCGCTGTGGGGGTTCGTGCCCGGTCTGCTCAAGGCCCGCACCGGCGCCCACGAGGTGATCACCACGATCATGCTGAACTACGTGGCCACGCTCTTCCTCGGCTGGCTGATCCTGCAGAGCGGCGTGCAGGACCCGGGCCGCACCGACGCGGTCAGCAAGACGATCGCGTCCAGCGCCGTGCTGCCCGCCCTGCCCCAGCCGCTGCGGGTGCACCTGGGCATCGTGATCGCCGTCCTGGTCACCGCGGCCGTCGCCTGGATGATCAACCGGTCGTCGTTCGGCTTCGAGCTGCGCGCGGTGGGCGTGAACCCGCCCGCCGCCAAGACCGCCGGGATGAGCGTCGGACGCACGTACATCCTGCTCATGGTCGTCGCTGGTGGGCTCGCGGGCCTCGGCGGCGCGGTGCAGGTGCTCGGCACCGCCGACCGGCTGACCGGTCAGGTGGCCGGCAACATCGGCTTCGACGGACTGCTGGTCGCCCTGCTCGGCCGCAACAAGCCGTGGGGCACGTTCTTCGCCGCGATCCTCTACGGCGCGCTGCGCGCGGGTGGCAACCTGATGCAGGTCGACGTGGGTGTCTCGCTCGAACTGGTGACCGTCCTGCAAGCCCTGATCGTGATCTTCATCGCGGCGCCCGCCCTGGTCAAAACGATCTTCCACCTCCGAAATGCCCGTAGCGCGCGGCTCGGCACGACCATGGCGAAGGGTTGGTGAGCGGCGTGTCGACCGCGACCGTGGAAGACCTGACCGAGTCGAGTGCCCCCGAGCGGTTCTGGAACCGGCAGCGCCGGCTCGGCGCCGCCCTGGTGATCATCGGCCTGATCGCCGCCGTGGTCTTCGGATCGTTGGCCGAGTCGGCGCCGGCCCGGTTCACCCTCAGCGAGGACGCCCAGGGGGCCGCCCTCTCGATCAACGGTCAGTTCGGCGCCATCCTGTTCGGCATCGTCACCGTGGCGGCCGGGGCCGCGCTCCTGGCCGGCGTGGCCCGGCGCTGGCAGACGACGCTGCTCAGCATTGGCATCGTGACCTTCGTCTTCTCGTTCCTCTGCTGGCAGGTGGCCGGCAAGTTCCTGCCGTTGGTCGACACGCTCAGCGGCTCGCTGGAGCTCGCGCTGCCGCTGATCCTGGGCGCCCTGGCCGGGGTACTCGGCGAGCGCTCCGGCGTGGTGAACGTGGCGATCGAGGGCCAGTTCCTGATGGGCGCGTTCGGCGCCGCCCTGGTCGGCACCCTGGCCACCAGCGTGTGGGCCGGTCTGATCAGCGCGGTGATCGGCGGCGTGATCATCGCCGCGCTGCTGGCCGTGCTGGCAATCCGCTTCCTGGTCGACCAGGTCGTGGTCGGCATCGTGCTCAACCTGCTCGCGCTCGGCATCACCGGCTTCCTCTACGAGCGGCTCATGCAGCCCGACGCGCTGAAGTACAACTCGCCGCCGCGGCTGCCCGAGTGGCGCGTCCCCGGCCTGGCCGACATCCCGGTCATCGGCCCGGTGCTGTTCGACACCAACCTGCTCGTCTGGCTCGCGCTCGCCCTGGTCGTGGTGATCCACCTCGCGCTCACCCGCACCCGCTGGGGGCTGCGCACCCGGGCGGTCGGCGAGCACCCCACGGCGGCCGACACGGTCGGCATCCGGGTGCGCGGCCTGCGCTACCTGAACGTGCTGCTGGGTGGCGTGGTCGCCGGTGCCGGTGGCGCGTACTTCACGCTGGTCTCGACCGGCGCGTTCAACAAGAACATGACGGCCGGCGCGGGCTTCATCGCGCTCGCCGCGCTGATCTTCGGGCGGTGGACGCCGTTCGGCGCGTTGGGTGCGGCGCTCTTCTTCGGCTTCGCGCAAAAACTCGCGAACTACCTGAGCGCGGTCGGCAGCCCGGTGCCCAACCAGTTCCTCAACATGCTGCCGTACCTCGCGACGATCGTCGCCGTGGCCGGCCTGGTCGGGCGGGTCCGAGCCCCCGCCGCCGACGGTGTTCCGTACGTCAAGAGCTGACCGCCGGGCACGTCAGGCACAATTTGCGGCATGGAGATCGACTGGGCTGGGCTGCGGGCCGCCGCCACCGAAGCGATGCGGCACGCGTACGCGCCGTACTCCGACTTTCCGGTCGGAGCGGCGGCGCTGGTGGACGACGGCCGGGTGGTCGTCGGATGCAACGTGGAGAACGCGTCCTACGGGGTGGGGCTCTGCGCCGAGTGCGGGTTGGTCAGCCAGCTGCACGTGACCGGCGGCGGGCGGCTGGTCGCGTTCTCGTGCGTGGACGCCACCGGCAACCCGCTGATGCCGTGCGGCCGCTGCCGTCAGTTGCTCTGGGAGAACGGCGGGCCGGAATTGCTCGTCGAGTGGCACACCGGGCCGCTGCGCATGGCCGAGCTGCTGCCGCACGCCTTCGGCCTCGAGGACCTCGAACGGGTCAACGGCGCCACCAAGGGCCCCGAGGTGCCCGCCGAGCTGGCCAAATGGCGCGGCCGGGGCACGGTCTTCGTGCACCCCGACCTCTCCGGCGGCGCGACCGTCTGGACGGGTTACTGGGAGCGTTCCGGCGGCAGCCCGGCCGAGAGTGACGCCGCCAAGGGCGTGCTCGAGGAGGGCCCGAACTTCCCGACCGCCGCCGCGGCGGTGGGCTGGGGTCAGGCGCGTACCCCGCGGATCGTGGTGGTCGGCGCCGACGGTGCGCTGGCCTGGGCCGGCGAGGGGGAACCGCCGGAGGGCATCGGATCGAAGTGGAGCGCGGAGGAGAGTTTCGATGAGTGAGTTCGCCGCGGTCGACGTCATCCGGGCCAAGCGGGACGGGCACGCGCTGAGCGACGCCCAGATCGACTGGGTGGTCGACGCGTACACCCGGGGGGTGGTCGCCGACGAGCAGATGTCGGCCCTGGCCATGGCCATCCTGCTGCGGGGCATGACCCCGGCCGAGATCGCCCGCTGGACCGCCGCGATGATCGCCAGCGGGGAGCGGCTCGACCTCTCCTCGATCACCCGGCCGACCGTCGACAAGCACTCCACCGGCGGCGTCGGTGACAAGATCACGCTGCCGCTCACCCCACTGGTCGCCGCGTGCGGCGCGGCCGTGCCGCAGCTCTCCGGCCGCGGCCTGGGGCACACCGGCGGCACGCTGGACAAGCTCGAGTCGATCCCGGGCTGGCGTGCCTCGATCAGCAACGACGAGTTCAAGCGGCAGTTGCAGGACGTCGGCGCGGTCATCTGCGCCGCCGGCGACGGCCTGGCCCCGGCCGACCGCAAGCTCTACGCCCTGCGCGATGTCACCGGTACGGTCGAGGCGATCCCGCTGATCGCGAGCTCGATCATGAGCAAGAAGATCGCCGAGGGCACCGGCGCGCTGGTGCTCGACGTCAAGGTCGGCTCGGGCGCGTTCATGAAGGACCTGGCCGACGCGCGCGAGCTGGCCGGCACGATGGTGCGGCTCGGGCAGGACAGCGGGGTCACCACGATCGCGCTGCTCACCGACATGAACACCCCGCTCGGGCTGGCCGTCGGCAACGCGATCGAGGTCACCGAGTCGGTCGAGGTGCTGTCCGGTGGCGGACCGGCCGACGTGGTCGAGCTGACCCTGGCGCTGGCTCGCGAGATGCTGGCCGCGGCCGGGATCGACGCCGACCCGGCCAAGGCGCTCGAGTCGGGTGCCGCGATGGACACGTGGCGGGCGATGATCCGGGCCCAGGGCGGCGATCCGGACGCGCCGCTGCCCGTCGCTCGCGAGACCGAGGTGCTGCGCGCCCCGGCCGACGGGATCGTGACCGCGGTCGACGCGTACGGGATCGGGATCGCCGCCTGGCGTCTCGGAGCCGGCCGGGCCCGCAAGGAGGATCCGGTCAGCTTCGGTGCCGGGGTGCAGCTCAAGGTGCGGCCGGGCGACGAGGTGCGCGCCGGTGACGTGCTGCTCGAACTGCGCGCCGACGACCCCGCCCGGATCCCGGCGGCCCGGGCCGAGGCGGCCGAAGCGGTCCGGATCGGTGCGGAGCGGCCCACACTTACCAATCTCATTCTCGACCGCATAGCCTGACGCACCATGCAGAAGGCCGCACCCGACCCGCGAGCCGTGCGCGAGGCCAGCCTCGACGAACTGGCCCGGCTGGGCCTGCCGCTGCCGCCGCCCGGCTTCCCGTTGGTGTGGGAGCCGGGCGACACGGTCGAGCTGCGTCCCACGCCCGATCTGGAGGCGCGCACGGCGGTGTTGCACGTGGTGGTGGCGCGCTGCTTCGGCATGCCGACCGAGGCGGCGATGAGCTGGCTGCTCGGATCCCATCTGGTCGACCTCGTCACGCCGCCGGAGTGGCAGTTCGTGATCGGCGCGGCGGGCGACCACCGGTCCTTCGTGCTGCATCACGACGCGGTCTTCGCGCTGGCCTGGCTGCTGGGCCTCAGCGGGCATCTCGACCCGAGGGAACCGCCGGAAGGCCGGATGATGTCCCAGATGCCTGATCTGCCGGCGGGGGAGACCTTCGGCCAGTGGCGGTCGAGGTCGCTGATGTCGCCGCGTGATCCGGTCGAGGCCGCCGTGTTGCTGGATCTCTACTACTGCTTGGACTGGGCGTTCCAGGAGGCCGAGCAGAACGGTCTGGCCATGCCGGGGGAGATCGACGGCAACGCCATCGGCCAGCGGAGGTGGGCCTTGGAGTGGGCGGTCGTCTTCCGCGGGCCCTATCACGACAGGCCGGCCGAATGGGAAGAAGTCGACCTTTCTGTCTAGGGGCTCAGATCGGGTCTGTCTAGAGGCGCTCAGATCGGGCGGTAGGCCGTTATCCGAACTGACGCCGTGACCCGGCTCGGCGCGGTCGGCCGGTTCGCCGGAACGTGATGGGCACTCGGGGTCATGCCGATCAGGGTCCGGACCTCGTCGGCGGTCAGATCCAGCTCACGATCGAGGCTCAGCACTCCGTCCGGCTTGAAGCGGCCACCCAACGCCTCCTCGACCCGAGACGCCTTTTCGGGGTCCACCTGGATCAAGCGGTGGGTGGCGATCAGCTCGCGAAGATGCTCGGGTCCCGGGGTCACCACCAGCAGCAAGCCACCCGGTCGCAGGACGCGATGGAACTCCGGGCCGTTGCGGGGGGCGAAGACGTCCAGGATGACCTCCGCCGCCTGGTCCGCGAGGGGCAGCGGCCGCCACAGGTCGGTCAGCACCGCCGCCGCACGGTCGTGGGCGCGTGCGGCCCGCCGGAGTGCGGGCTTCGAGACGTCAAGGCCCAGCCCGGTAGCCGCCGGCGCGTGATCGAGCACCGCGGCCAGGTAGTCGCCGGTGCCGGTGCCCGCGTCCACGATCAGCCCGCCGGGTGCGCCGGCTGCCTCGGCCAGCGCCGCCGTGATGAACGCGTAGTGCCCGGCCCCCAAGAACGCCGCGCGGTCGGCCACCATCTCGGCGGTGTCGCCGACGTGCGGCATCCGTCCCGCGGTCAGGTCCGCATACCCCTGCCTGGCCATGTCGAAGCTGTGCCCCGGCGGACAGCGCAGCGCCCGATCCACGCGCTCCAGCGGCTGCCGGCAGATCGGGCACCGCAGGTAGGGCAATGCTCCGTCGATCATTGGTTCCCTGCCTCTAGGCTCGGCTGATGGCCGCCATCGCGTACTCCGACATAATCCCGGCGCCGAAAGCGCTGCTGCACGACCACCTCGACGGTGGACTGCGTCCCGCCACGATCGTCGACCTGGCCGCCCAGGTGGGCCATCGGCTGCCCACCACCGACCCGGTCGCGCTGGGTCAGTGGTTCGTCGAGTCGGCCGACTCCGGCTCGCTGGAACGCTACCTGGAGACGTTCGCGCACACCGTCGCCGTCATGCAGAACGAGGAGAGCCTGCACCGGGTGGCCAAGGAATGCGCGCTCGACCTGGCGGTCGACGGTGTGGTCTACGCCGAGGTTCGTTACGCGCCCGAGCAGCACCTGGAGCGGGGCCTCAGCCTCGACCAGGTGGTCGACGCGGTGAACGCCGGCTTCGTCGAGGGCGCGGCCGAGGCGGCCGCGCTCGGCACGCCGATCCGCGTCGGCGTGCTGCTGACCGCAATGCGGCACGCCGCCCGGTCGCAGGAGATCGCCGAGCTCTCCGTGCGCTACCGGGACGCCGGCGTCGTCGGCTTCGACATCGCGGGGGCCGAGGCCGGTTATCCGCCCACCCGGCATCTCGACGCGTTCGAATATCTCCAGCGTGAGAATTTCCACTTCACCATCCATGCTGGTGAGGCCTTCGGCCTGCCGTCGATCTGGCAGGCGCTTCAGTGGTGCGGCGCCGACCGGCTCGGTCACGGTGTGCGACTGGTCGATGACATCACGGGTACGCCGGCGGGCGGTGACGTCGTGCTCGGCCGGCTCGCGGCCTACGTGCGGGACAAGCGCATCCCGTTGGAGCTGTGCCCGTCGTCCAATGTGCAGACCGGCGCCGCGGCCTCGATCGCCGAGCACCCCATCGGACTGCTGCACGACCTGCGCTTCCGAGCCACTGTCAACACTGACAATCGGCTGATGAGCGGTACGTCGATGTCCCGCGAGATGGCGCTGGTCTCCGAGGCGTTCGGCTGGGGCTGGGCCGACCTGCAGTGGTTGACCATCAACGCGATGAAGTCGGCCTTCATCCCGTACGACGAGCGTCTGGCGATCATCAACGAGGTGATCAAGCCGGGCTACGCCAAACTTATCGGCTGAGACACGAGATTGTCACAGATCGGCCACCGCCAGCAGACATTACCGGTTCGGCGGCGGTAATCGTCCGTTCGGCCAGAATGGTCCCTACAAACACTGCGAAATCCGGCATCTCACCTTGCCGATCCTTCGCGACCGCGCCATCGTCTCTCCTGCCCCGATCCTTTACGATCGGGCGCGATCGTTCGGTGTCACCCCCGCGCCGTGTCGATTGTCCTGAGTGACTCTGAGAAAAGCCCGTAGATACAACCAGTGATATTGACCGGCGACGTGGCAGCAACATTTCGTCACACAACCGGTCCGTGTCCGGCGGCCCTTTCTCTTTGACACTCGTCGTGATGGAATCTCGGGGGCCCGGCACGGCAGTCGGCCGTGTGTGGTGCCCGGCAAGCCGAGTGCCGGGGCCCGATACAGGAGGACGGTGACGTGAGCAAGCGCCCCCAGACGGCGACCGGCGTCATGTCGCGTCTCCGTCGGCCGGCCGATCGGCTGCGAGATCTGCCGATCTGGTCGAAGCTTGGCTTGATCATGTTGGTGCCAACCCTGGCGACGGTCATCGTCGGCGTCAGTGGATTGGTCGACCACATCGAGGAAGCCAACAACGCGGAGCGCGCCCGCACCCTTTCGGTGCTGTCGGAGGCCGCCGGTGGTCTAGTCGACCATCTGCAGAACGAACGCGCCTACGGCATGATGATCACGACTATTCAGAACAAGAAAAGCCCGGAGTTCCTGAAGGCCAAAGAGGCCTACAGCGCCGAGCACGCGCAGGTCGATGCAGCCAAGGTCCCCTATGCGCAGCAGAAGGCCGCCCTGGACGACGTGCCGGAAAACGTCGACACCTTGCTCCTGCGGCTCGACCGCAACCTCGAGGACCTGCCGGCCAAGCGCAGCCAGATCGCGAACCTGCGACCCGGCACGGACGTCAAGGACAGCTACACCAAGCTGATCGACGACCTGCTCGGCGTGCGTGACGCGGCCGCGCAGCTGTCCAACGACACCCAGCTCAGCGACCACCTGCGTTCGGTGGCCGCGGTGGCTCAGGCCAAGGAATACGTGGCTGAGCAGCGGGACACCGGCCACGAGGTGCTCGGCGAAGGCGAGTTGACCCAGACCCTGCGGCGCGAGTTCCTGATCGCCGAGACCGGCTTCCAGCTGGCCGGCACCACGCTGGAGTCGGGCGGTTCGCCGGCCGACCGCGCGGCCTTCACCAACATCCAGAACACCGAGGCCGGCCGCGCCGCGACGAACTACATCAATCCGCTGCAGACCCTGCAGGGGCCGAACGTCCGGAACATCCCGTTCACCACCGGTAAGTGGGAAGCGGCGATGATCGGGTACGGCCAGCAGTTCCGGGCCGTCGAGGTCAAGATGGACTCCGACATCGTCACGCAGGCAACCGACCTGCGTAACACGGTGAACCGGCGAGTCTTCATCGAGACCAGCCTGCTGCTCGGGATGCTCCTGCTCGCCATCCTCTTCGCTTGGCTGGTCGCCCGGTCGATGGCCCGTTCGCTGCGCGAGCTGCGGCAGGGTGCCCTCTCGGTCGCCCAGTTCGGTCTGCCGCACGCGGTGAGCCGGCTGCGGGACCCGCAGTTGTCCACATCGCTCACTCCGGCTCAGCTCGCCGACCAGATCGCCGAGCCGCTACCGGTACGCAGCCGCGACGAATTCGGCCAGGTCACCGAGGCGTTCAACGCGGTTCACCTCGAGGCCGTGCGCACGGCGGCCGAGCAGGCAGCTCTGCGGGCCTCCGTCGCGACGATGTTCGTCAACCTCGCCCGCCGTTCTCAGATCCTGGTCGACCGGCTCATCGGTCACCTCGACCGGCTGGAGCGCGGCGAGGAGGACCCGGACCGGCTGGCCGAGCTCTTCCAGCTCGACCACCTGGCCACCCGAATGCGACGTAACGACGAGAACCTTCTGGTTCTCGCCGGCGCCGACTCGACCCGTGTGCAGCGGGAACCCGCAGCCCTGATCGACGTGCTCCGCGCCGCGCAGTCCGAGGTCGAGCACTACACCCGCATCGAGTTCGGCATGATCGACCGGGACATCGAGGTGGCGGCGCACGCCGTCAACGACATGGTCCACCTGGTCGCCGAGCTCTTCGACAACGCGACCGCCTTCTCCCCGCCGAACTCGACGGTCATCGTCGAGGCCCGGCGGCTGGGCGACGGTGCGCTGCTCTCGGTCGAGGACCGGGGTATCGGCATCAGCCGCGAGCAGCTTCGTGAGCTGAACGAGCGGCTCGCCACCCCGCCCACCGTGGACGTGGCCGTCTCTCGCATGATGGGCCTGGTCGTGGTCGCCCGGCTGGCGAACCGGCACGGTGTCAAGGTCGAGCTCCGGCCGGCCGATTCCGACCGGGGCACGGTGGCCGAGGTTGGTCTGCCGCTCTCGGTGCTGACCGCCGGTCAGGGCCAGAACACGCTCCCTGGTGGCCGCATGCCGGTCAGCAGTGGCTACGACGAGCAGGGTCGGCCGGGGATGCCCGAGCCGCTCGCGCTCGAGAGTGGTCGCGGTGGCTACCCGACCGGTCGCCCGTTCGACCCGAACCCGCCGATGAACTCGGGTGGCATGCTCGGCACGGGCGGTCGCTCGGTGCCGGCGTGGTCCGATCTCACCGGTGCGCCGTCCAACGGCTTCGGCTCGAACGGCTCGCTGAACGGCTTCAACGGCGGGAACAACGGCGGTGGTACCGGCAACGGCTTCTACGGTCCGCGTAGCAACGAGGTCATCCCGCCGTTGCCGCCCGGCCACGGAGGCCGGACGTCGTCGCCGCAGGGCTACGCCGGTCCCGACGGGCTGCCGAATCGCCGCAACGGCGATCAGGGCCGCTCCGGCGGTGACACCAACGGGTTCGGCGCGACCATCCCGCGTCAGCTCCCGTCCACCCCCGAGACGCACGGACGGCCTCCGTTCGTCCCGCCCACCTCGGCCCCGCCGACGCCGCCGACCTCCGCTCCGCCGTACGGCAGCGGTCGCCCGATGTCATCGCCGCCCGGGTCGGAACCCCCGATCTCGGCTCCGCCGACCAACAACCCGGTCTCGTCGCCGTCCGGCTCGGTCGCGCCACCGTCGTGGCCGCCGGTCGCGGCGGAACGCGACAACCCGGCCCCGCACGTGCCGGAGAGCCTCGCCGCGGCGCTCGACATGACCGCCGAGCTCCCCCGGTACAAGCCGGAGCAGCGCGGTGACCAGCGTCCGCAGGTCGAACGCCCGTTCAACCCGCAGACCGCGCCGATCCCGTCCTCCGCTCCGCCGGCTACGCCGATCTCCGGAATGCCCACTTCGGGTGGCTCGCAGATCGACGCGCAGCGGGCAGCCGCGGCGGCCCGGGCGGCGCACGAGGTAGCGGCGGCCCAGGCCGCCGACGCCCAGGCCACCGCGGCGGCACAGATCGCCGCGGCGCAGGCCGCACGTCAGCGGGGCAGCAGTCAGGGTCAGTTCGCCGATGAGACGATGGAGCTGCCGATCTTCCGGGAGCTCGAGTCGGCCTGGTTCACCACGGCCCACCCGGCCGAGACCAAGCCGTCGATGCACGGGCTCGAAGAACCGGTCACCTCGCAGCGGATCCCCACCGGGGAGCCGGCTCGATCGATCGGCGTGCCGCAGCCTGCCGTCTCGCCCGAGCCGCGCGACCGTGGCCCGGCTACTGTTGGTGTCGGCGCCCCTCACGGCGCCACGTCGAACGGCGTCAGTTCGAACGGCGCCGGCGCGAACGGCAGCGTTGCCACGACCCCGTGGCAAACCGCGGCCGACGAGGGTTGGCAGGCGGCTCGGGCGGCGGCGGAGACGCCGGTCGAGACGACGACCACGGCGGGTCTGCCCAAGCGCACCCCCATGGCCCAACTCGTCCCAGGCGGCGTCGACCGGAGCGAAAACTCGGTCCAGCGTCGTACCCCCGAGGGTGTCCGCGGTCTCCTCTCCGCTTACCACCGGGGTGTGCAGCGCGGTCGCGTCCAAGAATCGACCAACCCGGAGGAGACTTCGGGCGGGCAGCAGTCCTCGCAGGCTGGCAAGGAGCATGAGGCATGACATCTACGCAGGATCTCGGTTGGCTCCTGGCCAACTTCGCCGACCGCGTTCCCGGCGTCGCGCATGCGATCGCGGTCTCCGCTGACGGTCTGCTCCTGGCGGCCTCGCGGGACCTCCCCCGGGACCGCGCCGATCAACTGGCAGCCATCGCCTCCGGCCTGGTCAGCCTCACTCAGGGTGCCGCAAGGTGCTTCGAGGGTGGCGCCGTGCTGCAGACGGTGGTCGAGATGGACAACGGGTTCCTTTTCCTGATGTCCATCTCGGACGGCTCTTCCTTCGCGGTACTCGCGGCTCGCAGCTGCGACGTCGGACAGGTCGGCTACGAGATGGCCCTCCTGGTCGACCGCGTCGGCGAGGCACTCACTCCCGCGCCGCGTTCCGCGGCCGGGGTTCTCGGCTGAACGGGCAGTCGGCCGGAGTCTTCGGCCGCTGTTCAAAAAGTTGAGAACACGAGACACTTCTATGGGTTCGAGGAAGGGGTGAGCGGTGACGATGCCCGAACGCGATGAGCCGACCGGCGCGCTGGTCAGGCCGTACGCCGTAACCCGTGGTCGGACCCGGCCGAAACTTGAGATAGCGCTGGAAGCGCTGGTCGAGACAACCGTTCGCGGCCGATCTGGCATGAGCCGCGGCGGACAGGGTGGAAGCGAGCATCAGTACATCGCGGCGATGTGCGACGGCGGCCGAGTTCAGTCGCTGGCCGAGATCGCCGCACGCATGCAACTGCCGCTCGGTGTGGCACGTGTAATCGTCGCTGACATGGCCACCGATGGCCTTGTCGCGGTGTACGAGCCCACCTCGCTGGACGACGAGACCGACGCGGTAGGCACGGAACTGCTGGAAAGGGTGCTGAGTGGACTTCGCAGGCTCTGACATGTCGCACCGTCCCGCTGCGGGACGCGTGACATCGGCGAAGATTGTCATCGCCGGTGGGTTCGGCGTCGGTAAGACGACGCTGGTCGGGTCGGTCTCGGAGATCACCCCGCTCACCACCGAGGCCATCATGACCTCGGCGGGTGTGGGTGTCGACGACAACCGGCAGGTTCCGGGGAAGATGACGACCACTGTCGCCATGGACTTCGGCCGGATCAGCATTGATCGCGACCTGATCCTCTATCTGTTCGGAACACCGGGCCAGACGCGTTTCTGGTTCATGTGGGACGAACTGGTGCGAGGCGCGATCGGTGCGGTCGTGATGGTGGACACTCGGCGTCTCGCCGACTGTTTCGCCGCGATCGACTTCTTCGAGCATCGCCGCCTTCCTTACCTGGTGGCGATCAACTGCTTCGACGGCATGCAGTATCACAATGCCCAGGACGTGCGGGACGCCTTGGCGGTCTCGAGTGACGTCCCGGTCGTGAGCTGCGACGCGCGTAACCGTGAGTCGACAAAGAACGTCCTCATCTCGCTGGTCGAGTATGTGCTGACGATGCGTCGTACACGAGCGGTAGCGCCAGCTTGACATAGGGTCGAAACCCCGCTCCGCTGGGTCGGAGCGGGGTTTCGTCATGTCCTCATTCGAGCAGGTTGGGCAGTTCGATCAGGTTGGGCAGTTCGAGCAGGTCATTGACGACCGCCGCCGGCCGATACGGGTCCGGGTCGCTGCGCAGGCCGTCCGCCTCGGGATAGGCTGCGTTGGTCACCAGCACCGGCCGCATCCCGGCCCGGCGGGCGCCGCCGTGCTCCCGGCTGCCCCCATCACCCACGAACCAACACTTGCTCGCCGGCACGCCCAGCCGCTCCGCCGCAGTCGCGTAGAGCCGCGGATCAGGCTTGCGGTGGCCCTCCTCCCAGGAGAAGACGACGGCGTCGAGGCGAGGGGCGTACGGGGTGGTGGGCCATGCCTCGCACAGCTCACTGGAGCAGTCGCTGATCAGCCCGAGCCGCCACCCCTCACCACGCAACTGGTCGAGCAGGTCGAGGGCGCCCGGCCGTGGCCGGCGTACCTGCTCGGCCCCTCGGTTCTGGGCGGCCACGGCCGCGTCGATCTGCTCGTCGGTGGGAGCGACTCCGCAGCGCCGAGCCACAGCGCCGAGCCACGGCGGGCAGCGTATGGCGGGTGTCGCCGAGCCGGCCGATGATCCGCTCCGGAAAGGTCTCGGCCATCACGGCCCAGAAGCCATCCAGCGGGATGCCGAGCACCTCGGCGGTGCCCGCGAACGAGGCCCGGCGGTGCGCCTCGGCCGCGGGGTCGGTCAGGGTGCCGAAGGTGTCCGACGTGCGTACCTCGATGGGCTACGAGCACATCCGTGACGACCGGATCCGGCCCACTGGTTGACCGCTTTTTGGGCGACTATGGGCACATGACAAAGCTGGACGGAAGGCAGATCGCGGCCGAGAAGCTGGACGGGTGGGTCCACCTGCCCGGCGGGCTGCAGACCAGGATCGAGACCCAGGACTTCGGTACGGGGCTCACCCTAGTGAACGCGATCGGCGAGGTGGCCGAGCAGATGAACCACCACCCCGACGTCACCCTGCGCTACCCCGCGGTCGACATCCGCCTGACCAGCCACGACGTGGGCGGTGTGACGTCCCGAGACGTGCGGCTGGCCCGGGCGATCTCGTCGGTCGCCTCGGCACTCGGCCTGCGGCTGTCGGTCGCCGGTGTTTCCCGGCTCGAGTGGGCGTTGGACAGCCCCGAGCAGCAGGCGGTGCGACCGTTCTGGGCGGCCGTGCTGGGGCTGGAGACAAGGTTCGGCGGGGAGTACGCGGTGGGTGACGACCTGACCGACCCGGCCGAGCAATTGCCCGCGGTCTGGTTCCAGCAGTCCGGGCGGGAGGAGCCGCGGCAACGCTGGCATCCCGACGTGTGGATCGACCCGTCCGAGGTACGGTCGAGGATCGACGCTGCGGTGGCCGCGGGCGGGACGGTGGTCAGTGATGCCGAGGCGCCGGCGTTCTGGGTGCTGGCTGACCCTGAGGGCAACCGCATGTGCTTGTGTACGTGGGAGGACCGTTCCGGCCCGCCGTCGTGAGGGTCAGGCAGGAGGACCCGTTCCGGCCCGCCGTCGTGAAGGTCAGGCAGGAGGACCGTTCCGGCCCGCCGTCGTGAGGGTCAGGCAGCCTGAGTGAGCGAAGCCAGCAACCCTCGCAATTCGACCAGAGCCCGCGGATCCTGACGACGACCGCAGGTGTCCACAACCTCAAGTACGCCGTCCAGCAGCCGGGTGGCGCCCCCGACGTCGCCCAGCTGAGCCAGTGCCTGCGCCGCGAGCCAGTCACAATAGGCGCGGCCCGCGCCGGCCGCGCGCATCTGCTCGACCAGGGTGAGGCAGACCTCGTCCAGCCCCGCGGCCAGCACCAGGCGAGCCAGGAAATCGGTACCGTGCAGCCACTCCGGAGTGCCCGGAAAAAGCTCGCGCAACGTCTCGAAGGTGTCGACCGCCTCCTGCTGACGCCCCGCACCGACGAGACTGCGCCCCAGGTCGAGCAGGGTGCGGGCAATCGCGGGAAGATCCGTGCCCGCAGACACCAGCTCATTCAGCGACTGCCGGCCAAGCTCGGCGTTCCGCGCCGCCTTGGCCGCGCGCACCTCGGGACACGCGTAGCCCCCGTGCTCCAGCACGACGGCTGCCCGGGGAGCCGCGACGGTCCGCGGCGGGCCACCGTCCAGCGCGATCAGCCGCTCGTGCACTCGCCCCTGCCACCGCACAGCCCCCGGCCGGAACAAATGCGCGGCAGTATTCGTATACGCCAATTCGTCGTGCGCGTTGTCCACCTCGACTTCGACAACTTCCGCCGAACTCTCCGCCAGCAACGTCCTCAACCGCGAAGAATCTCCGGCATAACGCTGATCGGCGTCGACGCTCAACACCCAGAGAGCGCTCCACCCCTCCAGGGCCCCATTGCGCGCCGCGGCGAAGTCATCGGTCCACCGACCCAGGGTGACGATCGCGCCAAGCTCAGAGGCGAGCTGAGCCGTCCCGTCGATCGACCCGGTGTCATACACATGCACCTCGTCGACGATCCCACGAAGCGACGCCAGACATCCCGGCAACTCAGCCGCCTCGTCCCGCACGATCAGGCTCGCCGCCAGAAACGGAATGCTCACACGCACCTGTTCGGCACTCACGCCACAAACCTGAAGATCAAGCCCCAACCCCGGAAGTACGCCTCGTCAACTCCGACAACCGCAAAGTTACGAACACCGCCTCCGGCGGCTGCCGCCGCGACCAAAGCGCCCCTCACGGCCGCAGCGCGCCCCCGGCCCGGCCCCGCATCCCGGCCCCGCATCCCGGCAACGCATTCGGCCTGGCAACGCACTCGGCCAGGGAGGGTCATTCAACCCCGGTGTGGTGGTTCTGAAGATCTCCAGGGCGGTGACGGTGCGTAACACGTCGGGGAAGACGGGGCTGCAGGCCTTCTGCCCGGCGGGCAGTGAGTGTCGACCGACTTTTGAATGGCCTTCTCGGCGACGCACTGCCGCAAAGCATTCCAGCATCTCTCCCGAGAGGGCGCCCAACTGCCGATCTGAGTGCGTCCGGCCAGGTCGACGAAGGGCTATTGTCGCCGCCTGTCTAGAACTGTCCACCGCTCTGCTAACTGCGAACGGCGGCGGGGGCGACGCGGGGGTGATCTTTCCTTTACGTTCGGTCGTCGGGGGATCAATTGCCCTTTCTCGGAGCGGCGCGGGTTGGCCCCGAAGTGAATGGTGCCGGTCTTCTTCTGTGGTGGTCTGTGCGGTGCCAGGGATGTGTGGTCGAGGTGTGTTGTACTCCGTCGCGGATCGGCTTTTGCCGGTGGTGGCGCGCTGCCGTGCAGGGAGTCCTCGGTGAGTCGGCCGGTGTCGACGTGGCAGGTCGGGATGTGGCGGCGCGTAGCCGATGTTGTCGGCCGGGTGAGCGCCGGGCGGTGACCGGGCTCATCCTGGCCGGGGCCCCCCGCGTGCCCGGCGGCTTTGGCGTGGGGCGGTACCGCTGCTCCAGCTTGGCGTGCGGCTTCGGCCTGCTGGTGTGCGGGTTCGGCCTGGCGTATCGGGTTGGCCTGCTGGTGTGCGGGCTCGGCCCGGTGTGCCGGTGCGGTGTGAGCAGCGGTTTCTGTCCGGGGCGCGGCTTCGGCCTGCTGGTGTGCGGGTTCGGCCCGGTGTGCCGGTGCGGCCTGGTGTGCCGGTGCCGTCTGAGCAG
>Ga0247737_1000455_pt1 | contig 16387 bp, 16 predicted proteins | sample UWRJL028104C2_FD_180937 | JGI IMG/M metagenome (GOLD analysis project Ga0247737, IMG submission 180937) | Plant litter microbial communities from Arlington Agricultural Research Station in Wisconsin, United States - UWRJ-L028-104C-2 | ecosystem: Environmental > Terrestrial > Plant litter >...
GATGCCGGGACCCGCGCCCCAGGTGTATTCACCCTTCAGCGCGTGGGGGATGCCGCAGGCGAACTCGATGACCTCGAGGCCGCGCTGGATATCGCCCTTGGAGTCGGCGACGACCTTGCCGTGCTCGGACGACAGCAGTTCGGCCAGTTCGTTCATGTTGGCCTCGACCAGCCGCTTGAACTCGAACATCACGCGGGCGCGGCGTTGGGGATTGGTCGAGGACCAGCCTTCGAAGGCGGCCTGGGCCGATTGCACCGCGCGATCCATCTCGTTGACGCTGGCCAGCTGGACGCGGGCCTGGACTTCGCCGGTGTTCGGGTTGAACACATCGGCGAACCGGCCCGAGGTCCCGGTGAAGGACGCGCCGTCGATGAAGTGGTTGATGTCGCGCATGGCGGCGTTTCCCTGGAAATCAGACTGTTCTTGTTGGGCGGCGGTTTAGCCGCGCGAGGCGGCGGGCGCCAGTGTCAGCGCGTCCCGCCCGGGACCCATTTCACATCGCCCGCGCCATTGGCGTTGGCGCGTCGGGCGGCGACGAACAGGTGGTCGGAGAGGCGGTTCAGGTAGCGGACGGCCTCGGGCGTCACGGGCGTGCCGGTCTCGACCAGGCGGATGGCGTCGCGTTCGGCGCGGCGGGCGACCGTGCGGGCCAGATGCAGGTGCGCCGACAGGGGCGAACCGCCGGGCAGGACGAAGCTGTCGAGCGCCTTCAGGCTGTCGTTCATCCAGTCGATCTCGGCTTCGAGCCGGTCGATCTGGGACTGGACGATGCGCAGTGCGTCCCATTTCGGCGGGGGGTCGAGCGGAGTGGCCAGGTCGGCGCCGAGGTCGAACAGCTCGTTCTGGATCCGGCCCAACATGGCGTCGATGCGGTCGTTCTGGCCCGAGTGCAGGCGAGCGACGCCGATGACGGCGTTCAGTTCGTCGACCGTGCCATAGGCCTCGACACGCGGGTCGGACTTGGAGACGCGGGCGCCGGACGCCAGGCCCGTGTCGCCGGCGTCACCGGTGCGGGTGTAGATCTTGTTGAGGACGACCACCTCAGCCCCCGTGCGTGGATTTCCACCACAGACCGGCCATCAGCAGCACGATGGCCGTCGCCTGCAGCACGACCCGAAGCCGCATCAGCTTGTTGGAGTTGGTCCGGGCGTAGTCGCCGCCGCGATACAGGGAATAGATGCCGAAGCCGAGGGTGACGGCGACCGCCGCGATGGCGATCAGGACGAGGATGTCGAAGACGTTCATGGGGGCAATCTAGGCCTGGTGGCGGCGGGGCGCCAGCGAGCCGTCAACACCCTGCTAACCCTGCCCTTCCGCGCCATCCTAACCTTTGCCGTGACATGACACCGGGGTCAGGAGCCTGAATGACCGACCGCGCGATCCGTAATCTGGATAATCTGAGGACCTCCGCATCGACGGCGCGGGTGCTCAACCTGCTGAGGGTCAGTCACGAGCACGGACGCTCCGAAGGCTGGCGCGACGCGCCCCTGTTCGAGAACCCCACCCTGAATCGCTGCCTGATCATCAAGCATAGGCTGCGGCGCAACGAGGTCGATGAGTTCCGGGTGCGCCGCTACGTCGCCACCAAGATCATCCTGCCCATCGACGGATCCGACCTGCGCGTCGGCGGTCGCTACATCTTCGTCGACCAGGTCGGCTTCGATCAGATGCTGGAACAGGCCCTGGGTGTGGGGCCGACGCATCCCGACCGTCGTATCCTGTCGCTGATCGACGAACTGCCGAGCCTGGACCCCTTCTTGCTGCGCGAGCAGTTGCGCCGGAACGGCCACACGCCGGACGCCAGCTATTTCAACGTCTCCGAGGCCGATCTCAGGCGGATGGCTGAGTTCGTGTCGAACGAGATCACGCCCCTGGTCGATCTCAGCATGGGGCCCGACATCGATCTGGCCGCCGACAATCCGGTGGCGCGTCTGACGGCCAAGATCATGTCCAACTCGGCCGGCGAGGACATGAGCGCCCTGGGCCAGACCCTGATGCTGCGGCCCGAGGAGTATGAGGAGGGGATCTTCTGCTGGAAGGGCTTCCTCTATTACAAATGGGCGCTGCAGATGATCACCGGCGACATCGGCTGGGTCGTCGACAGCGTGAAACGGGTCAGGCCCTGGGGCCGCGTCGACACCGAACAGCATGTCGCCATCGACCGCGCCAAGGAACAGGTGCGTCGCCGCATCGTCCTGACCTGCGAGGCCACGGCTGACATGCTGCGCGTCTATGACGACGCCTTCCGGGGTCTGACGAAGGAGGGCAAGCCGACGGCCTTCCGCGACTTCCTGCGCGACGCGCCGATCCTGTTCGCGCGTCTGGGCGAGCGTCTGGGCGCCATCCAGCACATCGTCAGCTTCTGGCGCTACCGCATGACCGGCGACAAGTCGGCGCCGGGGGCGGAGGAGTTGCTGGACCTGCTGAGCGACTTCGAGACCAGCCTCTCGGGTCGCGAACGGCCGGACACGCTGGCCCTGGCGGCCTAGGCAAAAAGAAAGGCGGCGCACCGGACTGGTGCGCCGCCTCTTTTGTTCAAACCAACTCGGTCGCGCTCAAGCAGCGAGGCTCCGCGAGCCGAGCGGTAGCGCCTTCTTAGTAACGATAGGCTTCCGGCTTGAACGGGCCTTCGGTCGGCACGCCGATGTAGGCGGCCTGTTCCTTGTTGAGCACCGTCAGCTTGGCGCCCAGCTTGGCCAGGTGAAGCATGGCGACCTTCTCGTCGAGGTGCTTGGGCAGGGTGTAGACCTGGTTCTCGTAGGCCTTGATGTTGGTCCAGAGTTCGATCTGGGCCAGCGTCTGGTTGGTGAAGGACGCCGACATCACGAACGACGGGTGACCCGTGGCGTTGCCCAGGTTCACCAGGCGGCCTTCCGACAAGAGGATGATCTTCTTGCCGTCCGGGAACTCGACGTGGTGGACCTGCGGCTTGATCTCGTCCCACTTGAAGTTCTTCAGGCCGGCGACCTGAATCTCCGAGTCGAAGTGGCCGATGTTGCAGACGATGGCGTTGTTCTTCATCGCGCGCATGTGCTCGACGGTCAGGACGTCCAGGTTGCCCGTGGCGGTGACGAAGATGTCGGCCTCGCCGGCCACGTCCTCGACGGTGACGACTTCATAGCCTTCCATCGCGGCCTGCAGGGCGCAGATCGGATCGACTTCGGTGACCTTCACGCGGGCGCCGCCCTGACGCAGCGAGGCGGCCGAGCCCTTGCCCACGTCGCCGTAGCCGCAGACCACGGCGACCTTGCCCGACAGCATGACGTCGGTGCCGCGACGGATCGCGTCGACCAGCGATTCACGGCAGCCGTACAGGTTGTCGAACTTGGACTTGGTGACGCTGTCGTTGACGTTGATGGCGGGGAACGGCAGGTCGCCCTTCTTGGCCATTTCGTACAGGCGGTGGACGCCCGTGGTGGTTTCTTCCGACACGCCGCCGATGGCGTCGCGGATGGCCGAATAGAAGCCGGGCTTCTCGGCGATGTAGCGCTTCATGACCTTGAAGAGGGCTTCCTCTTCTTCGTTCTGCGGGTTGGCCAGCAGGGATAGGTCTTTTTCAGCCTTCGGGCCGAGCACGCACAGCAGGGTCGCGTCGCCGCCGTCGTCGAGGATCAGGTTCGGATAGCCGCCGTCGGCCCATTCGAAGATCTTGTGGGCGTAGTCCCAGTACTCTTCCAGGGTCTCGCCCTTGGTGGCGAAGACCGGGGTGCCGTTGGCGGCGATGGCGGCCGCGGCGTGGTCCTGGGTCGAGAAGATGTTGCACGACGCCCAGCGGACGTCGGCGCCGAGGGCTTCCAACGTCTGGATCAGGACGGCGGTCTGGATCGTCATGTGCAGCGAGCCGGCGATGCGGGCGCCCTTGAGGATCTGTTGCTTGCCGAACTCTTCGCGCAGCGCCATCAGGCCCGGCATTTCCGTTTCGGCGATGGCGATCTCTTTATTGCCGAAGGGGGCGAGCGAGATGTCGCGGACGATGTAGTCGGTCATGAAGGCGGCTCCTTGAGCGCGGCAGGGTTCGAAGATTGCGCGCGCCTATAGCCCGCGAACGGACGCAGGGCAACAATCATATAAGGATGTCTTTATATGATGCGCGCTGCTGGTTCTCCGCGATCTGGAGAGTCATTGTGTCTCCGTGATGAAGCCCGGCCCAATGATCACGCTCGGCCTAGGTACGTTCGTGCTGTTCTCAGTGCTGGCGGGTCTGACGTTGTTGTCCGGAGCTAACTATGCCGCTCCGGGCTGCACCGGGCCCGCCGTGCAGCGATGCGACTATATCGCGACGGCCAAGGTGGCGGTGGCGCAGACAGAGCACCATCCATTTCAGCCGGATCTGGGGTTCGAGGTTTTCGATCAGGGGTCGTCGGTCCTGATTCAGCAATACACCCCACCCGGCGAGCCGGAGCTCAACCACGCGCCATCGGTCCTGATCGACAAGCGGAGTTGCAGGGTCTGCTCGGTCGATTGGCAGGTTCCGACGCCCTATGACCGTTCGAGCCCACAGCGGGGCCGCCTGTTGGAGCGGATACCGGCTGAAGACGCGAAAGGCGCCGCCGAACGGGCGAAGAGGTGGGAAGGCGGCCCTGGCGGAATCAGCCTGCTCTGATCAGGCCGCCGCCTGCTCGGCCTTCCTGAGCGCCGAGGCTCGGACCTTCTCGCTCTCGGACTTCAGCTGGCCGCAGGCGGCGAGGATGTCGCGGCCGCGCGGGGTGCGGATGGGCGAGGCGTAGCCGGCCTTGTTCAGGATGGCGGCGAACCGCTCGATCGTCTTCCAGTCCGAGCACTCGTAGTCCGTGCCGGGCCAGGGGTTGAACGGGATCAGGTTGACCTTGGCCGGGATGCCCTCGATCAGCTTCAACAGGGCGCGGGCCTCGTCGGGGCTGTCGTTGACCCCCTTGAGCATCACGTATTCGAAGGTCACGCGGCGCGCGTTGGAGATGCCCGGATAGGCGCGGATGCCGGCCATCAGGGCTTCAAGATTGTACTTCTTGTTCAGCGGCACGAGGACGTCGCGCAGGGCGTCGTTGGTGGCGTGCAGGCTGATCGCCAGCATGGCCTGGGTGCGGGTTCCGAGCGCGTCGAGCTGGGGCGTGACGCCACTGGTCGAGACCGTGATCCGGCGGCGCGACAGGGCGATGCCCTCGTTGTCACTGATGATGTCGATCGCGTCGGAGACGTGGTCGAGATTATACAGCGGCTCGCCCATGCCCATGAAGACGATGTTCGACAGGCGGCGGTCTTCCTTGGGCGACGGCCATTCGTTGAGGTCGTCGCGGGCGACCTGGACCTGGGCCACGATCTCGGCGGCGGTCAGGTTGCGCACCAGCTTCTGGGTGCCCGTGTGGCAGAAGGTGCAGTTGAGCGTGCAGCCGACCTGGGACGACACGCACAGGGCGCCGGCGCGGCCGACGTCGGGGATGTAGACGGTCTCGATCTCGATGCCCGGCGCGGTGCGGATCAGCCATTTGCGCGTGCCGTCGGCGGACACCTGGCGCTCGACGATCTCGGGGCGGGCCAGGGTGAAGGCGGCGGCCATGGCCTCCTGGGCGCTGCGGGCGATGTTGGTCATCGCGGCGAAATCGGTGACGCCGTAGTGGTGGATCCAGCTCCACACCTGGGACGCGCGCATCTTGGCCTTTTCCGGCGGGCAGATGTCGGCGTCGATCAGCGCCTGACGCAGGCCCGCGCGCGTCAGCCCGGACAGGTTGACGGGGGCCTTGGGAGCCGGGGCAGAGGTGCGCGACAGGTCGAGCGTAACGCTCACGGGCGGTGATCCTGAGTGGAGGGGAGCGCGCCTTATAGCACGGATCGGGCTGGATTTAAGGCGTCCGCTTCCTTCTCCCCTTGCGGGAGAAGGTGGCCGAGCGAAGCGAGGTCGGATGAGGGGTCACTATGACCGCCGAGAATGGATCTGGCTCAGCGCGCATCGGCCGATGGTGTGACCCCTCACCCGACCGCACAAGGACGACGGCTATCGCCGCCGTGTGCGGTCTCCCTCTCCCGCAAGGGGAGAGGGAATCAAAGGATGAACCGGCTGAGGTCCGCGTTCTTCGACAGGTCGCCGACCTTCTCGCGCACGGCGTCGCCGTCGAAGGTCAGGGTCTGGCCGCCGAGGTCCGAGGCCTTGAACGAGGTCTCCTCCAGCACCCGTTCGATCACGGTGACCAGCCTCCGTGCGCCGATGTTCTCGACCGTGCCGTTGGCCGCGACCGCCGCGTCCGCCATCGCCTCGACGGCGTCGGGGGTGAACTCCAGCGTCACGTCCTCGGTGGCCAGCAGGGCCTGGTTCTGGCGGATTAGGTTTGCCTCGGGCTCGGTCAGGATGCGCACGAAGTCGTCGCGGGTCAGGGCCTTCAGCTCGACGCGGATCGGCAAACGACCCTGCAGTTCGGGCAGAAGGTCGCTGGGCTTAGCGAGGTGGAAGGCGCCCGAGGCGATGAACAGGACGTGGTCCGACTTCACCGGCCCGTATTTGGTCGAGACCGTGGTGCCCTCGATCAGGGGCAGCAGGTCGCGCTGGACCCCTTCACGCGACACGTCGGCGCCGCCGCGATCCTGACGGCCGGCGACCTTGTCGATCTCGTCGATGAAGACGATGCCCTCGTTCTCGGCCAGCAGCAGGGCTTCGCGGGTCAGGCTGTCCTGATCCAGCAGCTTATCGCCCTCTTCGGTCACCAGAGGGGCGACGGCGTCCTTGACCGTGGTGCGGACCGACTTGGTGCGGCCGCCCCCGAGCTTGCCCAGCATGTCGGACAGGTTCAGCAGGCCGACGTTGCCGCCCCCGCCGACATCCAGCCCCTGGATCGGAGAGGCGTTGTCGGCCAACTGGATCTCGATCTCCTTGTCGTCCATCTCGCCGGCGCGCAGCTTCTTGCGGAAACTGTCGCGGGTCGCCGGCTGGGAGCCGGGACCGACGAGGGCGTCGAGGATCCGCTCCTCGGCGGCGGCCTCGGCCTTGGCGCGGACGCCCGTGCGGCGGCCGTCGCGGACCATGACCAGGGCGGCCTCGACCAGGTCGCGCATGATCTGATCAACGTCGCGACCGACGTAGCCGACCTCGGTGAACTTGGTCGCCTCGACCTTCAGGAACGGGGAGCCGGCCAGCTTGGCCAGGCGGCGCGCGATCTCGGTCTTGCCGACGCCGGTCGGGCCGATCATCAGGATGTTCTTGGGTGTGACCTCGTCGCGCAGGTCGTCGGGCACGCGCTTGCGACGCCAGCGGTTCCTGAGAGCCACGGCGACGGCGCGCTTGGCGTCGTCCTGGCCGACGATGAAGCGGTCGAGTTCGGAAACGATTTCGCGGGGAGACAGATCGGTCATGACCCGCAGATAGTCGCTGTCAGCCCGCTGCGGGAGAGGGCGGCGTCACGGGAGCCGGGGGCGGATCGCTGATGATCTGGGCAAAGACCAGCACCCAGCCCATGGATCGCTTCTGCCACAGGTGGACGTAGTGACCTGCCCGTGGCGCGTCGTCGCGGGTCCACAGCGCCCGGCCGTAGGTCCAGACCATGTCGCCGGCGTCCGACGAACCGCCGCCGAACGGGGCGCTGAACTCGAACCTGTGCGGCCAGGCGTCGAGTGCGGCCGGGAAGGCCGCGGCCCCGATGGCCGGCGGCAGGGGCGCGACATAGAGGCGGCCGTCGGGGGCCAGGAGGGAAAGGTGCGCCTGCTTCTGGTCGCGCAGGGCGGAGGCGGCCAGAACGGCCTCGACCGTCCGCACCTCCGACATGGCGGCGTCGGGGCTGGGCGCCCCCAGGATGGAGGTCGGCAGCAGCAGGGGTTCGGTGTCCGGGCCGGGCACGTCGGCGGCGCTGGCGCCGACCCCGCCGTCATAGACCCATTTCCACGACCCGTCGGGCTGCAGCTTCCAGATGGTGAAGTAGTGGCCGGTGCGGCGGCCCCCGACCTCGACCCCGCCGGTGGTGAAGCCCAGGTCGCCGGACTTCGAGATGCCCGCCCAGTTCGGCCACCAGGCCAGGGATGGCGCGGCCGGGTCGAAGACGGCGTGCGGGTCCAGCACTTCGTGCGCCAGACGCGGCGTCCCGCCCGCGATTATGATCGCGTCGTCGGCAGACCACTTCAGGAAGGAGCCGTCCACGCCCATGGTCAGGCCGTCCGCGGCGAAGGCGCGCTCGGCCGCCACGACGTGCGAGGCCTCGGCGGGCTGGGCGCAGGCCGGGCGGGCGAAGGCCAGCAACAGGGCGGCGAGGACGATCAGACGAGGCATGGGAAACTCCAGCCCCCAGTCATGCCGGGATCGGCATGGATGTCCCGTTAAATCGCGGACAGGCGGACGGGTTCGCCCTGACGATTCCTGACCGGGCCGGGAGGGGCTTGTTTCGCGACCGCCTGCCGCGCCTCCCGAGCGGGCTTACAGCCGCTCCACCGTCAGGTTGCCGTTGGTGTAGACGCAGATGTCCGCGGCGATTGCCATGGCGCGACGGGCGACCGCCTCGGCGTCCAGTTCGGTGTTGTCGATCAGGGCCCTGGCGGCGGCGAGAGCGTAGTTGCCGCCCGAGCCCACGGCGGCGACGCCGTACTCCGGCTCCAGCACATCGCCGACGCCGGTGACGGTGAAGATGGCGTCCTTGTCGGCGACCAGCAGCATGGCCTCGAGCCGGCGCAGGTAGCGGTCCGTGCGCCAGTCCTTGGCCAGGTCGACGCAGGCCCGGGCCAGCTGGTCCGGATACTGCTCCAGCTTGGCTTCCAGCCGCTCAATCAGGGTGAAGGCGTCGGCCGTGGCCCCGGCGAAACCCGCCAGCACCTTTCCGCCCGCCAGGGTGCGGACCTTGCGCGCCGCGCCCTTGACGATGGTCGCGCCCATGGAGACCTGGCCGTCGCCGGCGATCACGGTGCGGCCGTCCTTGCGCACGGCCAGGATGGTGGTGCCGTGCCAGTCGGGGAAGTTGTGGGGGGGCTGGGTCATCCCGGTCAGATGGCGACCGAAATGCGGCGGGGCAAGTCGAAAGCTTTGCAAAAACAGCGTTCGAGCTTAGCCATATTTTGACCGATGTAACCCGTTACAAAGGCACAATCAAGCTCCCAACAATCAAGAATGAGACCAAGCTTTGCTTTACCGCGTCATCATCGCTGCTGAGACGGTCGGATCGACGGGCGCTTCGACCCTGTCGATCGCCCAGATTCTCGGGGTGTCGGAGCGCAATAACCGGCGCGACGGCATCACCAGCTGCATGATGTTCCATCAGGGCTATATGATGCAGGTGATCGAGGGCGCGCGCGTCGATATCGACCGCCTGCTGCGCCGTCTGGGCGAGGATCGTCGTCTCCAGGGTCTCAAGGTCCTGGTCGACAAGCCCGTCGCCGAACGCGCCTTCACGGATGGCGTCAGCCTGTGCGGCGACGCCCAGACCATGCTGTCGGCCGTCGGCCAGCCCTGCCTGTCCCTGCTCAGCGCTTACGAGGCCGAGCGGATGCTGGACTTGCGTCAGGCGGCGTGACGCGAACCCCCGCTCCCCCTATCTGGAGCGGATGAGCTTTTCCAAAGACGAGGTCGAACGCTACGCCCGCCACCTGGTGCTGTCCGAAGTCGGCGGCCCGGGCCAGCAGAGGCTGAAGGCCGCGACCGTGGTCATCGTCGGCGCGGGCGGCGTGGGGTCTCCGGCGGCCCTCTATCTGGCGGCGGCGGGCGTCGGGACGCTGAGGATCATCGACGGCGACGTCGTCTCCCTGTCCAACCTGCAGCGCCAGATCCTGTTCGACACCACCGATGTCGGCCGGCCCAAGGTCGAGGCGGCGGCGGGACGACTGGACGCCATCAATCCTCATGTCCGCGTCGAGGCGCTCAACCATCCGCTGACGGCGGAGAATGCCGCCGACGTCATCGCCGGGGCGGATGTGGTGTTGGACGGGACCGACGATTTCGAGACCCGACATCGGGTCAACGCGGCCTGCGTGACGGCGGGCGTGCCGCTGGTGTCGGGCGCGCTGGGCCGGTGGACGGGCCAGGTCGGGGTGTTCCAGGGCAAGCCCTGCTATCGCTGCCTGGTGCCGGATAGTCCGCCGGACGCCGAAACCTGCGCCCGCGTCGGCGTGGTCGGGGCCCTGGCCGGGGTGATCGGAGCGATGGCGGCGCTGGAGACGATCAAGCTGATCACGGGTGCGGGCGAGACCCTGACCGGACGGCTGATGCTCTATGACGGTCTGTCGGCGACCAGCCGGACGGTGACGGTCACGGCCGATCCGGAATGCCCCGTCTGCGGGATTTAGATCCTCCCCGTCGGGGGGGGAGATGGCGCGGAGCGACTTCGCGACGTGACGGAGGGGGCCCACCCAGACACCGGGTCTGCGTCAAGCCCCCTCCACCACTTCGTGGTTCCCCTCCCCCGATGGGGGAGGAATATTACTCCGGACGCGCGCGCTTCTTGCGGAACGACGGGTTCAGGATCTGCTTGCGCAGACGGATCGACTTGGGCGTGACCTCGACCAGTTCGTCGTCGCCGATGTAGGCGATGGCCTGTTCCAGCGACATCTGGCGCGGCGGGGTCAGGCGCACGGCCTCGTCCTTGCCGGAGGCGCGGACGTTGGTCAGTTGCTTGCCCTTGATCGGGTTGACGTCGAGATCGTCCCAGCGGGCGTTCTCGCCGATGATCATGCCTTCGTAGGTCTTCTCGCCGGCTCCCACGAACATGATGCCGCGGTCTTCCAGGTTCCACAGCGCGAAGGCGGCGGTGTCGCCGTCCGAGTTCGAGACCAGCACGCCCTTCAGGCGGCCGGCGATCTCGCCCTTGTAGGCTTCGTAGTGGCTGAACACGCGGTTCAGCACGCCCGAACCGCGCGTGTCGGTCAGGAACTCGCCCTGATAGCCGATCAGCGAGCGCGACGGGGCCTTCAGGCTGATGCGGGTCTTGCCGGCGCCCGACGGACCCATGTCGGTCATCTCGGCCTTGCGGGCCGACAGCTTCTCGATGACCACGCCGGAGTATTCGTCGTCGACGTCGATCATGACGTCCTCGATCGGCTCCATCTTCTCGCCGTTCTCGCCTTCCTGGTAGACCACGCGCGGACGCGAGATCGAAACCTCGAAGCCTTCACGGCGCATGTTCTCGATCAGGACGCCCAGTTGCAGTTCGCCACGGCCGGCGACTTCGTAGGCGTCGCCGCCCTCGGTCGTCGTGACGCGGATGGCGACGTTGGCTTCGGCTTCCTTGAGCAGGCGGTCACGGATGACGCGCGACTGGACCTTGTCGCCTTCGCGACCGGCCAGCGGGCTGTCGTTGACCGAGACGGTCATGGAGATGGTCGGCGGGTCGATCGGCTGGGCCGGCAGGGCGTCGGTGACTTCCATGGCGCACAGGGTGTCGGCCACGGTCGCCTTGGACATGCCGGCGATGGCGACGATGTCGCCCGCTTCCGCGCCCTCGTCGACGGCCTGACGCTTCAGGCCGCGGAAGGCCAGCACCTTGGTGATGCGGCCGCGTTCGATTTCCTTGCCGTCGCGGTCCAGGGCGTGGATGGCCATGCCGGGAACGGCCTTGCCGCTCTCGATACGGCCGGTCAGCAGACGGCCCAGGAACGGATCGCTTTCGATCAGCACGTTCAGGATCTGGAACGGCTTGTCCTTGTTCTCGGCGACCTTGGGCGGGGGCACGTGCTCGACGATCAGGTCGAACAGCGGGGCCAGGTTATCGTTGGGGACGTTCAGGTCCATCGTCGCCCAGCCGTTGCGGCCCGAGGCGTAGATGTGGGGGAAGTCCAGTTGCTCGTCCGTCGCGCCGATGGCGGCGAACAGGTCGAAGGCTTCGTTGTGGACGCGGTCCGGATCGGCGTGGGCGCGGTCGACCTTGTTGATGCAGAGGATCGGACGCAGGCCCATCTTCAGCGCCTTGGTCAGCACGAACTTGGTCTGGGGCATGACGCCCTCTTCGGCGTCCACCAGGATGACGCAGCCGTCCACCATGCCCAGGATGCGCTCGACCTCGCCGCCGAAGTCGGCGTGACCCGGGGTGTCGATGATGTTGATGCGCGTGTCGCCGGCCTTGCCGTGCCAGAGCACCGAGGTGCACTTGGCCAGGATGGTGATGCCGCGTTCCTTCTCCTGGTCGTTGGAGTCCATCGCGCGTTCGGTCTGGGCCTCATTGGCTCGGAAGACGCCGGACTGGGCCAGGAGTTGGTCCACCAGGGTCGTTTTGCCGTGGTCGACGTGGGCGATGATGGCGACGTTGCGAAGGTTCATTCTGTTTCAATGCGAATAGGCGGCCGACAATGCGGTGGCCGCTCGTTAGAGGCGTCATGCGGGGAGCGCGCGCCTCATACAGGTTGGGCGGCGGAAAGGCCATAGCGACCCAAGATGGCGACCGTTTGACAGTCTCCCGGTCGGGGAGCAGCGTTCGCGCCTTGGCTCAGGGAGTAGACGGATGAAGCGTTGGATCGTGGCGGGGGCCGTGGCCCTGATGTGCGCCGGCGGGGCGGCGGGGGCGCAAGAAGACGACTCCCTGTCTCCGGCCGAGATCGTCGCGGCGCGTCAGGCGGCTCTGGGCCTGTCCGGCGTGGCCATGGGCTCGATCAAGGCGGGGCTGGATTCGGGCGCCGAGTTGCGGAGCCTGGGCTTCCCGACGGGGACGCTGGCGAAATGGGCGGCCGCCCTGCCGTCGATGTTCCCGGCCGGCACCGGGCCGGACACCATCGGCGAGGGCACGCGGGCCAAGGCCGAGATCTGGACCGATCGCGCGGGCTTCGAGGCCAAGGCGGCGGACTATGCGGCGGCGACGGCGCGTCTGCGCGATGCGGTGGCCTCGGGCGACGCGGCCCTGGCCCAGACGGAATGGGCGGCCGTGCGGACGTCCTGCGGTTCCTGTCACGACGCCTATCGATCCTAGCCGAGCGCCGGCCGGAAAGAAAAAGGGGCGCACGATGCATCGTGCGCCCCTTTCCTGTGTCGTGAGGATCCGCGATCAGACCTTGGCCGACCGGCTCCTGATCCAGGCGTAGAGAGCGACGACGAGAATCGCGAAGGCGACGATGCCCGTGGTCACGGCGGGCCAGTTGTCGCCGACCGGGAAGAAGCGGGCGAAGGGGGCGTCATCGCCGGTGCCGACGATGATCCCGGCCGTCATGACCAGGAACAGGCTCTCGCCCACGATCAGGCCCGAGGCCAGCAGCACGCCCATGCGACGGCCGACGTCGGCGAAGCGGGTGGTCTTGATGACCTTGTCGTAGAACCAGCCGGCCACGGCGCCGATCACCAGCATCGTGGTCACGGCGGCCGGCAGGTAGAAGCCGATGCCGACGGCCAGAGGCGGCAGCTTGACCTTGCCCTTGGTCGAGGCGTTGAGGACGGCGTCCAGAATGATGATGACCACGCCGATCACCGCGCCGATGCCGATCAGGTCCCAGCGCAGATCGCCGCCGATGACGCCGCGCGCCAGGGCCGAGATCAGGGTGGCCTGAGGCGCGGCCAGAGGCTCGTCGGCGATGCCCGGAGGGCCGCCCTCGAAGCCGAAGGCCTTGTTCAGCAGGTTGAGGATCAGGGGGATGACGATGGCGCCGGCGCCGACGCCGACGATCAGGGCCGTTTGCTGACGCCAGGGCGTGGCCTCGACCAGCTGGCCGGTCTTCAGATCCTGAAGGTTGTCGTTGGCGATGACGGCGACGGCGAAGACCACGGCCGTGACGATCAGGGCGAAGGCCACGACCGACGGATCGGCGGGCAGGCCGGCGATGGCCAGGACGCCCAGCATCAGCACCGATGCGATGACGACGGCCAGGATGCCCACGCCCGACACCGGGCTGTTCGACGAGCCGATCAGTCCGGCCATGTAGCCGCAGATGGCGGCCACGGCGAAACCGATGAAGACCACATAGATCAGCCCGCCGCCGACCAGCAGGGCGGTCGAGCTGGCCAGCGTCGGGTTGCCCTGCGCGAACCAGGCCAGGATGCCGCCGATGCCGATCAGGCAGGCGATCGACAGGCCGGCGACGATGTTGATCGGGATGTCCTGCTCGGTGCGGTCCAGGATCTCGCCCGCGTTGCGGCGGCGGTTGGCGGCCAGCGCGGACGTCAGCCCGCCGATCAGCGGACCGGCCAGTTTGATCAGGGTCCAGATGGCGGCGACGCCGATGACGCCCGCGCCCATGAAGCGCACTTCCTTGCGCCAGACGGTCGAGGCCAGTTCCTCGGCCCCGACGCCGGCGGGCAGGGTGGTGGCGATGGACGGAATGCCGTGGGCCGTCAGCCAGGCGATGGTGTCGGGGCTGGTCAGGATCGGCACCGCGATGCCCCAGGCCAGCAACAGGCCGAACGCCTGGGCCAGACCCACGGTCAGGCCGATCAGGTGGCCGGCGCCCAGAAGCGCGAACTGCATGCCGAAGCCCATGCCCGTCGCGCCGCCGCCCAGGGAGGCGGGGAGCTTGATGAATTTCGCGGCTTCGCCTGCGAAGACCCGGCCGGCGACCAGGAGGGCGTAACCGGCCGAGACCAGCGAACCGACGATGACGACCAGCAGGCCCGCCTTGTTCTCGCGCACGGCGCTTTCGGTCTGTTCGGCTCCGCGCGAGCCGACGGTAAGGACCTCGGCGGCGGCGACGCCTTCGGGATAGGGCAGGCCGGCCTCCACCACGAGGGCGCGGCGCAGCGGGATGGAGAAGGTGACGCCCAGGACGCCGCCGAAGACGCAGATCAGCACCGATTCCCAGAACGGGAACTCCAGCCACCATCCAACCATGACGAGGCCGGGCAGGACGAAGATGATCGAGCTCATGGCCCCGCCGACCGAGGCCACGGTCTGGACGGTCATGTTCTCCCAGATGGTGGAGGTCTTGAACGCCCGCAGGATGGCCATGGAGATGACCGCCGCCGGGATGGCCGAGGCGAAGGTCAGGCCGACCTTCAGCCCCAGATAGGTGTTGGCCGCGGTGAACACGACCGCCAGCAGACAGCCCAGCACAAGGGCGCGGATCGTGAGTTCGACGCGCTTCTTCGGCGCGGCGGCGGGCGTATCGGTCATCAGGCGTTCCCTCGAAGAAGCCCCAGACCTAATCCCGAAACGGCGCCGCTAGCAACGCTGCGGCGCCGAAGAGGTCGAGGTTACCGCTGGACCCACTGCCCGGCCGCATTCCGGTACCACTGGCCCGTCGAGATGCGCGGCATCAGCTGGCTCTCGAACATCCGGGCGGCGGCGACCTCGGTGGAGGTGCCGACGTCGGCGGCCGAGGCGGCGTAGACCCGGCGGCGAGCGCTGTTGGTCGCGGTCACGGCGGTCTGCAGGTCCGGATTGGCCGTGGTGCGGACGCCGAGATAGCCGTCGGCCTGTTCGCCGACGACGCCCTGAGCCTTGGCCGCGTCGATCAGCGACTTCTGGGCCGGGGTCTGGGCCCAGGCCTTGCTCAGGGGGGCGGCTCCGGCGGCCACGCCCAGCGCGATCACGGCGGCGCCCAGAACGAACAGCTTGCGGAAGGTCATGGGAGAGGTCTTTTCCATCAGAACAGATTGGGGTTTTCGGCCAGCAGGTCTTGCAGTTCGCGATCCAGCCGGACGCGCACGTCGGCGTCCAGCTTGGCGTAGATCTCGATCGGCGCGACCTCGAGCCGGATCGTCGGGGTGCAGGCGCCCAGCATGGCCGAGGCGGCGAGCGCCAGAAGGCCCAGACGGGCGGCGCGGGATGGCGGCGATAGGGTCATGCGGCGGTCTCCGAAGTCATCAACGCTCTCACTGGCCCGAGGGATGCGCCCCGGGGTGTGAACGGGCTCTGAACGGTCAAGGCTGTGTCTCGTCAGGATCGGGGTCGGGCTCGCCGTTCCGGGCGCGGTTCACGGCCAGCAGGTCCGAGACGAGCTGGTTCAGGTTCAAGGTCGTGTCGAGCGTCAGGTTGATCCCCGTGCCCGACGGCAGGGGCAGGGTCCGGTTCAGGAACTCCCGGCTGATCAGTTCCGACAGGCTGAGGCGCAGTTCCTGACGTTGGGGCGGATCGTGGCGGCCGACGATGTGGAAGCGAACGCCCAGCCGTCCGCCGTCGGCGCTGTCCACGTCGGCGGTCAGGGTGTCGAAGGCCAGGTTCTCCATCGCCTGATAGGCCAGGTCCTCGACGGTGTTGGGCGGAACATCGCCGCCGCCTCCGGCTTCGAGATCGGACAGGGCCTCGCGCTGGATTGAGAGACGGCCCGGCTGGGCGGCGTAGAGGGTCCCGCCCGCGATCCGCACGCCTGCGTCGGGATCGGAAGTAAAGGGCAGGCGGCCGGACACCACCGCATCCAGCTTGACCCGATCTCCAAAGCCCGAGCCCGCGATCAGGTCGCCCAGCTGCACCCGGTCCAGAACGATGACGCCGGAGAAGGGTCGCCGGTCGAGCGGCACGGAGAAGGGCTCGACGCTGACGGTGCCGCCCGCCGCATGGATGTCCCCGCCGGCGACCATCAGCGCCGCCTTGTCGAGCGA
>Ga0247737_1000456_pt1 | contig 16371 bp, 16 predicted proteins | sample UWRJL028104C2_FD_180937 | JGI IMG/M metagenome (GOLD analysis project Ga0247737, IMG submission 180937) | Plant litter microbial communities from Arlington Agricultural Research Station in Wisconsin, United States - UWRJ-L028-104C-2 | ecosystem: Environmental > Terrestrial > Plant litter >...
AGCTATTAGTATTCATATTGGTCCTTACACGATAGAATGGTCAACCTTCGTAAAGGCAATTCAGTGGTACATTGAGGATATTGACTTTGTATACAAATCAATTGTAGATTCAGATTCGTTCTTTAACAATGCCTGTTCACTACGCGAGGCATGGGCCAGGAGAACCTTTCTAGAAGGCAGTGCCGACAGTATTCAATTTTTGTTAGGAGTATTCGGTCATTGGAAGGCTACCTGCCCTTCGGACAAAGTTTATGGGCTTCTAGGACTATCGAATGAACACGATGCAGAAGGCTTATTGGTCGATTATGATCTATCCATAACACAAATCTTTTCGAACGTTGTTCGATTTCATATTGAGCGAGACAGAAGACTTGATATTTTGGCGCAGTGCCACAATCCTCCCATATTTCAAGGTCTGCCATCCTGGGTTCCAGATTGGACGCCCGATCGGATGTATAGACAAACTCTTTCTGAATCATACCGACCACCTGGCTCAGCAAAGGTCCTTTTTCAACCGGCGGACGAAGCTGGCGGCAACCGATGGCTCATACCTGTAAATCTCCCACTCCCAGCCGAAGGTTACGGAACTTGGGAGCAATCTCCATCTATCCCGTTAGAAATGAACTTCTCTGCTACCTTGCACACGAAAACAGAATTCAAGTTTCCAGCTCAAGAGAACATGCCAAGCTTTAGATGTTTGCAAGGTGCTGACCCATCCGCTGAAAGTATCATGGTGCTCGCGGGATGCGTAGTCGATGAGATTGAATCCGTCAGTAAGCCGCTGTTTCGTCCGAAAGAAGACGTTGATGATTCGAAGTTTATGCTCGAATGGGAAGAATTTGCTCTTCTTTCCCCTCTTGTAGATGGGGTCGAATGTCCTTATGGGGGGACCTTGGAGGCCAGAATCGAAGTATATTGGCGGACACTAATCACGGATCGGATTTTCCAATCACGGGGTAATATTCGAGCTACAAAACAATGTGGCCGGCTTTTTGAACAGTGGCGATTAAATATGATAAACAACGCAGACCCAGCGGATGTAAATGTACCAGTAACAGAAGCTACTGTTGACTTCAATGACCCTACATCAGCTTCTCAGTTCCGCTACAACAAGCTTGCAACCGAAAGCCTATCCCAAATCAAACAAAACGCTGCCAAAAACGCATTCTTTCTTGACTTATTCTCGTCACCTAACTCGGATATTTCTCCAGCCCAAATTGAAACATACAATCGTTTGTTAAATACGCCTACGAACGTGTTTCAGGAGGAGTATGAAATATGGAAAGAACGAGCGGGTTCATCATCGAGAGAGATTGGACAAAACACTGCTGCTCCAGTGGTGGAGAAACCAGATACAGATCTGCCCGACTCAACCATGGGAGCGCCATCACCAACTTTACTTAGTGAAATAAATGATATTAAAAACACCACTCCACAAGAAGTGAAACATATTTATCCCACACCTTCGAACTTTATCTTTCCTCAGAATGAGGTCAATGTTCGCTCATTCGAAGCATCAATCCGGCATTGGGGCTATACTCGGAAGCTCGCACGTACGACCAAAGGCCGCTTGGCTCTAGTTCCAGAGCACACTCGCCCTGGCGATCGGGTCTTATTGCTCTATGGTGGTAGTGTTCCGTATATCTCACGACTAAACACAAAGCGCGGGGTTTTGGCAGATATTGTTTATGACGTAGAAGGTAGATATGGAGAACCTGGAGACAGGTATGAAGGTTGGCAACCTTTGGAACAGTTTGTTGGTGAAGCATACGTACATGGGATCATGGATGGAGAGGCCATGCCGAAAATACAGGTTGATGGGACACGGGAGACCGAGCAGGACTTCTGGTTTGAATAGATCAACGTGAAAGAGTTCAGCAGAAAAGAAAGAGAAACGATCGCTTCAAGCTTTTGCTTTTACAGTCGATGTTAACAGAGGGAGGGGCCTTGCCTAATTATTAAATTGCAACCACTTTTTACTCTTAACATGATCGACTTACATAATTCTAGGTTCTAGTTAAATTAATATATTTTAGCGACTACTTCCCAGAAATTATGTCTGCCAAGTCCGCAAGCTCTTGCCACCTCTCATCCTTCTGGATCTCTATCGTCCTTTCTGGAGTCATGACTTTGAAGTCAGTTTGAGACTTCGTACCATATGTATAGTTGGGCTCATTCCACACAAAAGCTTTCAAGTCTTGAATCCAATCTTCCATAAGAGCCCTCTCATCTGTGGTCGGACCATGCTGTATAGAGAAGCTTTAATGGTGTTAGCCAGATAATTTCGATAAATACCAGAAATATATACGTACTTCCATAATGGCTTGTCCATTGCATGTGCAACCCCAAAAGACTTTGGTACTACGTCCTCGTTGATGAATGAAAGCCGGTAGGAAATTCGATATCTCCAGATGTCATTGATGTCAACGCCATGTCTTATTAGGCTGTCCACTAGTGATCTGACAGGTGCTCTGACCTGCCCATCCGAGACAATCCTCCCATAAAGCAGCTTCCAATCTTCAATGTTAGTCGTATTAGGCACACCGTAGTAATTTACCACTCTTTTAACCACATGTGGTGCGTAGTAGTTTTCAAGCTGCAACTCAAGGCTTTCTATGTCTGGCGACTTAGGTGGATTTGTTACTGCATATAAAGTCTCCTCATTGAGCATTTCACCTATCAGTAGTTTCAAACCACGATCTTTGAATCTGGCTGCAAATTGGCCATCTTTATGATACTCTATCAAGCCGGCTTTTATAAAACTTCCGTCGGTAATCGGTCGGAAGGTGTGGTATTTAAGCTCTTTGATTGCAGAAACAAGATCAGTTGCACTAATGAGCCGCAGCTTTTCTAATTTTGCTGCTCCGCTTATGTCTAGAGGAATGCCAAAATATTGGCATACTTCATCAAATTGGGGCTGGACCTCTGGAAGTGTCTTTGGCTGGGCCGGAATTGCGTTTGAGAACATGACCATGCGGTGGAACAATTGATCCTCAGAAGAGCGTTGACCTAACCTAAAATCATACAAAGCTTCTGCATGCACGGCATATGCTCCCGCACTGCGTCCGGCTAGAGTAATATTGTTTGGATCCCCGCCAAAGGCAGAAATGTTTTCTTTGACCCATTCCATCGCCAGCCTAATATCCCAAAGCCCGTAGTTACCACCTTCCTGTCCCTCTTCTTCTGAGAGTGCATCTCCGGCGAGGAAACCAAAGATATTCAGTCGGTAGCCTACCGCGACTATAATCCCTTCAAACTTGCCGGTGGAAATCAGTTCTGTTGGGTCCATGGTGACATCTTGTGATGGATCGCCGAGTTGAAACCAGCCACCATGAAGCCAGAAAAATACTGGCCATGGCTTGTTCGCGTCTTCAGAGTCTTTCTTACTCTCAACAGGTGTCCAAATGTTCAGTTTCAGGCAATCCTCGTCAAATCCATGTGGTGACGCCTTGACCGGTTTATCATCATCTACTCCTTTCTCAGCATGACCAACGCTCGTGTACCCAAGCCACTGGGGGCATACTGGGCCGAAGTTGGTGCAATCAATCATCGGTCTGGTGTCCGGTGATGGAAGGTTGGGAGATGGAATAGGTCGAGGTTTTTGCCACCTATGGTCCCCAGTTGGAGGCAGTGCGTATGGCACACGAGCATACCTGCGGGACTTAGAATCAAATTGTAGACCCTTGAGGGTGCCTGAAGCTCCTGGTAGGGTAACTTCACACGGCGTTTCCTTGTAAGCAGAGATGGTATTCCCCATGTTGATGCTCAACAAGGGACGTCTGGATAGGTATATGTGAAGATCAAGGGCAATTGAGGGCAATTGAGCTTTGGTTAAGTTTGCAAGTTCGTCGCTTGGGGGTTGGTAGTATGAATGTCGAAAAATCACACCAATCACAACTTATCCGAGCTGCCTCAATTCCAGTCTAAAATGCTATTGTGTATCCCAATCAATAAAATTGTAGTAATGAACTGAAGTACTTTTATTGATAGAATGACAATCCACTTGGAGAATGGGGGTGCTATGATGTACTACCAGCCAGTGAAGTGAGAGCAGTTGGTGGAGTCAAACTGCCACTTAACCGCGGGTGCTTCCGTATCAATACTAACAACCGGGCCAGATCCTGCCGAATATTTTGATGTCTAATCAGGATTCGTAATTCCTAGAGTTCCTACCCGATACTATACTGTGTGACCAGCACCTATTATTTCAAACAATCAGACTTGTTCCCAAATCAAGAATTTAGTTCATGCCAATGGAGTTTGTAAAGCTGCTGATTTAATTCAGGAGATTGTTTGCAAATAAGTGTATTTCCAGTGCAGGGAGCAAAAAACGGAGTCTCACATAATTTTTGAGAGAAAAGACAACCAACATATTAGAATCGAAGATATAAGAAAGCCAAATCCATAAGGGTCTATCTCCTTAACATATGGTGTCTCTAGTAGTTATTCAAAAGATCCTTGACTCTCTTCTTTCCGAGTTCTTTTGGAATCTTGATTCTCTGGTGGTGAAAAGATAATGTCGAATCGTTCTTCCATTATATCCCTTCATCTTTGCCTGTGACTTGTCTCTGGGTCATGTCTACGAGATGGTTTCGTGCTGCCAGAAAATCAATGTCATACTATATTACTGATGTGAACTTAAGGGGAGTCAGCGATTTACTTACTCGCGTATCGGCCCTCTCCAAACCCTCAAAAAGTGGAGCTGATGGGCAATGCCGGAACTCGGAGCGGTATCATTTTGACAGTACATTTTATGATCTTGATACAGAATTGGATATTGGATCAAATTGAGCCAATCAATGAATACAGCATTTATCCAGCAAATTGAAATGCACAAAGGCTGTGATGTCTGAAAGCGGGTTGCCGGATGCTCATACCTTGGCTGCTGCGGGCAAATCCCCCCGTAGCGATGAACAACCAGCGCGGGTTTGGAGAGCCTGTCTTGAATGTCGCAGGAAGAAGGTAAGAATCTGGCTATGCTTTCAAACTTGAGGTACTGTAGAAAGAACAACAGCTGATAGGTGTGCAACGTGCTAGAGTAAATGTGATGGCAAGGACACGTGCAGGCTGTGTATGATTAAAAAACAAGAATGTGTGTACGCTGAGAGCCACGATAACGCTTCTTCTAGTCGTCAGTATGTAGATCACTAGCCCCTAACTGAAAATTTGCTGACTATTGTAGGTCAGGGGGTAATTTGGAGAAGCAATGCCTATTAATGGAACAGCAACACCTTCGAATGGGCCAAGTCATGAAGCAGCTGGATGATATTGTTACCAAGCTGGATAGCATTCTTCCAAATGAATTAGCTCAAGGCTTGACCCAAGTTCCTCCTGATGGGCCTATCGGATTGCCAGTTGTGACTAAGGATTCGAATCGCGCCAGTCCAGAAATATTCGTTGATACTCTCCAGTACAATATCGGGGAGGAAGAAGAGCGTACTGAACAGACTGGGGAGGGAGGATTAAACAGCGTCGAACAGGATATATTAGACAAAATTGAGTGGAAAACGGTGGACCATGTGATGACAACTGATTCTTATGGGAAACTTAGATTTGTTGGGGGTACTAGCACCATGATTATGATTGAAGCCTTGAAAAGTCTAACTCCATCAACTGGTGCTTCATATAGCCCAGCTGAAGCCAACGTGGGCGGAAAAAGTGTTAGCAGCCTTGAGCTACCATTTTTCAGACGGGGTGTTACTTTCCCACGCCTTCCCAGTCTTCCAAAGGCTGAAGAGTTGCTTCGGCCACCAAGATACGTTTCCGACCTCTTGGTAAACCTCTATTTTGACCAACTACACTTTACCATGCCGGTTATCTACAGGCCGCACTTTATGCAACGCTACTACTTGCTGCTCAATGACCGGACGGGCTCGAGTCTCGACTCCGGGTTCCTGTCGGTATTTTTCGCGGTATGTGCTTGCGCATCCGGACTCCTGCCCAAGGAACATGGCGGGTCTACAAGTTTTTCTGGGATACAATATTATGAAAATGCTATAACTCTACATTACGCTTCCACCGGGGAAGGATCGATGGAACAGGTACAGTGCTTGGCCTTGTTGTCAATGTGCTCTGCAGGATGGAATACGTTGGCCCAAAGTTGGAAGTTCGCAGGACAAGCCATCCGAGCTGCCCAAGACCTTGGACTCCATAGATCTCCTGCTAGAGGTGCTGGTGAGGTATTGAAAGAAGAGCTTTGTCGTAGAGTATGGTGGAGTGTGTATGGTTTGGATCGGTTGCTCTCAGTGTGTCTGGGGCGGCCGATGGGCGTTGAAGACGATGACTGCGATTGTGAAATGCCCCTCGACATGGATGATGTTGGCCTCGAAGCTTACGGCAAAGAAACTCCGAGTGAGACTCCTTCTTTAGGAGCATCGCGGATGACAGGCTTTATTGCCTTTTGCCGGCTATGTCGCATCGCTGGTAAAATATCTCGCACCATAAACCCACTTCGCATCTCCCGGATGTGCCAAAATCGAGGTCAGAATACTGCTACTCAATTGATGAAGTCGATAAGAGAACTAGACTTCGAGCTTTCGGAGTGGCTTGAAAACATTCCAGATGCGATCAAGTTCTCAGCCAATAGCTCTGACTCAGAAAGTCCTCACTTGACAATGTGCATCATCACATACATTCTACATGCTGGATGTACGGTAAATTTACACCGGTAAGTCATTCTTCCATATGATCAGCAGTAGTAGTAGTAATTGATTTTATTAGGCTGCTGGTACCTGGAACGCGTGAAACTTGGGATACTAGAACCCAGAGTAATTCTCATGGTCAATGTGTAGCGGCAGCTAGAAGCTGTATTCAGATTGCAGAGTTAATGCAAGAACGAATTCCGCCATCTCATCATTTGGCCTTCTGCGCAAGCTATCTGGCATTGTCTGGAGTTATACTGTAAGCAAATTAGCAATCCGAAGGTGGTCCGCGAGCTCTACAGGCACTCAAGCTAACTGGCGCCTAGGATCCGTTCCTCCGAGTCTCTTACAAATGATATATTACAAGAAATTGAGGCATGTATCCGCTATCTTGCGAAGCTTGAGAGTATTTGGATCGGTGCTAAACGGAGTCGTAACATCCTCGAAGAGCTTCTCAGCAATTCTAAAGCTTCCAAGACCCCCAAAAGGAAGTTTCATGAGTTTGATGATAGTTACCCAGTGCCAGACTATATCACTGGGGAAGAGTTGTTTGCCGATCTATTTTAAAAAATATCAGTCATCGATTGGTAGCAAGTGCTGAGATGGACACTGCACAATGCGGCTCTGCCACTGCTGTGTATAGATAATTCTCTCTTTTGGGGAGGGAAAAGTATTAAGGGAATCTATTAGGAGGCTAGATGCTATTAAAGCAGAGCTGGAGATGATTATAGTAGACAACTAGGATATCTCTCATGATGCTACTCTTTGAGTCAAGTATATGTTAGATGAGAAAATTTCGAAATGCCATGATAAAGTTTTCGAAATCATGACCGGTTGTCAAGCAAAAGAGGCCAAAACTACTTATCTCTAAGAAGAAATTTATGTATTTACCCTTAGCAGTAGCCGCCGTCTTTGGAGTTGAATCAGATTTTGTCAGGTGTTACATCGGCATGACTCATGACCATCTACACTCGATTCTCGATCAAGTCTGTATAGAAATATCGAAAACTATCGGTTCATGAGCCATGATGGTCTTCCCATTGAGATTGGGTATGCTCGACTAGAATCACAGAACAGGTTGACGGTTGCAACATATAGAGCCACCAACACCTTAAAGAATATCTGATACTTGATGGGCAGAGTAACAATAGCAGCGATTGTGTTTGAGAAGAGAAGAGGAAGGTAACCCGAGAAAGCTCACTGCAGAAAAGACGGGAAGCGATGAGGCGCGATGATTTTCGGCGTGTGACGGCCTAAGAAAATATACGACAGGGGTGAGGTAATTACTGGGACACTTAGTCATCCGCTGATATCACTACCAAAATCTGTGCTATGTACGATCTATAGTAAAGAACGAAATGCTTGATATTTAATAAAAAGGTCCTAGGCATGAGTCCTCAGTATAACGCATATTAAGGTTCTTAATTTCGATTAAATATATTTCCGCTAATCATTCTAAGACTAGAAGTAGCATTGTTCAGTATGTGATTTTGTGTCCAACAACATTTGCCTCAACCCCTGGTGATACATGTCCAGCAGGTTAGCTAGTACTGTGATATGATTCGAGTCTTGCCAAGGACAGTTACGTAAATTATTCGATGCGAATAAAACTCGTAGTAACCATTGAAACATGACACAGAACAATTTGTGGTCTTCATAGCATAGTGAGTTGTGGGGAAGAATAAAAAACTGCCGGTGTATTATTAATTTCTTGGCATAACTAAATCCTAACAATAGTGACCATGTTGAACTTTATATTATATATATACATACATTGTTCGAGATTCCAATAATAACAAACTACGGTCATAAATTGATGCTAAGTAAAGAGCACCCAAAATATAGAGAAACTGAATATTCTAGGGAATTGTTGGCTGAAATCTTTAACTAAAAAGTGGAGGGGGAAAAACTGGAACTTTCACTCTCCCCCCTTTTGTCTTTCCCCGGACACCAGACAGGGACTGCGGCTTACCATTGATATACTCCACTCGCATACTTGAAAAAGATGGGTTTTCTTCTCCACCAGTTTATAATATGGTCGCCTCTCGATATATCAGAATCTAGCATGCCGATCTTTGCTTCCGAGATATGCTTCTCGGGCCGATTCTTTTCCCCGGCCGCTCTGGTTGATGATGATGGAGGGGTGGGGAAACCCATGTTTAAGTACTTTGATGCCCATGGGGTTTTTGCGGACATTTCAGTCAGTTAAATAAATTCCACTAGGAAACCGAATCAAATCGCGGCCTCGATTCGAACCGGTCTCTCACCATGACAGATACCATATCCAAGAACGAAGACACGTCGCGGCCTGGGGAAAAGGAAAATGTCGAGACTGTCGAGAGAGCTCCTCGGTATTCACCTGCAGACCATCTTGATCGTGCTCGTGCTATGGCACCAGCACATCGCGCTGCCGTGGAGAAGTCGCTCAAGCGCAAGCTAGATGCACGATGCAGTCTTTTTGTGCTGATATACGTGAGTAATATTCTGTGAGATGGCAAATTTTACAAAATATGTCACCATCGATGTACTGACCCGAGACACTTCAGATTATGAATTACTTGGACCGTAACAACATGGCGGCGGCCCGACTCAAGGGTCTACAGACTGACCTAGACCTGAACTACACTCAGTATAGCACTTGTTTGTCAATTTTGTACGTAGGGTATATCCTTATGCAAGTTCCATCCAACATATTCATCAATCGAATCTCACGCCCATCCATCTACATATCCGCCGTAATGACAGTCTGGGGCCTCATTTCAACCCTTTCGGGCAATGCAAGGAATTTTACCGATATGGTCGTCATCCGGTTCTTCCTGGGATTCACCGAGGCTGCTTTCCTTCCGGGAGCTCTCATGATTTTATCGAAATGGTACACACGTAGAGAGCTGACTACGCGAAACGCGATTCTCTTCTGTGGTAATCTCATCTCCAATGCCTTCTCTGCCCTGATCGGAGCTGGTGTTTTGTCTAACATGCAAGGCGTTCTCGGACATGCTGCATGGCGTTGGTTGTTTTGGATCGAGGGAGCTATCACCATGGCTATCGCCATCACCGTTGTATTCATTCTTCCTGACCTACCACACAATTCACGTGGTTTCAGCGCCGAAGAGCTCGAGGTGGCTCAGCTCCGCATGCTAGAAGATGTTGGTGAGGCCGATGAGGATAGTGCTGAACAGGGTGTCTTTGATGGACTTACCCTGGCACTTAAAGACCCCAAGATTTATTTGATGGCCCTTACATTCACAGCTTATGTTGTTGGTCTGTCATTCAACGCCTTCTTCCCTTCCCTTACTGGAACTCTCGGCTTTAGCTACATCCCAACTTTGTTGATGAGCGCCCCACCGTGGGTTTTCGCCTGCTTAGTATCTCTTCTCAATGCATGGCATGCTGATCGAACTGGAGACAAATTTTGGCACATCACTGGACCTATCTGTGTTGGACTGGTTGGATTCGTTATCTCCATGTCGACCCTCAACACTGCTGCCCGCTATGTCGCCTTGTTCCTGCAAGCTAGTTCATACGCTGGCTTTATCGTTTTCTACTCCTGGATTAGTTCTTCCTTTCCCAGACCTCCAGCGAAGCGCGCGGTCGCCATCGCTTTTATCAACGCCTTCAGTCAGTTGGGTAATGTTGCAGGTTCGTATGTGTGGGGTCTCACAAGTAATGGTTACCGCAATAGCTATGGAATCGTCACCGCAATGTTCGGCATTACAATTTTTGGTTGTTTCTGTATCAAGACAGTGTTGTCCAATTTGAACAAGAAACTTGAAGCAGAAGAGGTCGCATGGGAGACTCAAGCTGCGGCTCAACAGCAGACGGTTAATAGAGAGCGTATGGATGGCGATGAGGCTCTCAGGATGAACAAGGGGTTCAGGTATCTGATTTAGATCAAAGACTATGTTTCAAGCGTATCTTCAAGAAGCGGAGTTCCGACTTATATCCAGCATTTCTGAAAATCAAACTCAGAGCTCTTCAGCGATGGTATCCTTTCGTTGTGTACACTACAAGACCTGAAGTCACGATTACATGGAGCAAGACACCATCTGACCATGACAAAATAGAGGGAGGTATCCCAAATCCGCAATTAAACGAAAGACTAGACGAGTTGTCAGAAATTTTGTATTTAGCAACGAGTTAGAAATGAAGGGATGATACCCATGCTTATAGATAGTGCTAGCGAGTCTCAATATAGATTCTTCAAAAGATAAAAATGTTTTTAAACCATTTCTACACGCTTGAAAACACCTAAAATAACTCTCCAAATAAGTCCTAAAAGTTCTTAATGCCACTCACTGTCTATGAATGGAAATCCAGGCTTTATTGTTCAATTAATGTAATATTGTCTTTATACTATTACCACCTCAAAGATGCACTGAGTAAATGTTTGGATTACATTTGTGTCAGAATCGACAAACACCGTCTTTTGCGATGGTTCATCCTCCTAACTACTGACCGGGCCGAATAAGATAGACTCGCTTATTTAGCGCCACAAGCGTGCCCGAAACAGGACACTGTAATTGAGTGGCCGGATCTCTTCCGATCTGCTATGGCAGTGACTTTAAGCTAAGGGTTCAAGGCTCAGTAAACAATGTCCTCTACCTCTTACAACAGAGTCAGCATTGCATTATTCCGACCAGCATGACTTACCAGACTGATGACAAAAGTGGGACCGGGGTGGTTTGGCGTTCGTCGGTCGTGAACGATACAGGCAAGACTCGACTGCTACATACTCTTCAGAGAGCCCAGGCAGGAGGAAGTCCCAGCGTTGGCCAATGGATGGAATTTCCAGGTTATACATTAGCAAAGACCATTGCAGGGCTAGGGGCAGATGTATGTTTGATTTCTCACGTGGTTTTAAAACGCCATTTTTTGATGACTTTTACTGATTGATGGGCTCTAAAGTGGGTGTTAATAGACTGTGAACATGGAAATATCAGCGACAATGAGATGTATCTCGCAATTGGCGCAATCACTTCGAAGGGTGCATCGCCGATAGTTAGAATACCCGCTAATGAAGAGTGGATGATGAAAAGAGCAATGGATGCTGGTGCGCATGCAATCATGGTACCTATGGTAGAAACCAAGGTTAGTCTTAAATTGGTAGGTATAATGGAAGGAAGACTTACACTGAAATAGGAGCAAGCCGAATCAGTAGTCAGAGGGATGAAGTATCCCAGCAAGCAATGGCCTCAGGGACGGCGAGGCTGTGGAGCGATGTTCGCTGGTGACAACTTTAACCAGGACGGACGACGATATCTAGAAACTGCAAATGAAAACGTACTCGTCATCATCCAAATTGAAAGCAGGCAAGGCTTAGAGAATGTAGAAGAAATAGCCTCAACTGATGGAATTGGTATGTGCTTTTATCCGCGATCACGACTGAGACTTACTCCATTAAACAGATATGCTGTTCATAGGGCCAAATGATCTTGCATCTTCGATGGGATATTTTGCACTAGATCATGCCTCGATTCCTGAAGTCCAGGAGGCAACAGTACGCATTTTGAAAGCTGCGAAAGACGCCGGAAAATTCGCCGGTCATTTTGCTTTGAACGCTGAGATTGGTAAGTCCGGCCTCCTACTTGTTCTTTATAGAGAGATTGTCACATGCTAACAAGGAGAACTCAGCTGCACAAAGGTCCAAGCAAGGCTTTGAGTTTGTGAACTGTGGAGCAGATATTGTAGCGATTTCTGCCTGGATGGGAAATGAAATGGCAAAGCTGCAAACTCTTCTTCCAGCGCCGCCACAAGACCAGTAAACCTTTATATTAAACAGAAATATTTGTTATTACATTTTTTGGTTTCTAAAACCTCTATCTGATGGTGAAGTGTTGCACAATTTAGCATCAAATCTCAAGTGATCTTAGGTATAGTGCATATTCTAAGTTCTTATTTGATATCCGATAATACTTAACTCAATCAACATCTCAGAGATTGTTACGATAAGTTTGCCTGAGTTTCATGCTTATAAAAGTTGATTTCATATCTATTTAATAAGACTTGTATTTACTCAACACGGAAGACATATATATCATAAGTTGGTAGTAAGTACAGATTCCGTTGCGAGGAGCTACATTAATTGCATCGACCTTTTTTACTTTAGACCTGGTACTTGAAGTAAATATTATCAAAATCAGTCATGTCCGCCTCCGCATTAATTCGTCCTTGGATCATTGCGTCTTCCTCAGAGATCCCAGACTCCGCGATGATGCGGGCACGCTTCTTGTTTTGCCACAGATCTAGAAGGATATGCAAGTCAGTGATGCAAGCACTCACGCAATAGCTCTTTGAATTATTTTCAAACTTACAGTAGGTTCTCCAGAGACCCATGCTAAGAAATTCTAATCCATACATGGATGCACACACTGTTATGCCCGTGATGTATCGTGGTGCATCTTTGGCCTGCATGACCTGTGCCCCAACAGCATTACCAACACAATAGCCGATGAACAGAAGGGTGGCAGTGACGGATTTCTTTGTTCGGCCTGCCACGTTGGAGGGGAGGAATGTCCAGATGACTGTTGAATACTATTAGTAACGCCTACGAAAATTCTTTTCAGAATAGGACTTACGCAAACCTGGTAACTGTCCAAAAACAGTCATCATGTACATAGCCCATCTGGTCCAAATGAGTCCTTTGCTTGGTAATAATGCCAAAGTGAGCATTCCAACAAAAGCGGGGACAAGCGATCCCATCATGAGGAGAACTACAACCAGTTAGCATAGGAAGCTGTGTAAAGGCATCTAGTAGGGACATCCTACATCTGAGATTAGGCTTCTTGAGGGTGGTTATTCCCACGATCAAGAACCAAACGATGGAAAAGCAATATTGCGGCACAGATCCCTTAAGGAGAGTATCCAGACTAGAGAAACCGAAGGACACCCATACAAGCTTTCCGAAAGTAGTATTGGCTCCATTGGGAAGGGCATTGATAATCGTTACGAAGAAGAAGAAATAAGTTTGAGGGTCTTTGAATGTATCCAAGGCCTAATTTCGGACGTAGTTAGCTCAAAAGATTTACTGATATACGGAATGCATTCTTGCTAACCTGATCCCACTTGAATTTCGAGCGGTCCTTTCGGTCTGAACCAGTCTGATTGGATAAGACTCTAGCTGCAGCCGCCCGCTTTTGATCCTCTGTCAACCACCGGACTTCTCGAGGTGTTCCGAGGAAGATGTACACGAGAATAGAGTCAATGATGGTCAGGGTGCCAAGGAAATAAGAGATTCCTTTCCACGGTGCTAGTCCACCGGGATGTCTTTGAGCGTGAAATCCAATGCCGTAGTTGATCAAGCCACTGATTATGTTCATGCCAGCATTGGCGGTACCCCATATAATTGATCGCATGGTATGTTCGCGAGATGTATACCACGTTCCTGTGATGAATAGGAAAGTTGGCGAAATCGTGCACTCCAATGCTCCTTGCATGGCCCGAAGAGCCATCAGGGTTGCCCAATTCTCTGCGAATCCAGTGCAGAGTACCACAACACCTGCAGATGTCAGCAATAAACCTTGGGGGTGAGAGGAATAGAAAAAGGCTTAGAGTAACACTCACCCCATAAAAACATAACTACTGCTAAGAACGTTCCAATCTTTACTCGTTGGATCAAATAATTAGCTGGACCTTCGCAAACAAGGTATGCGATATAAAATATTGTCGTGAGCCCTGAGTTTATTAGCCGTGCGTTGCACGCTGCCTACTCTTCACTTACAAGCAAATTGTTGGCCTTTCATCCCTGTATCTTTGATTATACCAAAGATCGATTGAGTACTGATGGCGGTTTTATCCGCTTGTTGCGTGCCATAGCAAATCTGTGTGATCAAGTTAGCTTCAAAACAAAGTAGGACATTGAAATATGCTCAAGAATGATGTGTTTACTTACCCACATGACGGGCAATAAGAAAAGGTCAATTCTTCGCAACAACTTTTTATAATACTCATCAGTATACTCGGTCTCGGCATTGATGATATCTGCAGTATCCTCATCAAGCACCTTTCCCTCTACGATTGACATTGAAGATAGTTCCGTGGCAATTTTCTCAGATTTACTGATTTCCGGGGACTGAGCCATCTTACTGTCAACGGCTTCAGGATCTGTGTTTGGCGATATCGGTGACATGATGAAGTCAATACAGAAACCTAATGTGGGCAAGCAAGCATTGATGGATAAAACATTTACAACTCGGAGCCGCACAGCAACTACTTATTGCATTACGGGATTACTTTGGACGCCACTAGCTTATCGTAGAGAAACACTACACTTTATTCTGAGTCTTTCATATCAAGAAACTAAGGGGAAATTTCCACGCGGTATCTCCAATGCAGGATAATGGCGCCTTGGCTCTCCGAAGATAGCAAATGAAATCTGGGTTGGAAAGGGTGGGATTGATAAAGCTTTAGAGGTGGACCGGAAGAGATCCGCCCCATCTCTCTCCCGCCAAAACCTCCGAGTTGGCGCAGATTAGAGCTAGCTTTGGGCTTATGTAATTATTATTGACTGATCCCATTTATGGAAAGAAAAGGAAAAATCGTGGCTCTGAGCAGGCTCACTTCAATCATCACAGTTCAAAGATATCCTTGAAAATGGGTTCTGTACAGTGCCCAGCAGCGGTAGATCTAAGCCATCATCTCAATGCCCACTCCAAAGCAAGGCATCCAAGCCCGTTGAAGGAGATCATCAGATTTATGGGATATGAGGGAATGATCAGTCTGGCTGGAGGTAATAGCTATCGTGACCGAACGGCAGCAGAGCAACTGCTAAAAGTTCTGTACTAGGACTTCCCCACCCCTCATTATTTCCATTCACGAAGGCATCTATCCACACCTATCCAGAATCAATTGCGCTCGATCCAGAAAATGTACACCAAGATATTGGCAAGACTCAAGAAATAAATCTTGTGAAAAACAGCCAAGAAGCAGATGTCATGAGTCTTTCAACCTCACTGCAATACGGTACTAGCTCTCTACTACTATATTTCAAGAACAACCGGGAGACTAACAGTGATAGGTTCTGGAACTGGTGATCCACTCCTACGTAAATGGGCTTATGATTTCACAAAGACAGTTTTTCAGCCTGCTTATGGCGATTTTGAGATTCTTTTGAACTCCGGAAATACTGATGCGTGGTGCAAAGTTGTGAGAATGTTGTGTGAGCCTGACGACTTAATTCTGTGCGAGGAGCACACATATCCTTCCTCCCAAGCTTTGTGGATCCCAATGGGATGCCATGCGGTACCAGTGAAGATGGACAAGGAAGGTATGCGCGCAGATGACCTCAGACACATATTAGAAAACTGGAAGTCGACGCATCCTAACAAAACTCAACCACATCTGTAAGCAGCTCCTAACTCGTAATACACGTCGCCCAACTAAATGCCAAATAAAGGCTATATATCGTGCCTGTAGGATCTAATCCAACTGGTTCAACCATGCAGAGCCAGCGTAGAAAGGAAATATACGACCTGTGTGTTGAATATGGTGCGCAACTCTGTCTCTCTTTTAAAAAACTTGTGCTCACTATTTCTCAGACATCATAATATGTGAAGATGATCCGTACTCTTTCCTTCAATACCCTGCTTATGTTCATGGAAGTACTGAAGTAGTTGAAAAGGCCACGCAAGCGGAATTTCTATCCGCTCTCGCTCCATCTTTCCTCAAGTATGACACTCAAGGCCGAGTGATCCGGCTCGATACGTTCAGCAAGACTCTTGCACCCGGTTGTCGT
>Ga0247737_1000457_pt1 | contig 16335 bp, 12 predicted proteins | sample UWRJL028104C2_FD_180937 | JGI IMG/M metagenome (GOLD analysis project Ga0247737, IMG submission 180937) | Plant litter microbial communities from Arlington Agricultural Research Station in Wisconsin, United States - UWRJ-L028-104C-2 | ecosystem: Environmental > Terrestrial > Plant litter >...
CTGACAAGCCGAAATAATAAAAGGAGGCTGATGTGATGGGTGTATTTAACCTGGAATCTAAAAACACTCAGCACAACCCTACTATTATTGACCATTTTCAAAACTGAAGCTATGTAATATTGGGCATTCTATTAGTCTTGGCTAATTGTCCACCGCGAAAGTGTTCACAGGGGGTGGAACGGAAAAACTTGCTACCGGGCTAGGAATGACATATTCGACCAAAGCTGGCTCGGCCCAGGTGAATCCAAGGATATCCAGATCTGACCAAATCACCATCTAAGACAAGATACATCTGCCACAGTGATTTCTCCAACCTACAACATAATCTGCCTTCTAACGCCCTTGAATTTTGACGACTTTTGGTCTAGAGAGGCTAAGTACCAACAAACAGGTCGCGTTGTATTCGTGCATTGTTCCAAATAGGACTTAGCATACTCTGGTATTACATGTATTCAACAACCATCTAGAGTACCGATAAAGACATATTATCTTTCGCAAGCAATAGCCATGTCTGTCGAGATCGATCCCACGGAGCTCGGCTTCCACCGTACGTGTTCCCAACTGCGTATAAACATTAAGACTACACAGTCGCTGATTGTTCTAGGCCCGTTCACAATGGAAGTCACACAAATTCTGAAGATTAAGAACACGAATCAAAATCCAGTTGCATTCAAGGTACGATCTGCTGAACCTATATGTGTGACACCTCTCGAGCAAAGCTAAATTTCTATTCGCAGGTCAAGACAACGGCACCAAAGCAGTATGTTTTAAGTGCACCACTACCCTTACTATGCTAATATCATAGATATTGTGTCCGACCCAATTCAGGCCGGATCGAGCCAGGGAAAGAAGTAGAAGTTACCGGTAACATGTGCAAAGTACAAATGACTTCTCAGTGCTGACTTGTGCAGTCGTTCTTCAGCCATTCAAGCAAGAGCCCGGCCCCGACGTTAAGTGCAGAGATAAATTCCTCGTGCAATCTGTTGCGGTTACGGCAGATAAAGAATTCACAAATATCGGATCTATTGTAGGTCTTGAGCACTACTTGATCTAGAAATATGCTAACTTCAGCAGTGGCAGCATGTTGACGATGCGGAAAGATCTTCTGTGCAGGAAAAGAAGATTCGTGTTGTATACCTCCCAGCAGAAGGGAGCACAATAGCAGCAGCATCGACGCCTCTACGAAACGGCGTCAAGACCGGAGATGATGGCGTAAGTTTCCAACCTCTGGTGAGTTCTTGTCCTAACATGAATAGCACCGAACCCCAGATGCGCCTCCAGCTTATAGTAACCGATCGCCATCTCCTGAGACTTTCACGCCGGATAATCGACCCTCCTACTCTGGCCCAGTCTCCAAATTGAACGATGAGCCACAAGATGCCAAATCTCTTGGTGATGCAAAGGCCTCTGCTACCAACCCCGCTTCTGCTTCTGTTGCAACAAAGCTCCAAAATCTCGCACCTATGTCCTACGATGAAATGAAGGCAAAGCTCGCGGAAGCACAGGCTACCATCGCCAACTATTCACAAGAGGGCGGATTAAAAATGCGTAAGGTAGCACAGGGCGAAACTGGAAATAAAACTGTGGACGGTGTTGCGCATAGGGTACAGGCCGCTCAAGGGGTACCTCTTCAAATCGTAGCCGCCCTTTGTTTGGTTAGCTTTTTGTTAGCCTATCTCTTCTTCTGAGGATATTCAGGTGATGGCGAGCTTTAAGAGTAGTTTGCTTTGATTTCCGGCACTTTGAAGAAGGAGACAAGTTTACAACACATCTACCACGGCCTGTTTCTTCTTAGTATGTAGTATAGCACCAGCGCTTGAGTTTTTTTTCCTTCTTTCGAGCATCCTGCCTCTCAGGTCGGACTACTTGGTAGTCATCTTCGGTCAGCCTGAGTCTCTACTTGGCGAATGTAACAGCTTTACTAGATCAACTCAACGTCCCGCCTGTACTTATTTGTCGTGATTCTGTTCACTATTCTACATTAAAAGCGGTTCTATGGTATATGTAGCGAGGTTTCATTTTATTGTGAAGACCAAAATTCTAAACCTCCCATAATCTAGCACGTATGACGTCTGATAGTTTTGTTCTCTCAAGCAGCTCGTTTGCTCTTTGAAATAATGTGAAATTCAAAAATCTAGATAAGTTCATAGTCTGACACGTCGTCATTAAAGATAAGGGAAGTGAATGCTGATATATACAGATCCGTGTACTGGAGCAACTAGATCAAGTTTGAATCTAGTAAACTATTATATAGCATGCTAAGTTTATCAAGTGGTCGCCAGGCAGGAGGAATCCAGGACGATAAGCCGGAAATTATGTGTAGGCTTTCTGTTTTCCAAAACTTGCATACAAAATAGGATCGATTTGAGTGGGCGATTAATACTTCTTATGTTCTCAAAAACTATGCTTTTGTCGCATTGCAACTTGTCACATGTGGAAAATATTGGCTAACACAGCAAATTTATTGTTTTGTAAGAACATGAACTCCCTTATCAACTTAATCATCAGGGAGTTCTCCAGTGGAAGGCTATAATATACAGCTACAACACACCTAGGATGATAGTACCTACCCCAACTCCAAGCAAACCATACATTCGATTTAAAACAGAACTTCCAGAACGCCGGCTTCTTCGTTCCTAGCCATCAAGTCTTTGTCTCTTCAAGTCACTTCCATCACCAGACCCAACAGTCCCATTTGCGGGTAAATCGTGCAACGGAGCTCTGGTCGGTGGGTACAAATTTCCATCCAACGGCCGCTTCACCGTGGGAGGTTTGTAACCACTGCTTCTATTTCCCATTGGACTACTACCTCCAGGTACTCCTATCCGTCTTGTAGCATCTATTTGTGGGTTCAGAACATTCGGCCGTGCTACCGGCACTGCAGGATTAGCTTCAGTGTCGGCCGGCTTGATTACACCAGGAACGTGTTTTTTATGGCGGTTGAGAGGTTTCGTTTTAGTGTGATCTACTCCAGGGGTTTTTGGTATAGATGGAGATTCAGCATGCGGGTTAAATGCCGCAAAATTGGCAGTATTAGGCACCAATGGTTCAGCATTCGAACCTTCGGGTAGGTTCGCTGCTGCTCTCGCTGAGAAGAATCCTTGGCCTGGGGGTGGTAGGTCGGCCGTAGAGTCAGTAGAAGATAGCATGGCTGAATGAGCAGGTGATGACGGTGCTGAAAGAGGAGCAGCGTTCCGAGATGGTTGATTAAGAGCCAATCTTGATGGTTGGTGGAGAATCCGTTGCACGTCCTGCGCTTGAGTTTTCAATGAATTGCCTGTTGCACCATTTGCTCTACCGAAACCACTGGTTGGTGTCTGTGGTTGAGGTGGTGCACCACTCTGAGCTCCTTGAACTGCATTTGGAGGACGCATTTGCTGCTGTGGCTGATTGCTAGAATTGTTTGTAGCTCGAGTTGGGTTCGTTACTGGAAGGGTGGTGGTGCTAACATTTCGCCCACCAGTCTCTAAATGGCGTGAAGCAACTAATGATGCGGGAAGTACTACCTCATCTGGATGCGTATCAGGATCCGGCACGCTGAAGTCAGCTTCATCAAAATCTACTAGTGTCAGCAAATACACAAACTCATTTACGTGGAGAATTCACCTCCAAACTCGTCTTCTAAAGTATCATCGTTATCAAGTCTAGCCCCGGCCCCGAGATTTTGACCAACACTCGGAATGATAACTTGTGTCTTTTCCTCAGCTTTGATCACTTCTTGCTTGATAGCATGGTCTGAGTGCCTATGCAAATTCGATACATCCCATTTCCCAGGTTGTACTTTGATCTTCGTGACCTTTGCCAAATATTCCTTGTCATAAATGCAATTACCAAGGACATTGCCAAAGTTTCTAAGTGCGCGTTTAAGCCCATCAGTTGTTCCCTCCTTTTTGGCTTTCTCAAAAGCTGCTGCCTTCCCTTTGCAATTTTCAATATGGCCGTATCCGATATCCTCATGAAATGTTCCATCTCGTAGTGTTACTCGCATAATAACTGACAGGCCAAGAGAAACCTTAAGCGTAGTTGGGTTCTCATCGACAAAATCGACTTGTATATCCATTATTTGACTGGACCAGCCATTGAACCCGAAGACCTCATTTGCCAGCTGAATGCACTTTTCTGCTGCCACATAGTGAACTTTGCCACCTCCTGGTCCGGATCTTGATGATATGTACTCGGGTCCCAACTGCTTCTCGAGCCGGCTTTGAAGTGTCGCTATTTCTTGGGCTGTATACTCGGATATCCGTGGGGTCTTCTCTTCGAAAGGGTTTGTGATGATCCTCCCCGTATGTTGTTCCCCAGGCCTATATGCATTATTAGCTGTGGGTTTCTAAATACAGCAAGCAAAACTTACGCAGGCATTTCATAAATTACAGGCTCAGCAAATACACGATATTTAGAATTCACATTGGGTGTTGTCTATCTCAGAGCATTGCAGTCGCGTCTATTCATCACAGGAACGGACAACGCGTTACCTGATCGCCAGTTCACGAGGTGCTTCACATGTCACGTGTTATAGGCCCATATTTATCAAGTCTCTACTTAGGTAAACCATTTAGTCGAGAACATTACTTTTTATCTATATGATCCTAGAAATGCAAAACACTTTTCCCATACTGAAATTTCCTATAGAAAACGAATAGATAACGTAGTTACGTCAGAAGGCCTAGATAATTGGATTGTTAAAGAAGGAGTAATTAGTACATCACTCAGATGTATACAGAATACTGGGATGACAAGTCGACCTTCACAAACCTTCACATGTGAGGACAAGCGTGCTGCAACTCTCAAATTTGGAATCAGATATTCGTATTTATCTAGACTACCATTGCCTCTGTTAACAAAAAACGAGTGTACGCCTGAAAGTGTTGTGACCTTTGCAGTGCCCCAAATACATCAATCCCGAACCTGGGCTGAACTCCAAACATGCTAAAAAGAGCCTCGAGTCAAAGAAGAATTGTCATTAGCTTCATAGTGCTGCCAACTGGCTATGCATCTCAACAAAAAAAACGCCATTGTGATGAGCCCCGTCTAAAGACCTGGTAACCCCATATAACAATCTTCCTTTAACATATGTACGGAGAATAACCAGTCTGCATGAGTGTGGTTTACCAGAGACCTACGCGGACACTTTGATTTGTGCCATATGTCCCTGAAAACAACTGGTTGCGAATCGATCGTGGGTCCTCCGAGCTTTCAGAGTTACCTCCCATCCATCCCAGGCCTGATCCCAAGCCCTGGACAGCAACTTGCATACGTCCTCCACTTTGCTCGTTGTGCTTCACCAGCTTCTCATCCCATCCGCCAGAGTGTAACTGAAATCCACCGCCCTTCTTAGATGCCTCGCTGATCACCAGTGCCCATGCTCTTGAAATCTCATCGTATGCGTTGTCTTTGTGGTACCTATGAGACTGACTATCCCATTCAGGGAGGTCATGAACGAACCTAGTCGCACTGTCGAGATAGTTGAGGGAAACGGTTGTTTGGCTTTCGTTTGGAGGAAGATAGTGCGGAGTGTAGTCGGTCAAGGCGTTTATGAGGTCAACCAGGGCTTGTCGTACACGGTTGTAGGCATAGTCAGAACCTGGATTACCACCAAATGGAAAGGCGGCTTGTAATTTATCCTGATATTGTGACAGGACATCCAGAGCTGCCGCCACAGTTGGTCGAGGTGCAGATGCAACAACTTCGGCACCGATCTCAGGGCGTCTTTCGCATATTTGTTGTAGGACGCCTCGAAGAGACTGAGCATCGAGTGTTTCTAGAAGACGGGGAAGAGCCAAAGGTCGTCCAGACACCTCGTTGCCTCTTACTTTCTTGTTTGGTCGAGCAATCGAACGATGAGAGGGGGCAGGCGAACCATGCGGTGAGAGCATATTTTCGTCAAGGCCATCGTCGTCCGCTTTCCGCTTGCGTAGACTCATTGTATGGGCTGGAGAGACTACAGAGGAGCATTAGAAAGAACTAGTCAGTTGTCACTGTGGCTCTCTTACTTTGGCTATGATGAGGGGTTTCGTGATACGGAAAGAATGATGGATGGGATGGTCGTTGCAAAATGTTCATGGTAGATAAATATTGTCCGCGGATTCTTTACGCCAGTCTCACAATTAAATACTGGGGTACTCGGAAGAGTTGTGATATAGTAAGGTCTGAAAAGAAAGAAGTCGGAAGCCTGTTAGAGGTCGTCGGGTTGACATGAAGTGGATGGCCGCTAATTATTTAGACTCCTCGCTAAACACAACAACAACCAAGGAGCAACTTTGGGCCTTGTTTATTTTTACGAACTATAACGTTTGCTTACACTATACATTCATAGTGTTCTACATGTGTTACAAGTGACTCAACAGTGACTCACCTTATCTTGCAGTATCAAATTTTGGGGTCAATATTGTACTTTTGTGGCGTCAATGTTTTGTACTACGGGATGACGACGCCTTTGACGAATACTGATCATATCCCAATAAACAAAAAAGGGAAACTCGAATTTTAAAATAACGCTGGAGCTTCTTAGTTCTAATTCAAAGCACCACTTTCCTGGAACATATTAAGTTTCCTAGTATCCTCTACTGCCATTTTGCATTATCAATGTTTGAAATTTAGAATTGTAATCCAGATTCATGTGAGACTCTATGAAAGGTACATACAATTTCAACGGTCTCTGTTACAAAGTCTTCACTTGCTATGTGATCTAAATTCTCCATGCGAATATTTGCCCAATGTACGAACACTCGCACAAGAAACCCACTTTACATAGCTTCTTCAGCATCATAAGCCTTAAAAGGACTACATTGTTGAGAGACAACTTTGTAATCATACAGTGGTCATCCAAAAAGCACCACCCCACCTGCCTGAAATAACCATGCCAGCTCACAATTCGACTGGAAACAGATGCAATATACTAAAGGAGATCTAGGCCATTATCTCAAAGGCTGTTCTTGGAAATTAATTGGTATTGACTGGTCTGAGAGTTACTTAGTCTTGACGAAGTAGACGAGAAGACTATTAGTTGAGAATTTTAAACTCTTACTATTGAAAATCCGATATCTTTGTACATTAGGTTATTTCAGCTTATAGTAGCGGGTACTCCATATGCGTCATCTTTGAGATAAGCTATCGCCCAGCAGATTCACCAATTTTGGAAAGCTGGTGGATTTGCAATACGATTAGATGATGCTTGATAAGTTCCGACTTAGTGGGGCAGAGTAATGGGCTTCTCAAAAAAAATGGAAGATTCTCTTTCTGGTGAAATGATTTATTTGATGGTGGAGGGCGATCCAATGAAGCCTCCTTCTAAGCCTGAGTTAGAGCCCTGTGGCGACTGGAACGACTCAGTCTGATTGCTTGTCATCGCTTCCTTTAATGGGCTCTGCGACTGGAGTAAGTTGTTGCTAATGTTAGTTGGAGCAAATCTGGAACTAGCCAAGCCTCCTCGTTTTTTAAGTCGTTCCTCAGCAACTATTCTCTCCTTCTTGAGATTTTTGAGCTCATCAATGTGCTGTTCGCCCTCAATACTCTTCTCACGCTTCGACTCATGCTCTATTTCTCCAGTAAAATGGAAATCTGCAAGAGACTGTGATAGGCCTGTTCGATGCACTTTGCAATCACCAACTGGTCTCGAAATAGCCGTTTCGGTAGCTTCGATTAAGGAGGTGTCTTGCTTGTCTGTATCAATTGGTGTATGTGTGACTCTCAGCTGTACTATATCACTGTGAAGAATTTGTTGCTGGAAACTGCCTTCTGCAGGTGAAGTTGGGACACTCGGCGAGGCCGTCTTGAAGTCTGATATATCTTCTGTAATGACCAAAGTCGACAGGCTAGTGATAGGCTGATTTGAGACCTGGCTATCTATCACATTGGAATACTGTTCCTGTAGCTCATCCACTGGGCAAGAGGGAGCTCGAGATTTTGATAGCTGTACAGCTTCTGGGGCTGCCTCTCGTCGCACGCCTTCTGTAGAAATAGCCTCTATAAGAACTTTTTTGGCTGACTCCTCTACGTACGCATCCATAATATCATCAGGCAACTGATGAAACGTTTCGGAGAACATGAAGTAGCCTTTGATTACCCATTCTGCAGCCTTGAATAGTTTTGAGGTTGGTTCTCTGCCAAAGTCAAACTTAGCAAGCTTCATCACTTGTTGTAAAAACGACCCTTCCGGCCGTGCATCCAACAAGCTTAGAATCCATTTAGCCTGTACCTCATCGACAACCATGTTCATTACACTTGGTACGTTTTGTACTTCTTGCTCTTCAATCCTGTTGAGCTCTTCAGGGTGGTCAAAATCGATGAGTAACTCTTTTCTTTTTGGTGCGTTCGTCAAATCGTAGGTGGTGTTGAGAGATTCGGTTCCGGCAGACAAAAGTGAAGTACAAGGCTTACCTGCCTCTCCTGAAGCCTCACCTAACAAGTTGCTAATAGCTGAGATAGTTGGTGGGTATCCGCGGTCTGCACGGGCAGCGACTTGATTCCATGTTTCCCAGATCGCAAAAGCTTCGTTTGGAAGTCTGAAAGTGAACTTCCAGCTTTCAGGCATGCCGCCTTTAGAAATTGTTTTAAACGTGACTGATGACGCAGAGTATGCAAACATCTTGTCATCAGTTATATGTTCCCGTATGGCAATTCTGTCTTGAACTTCGACTTGGAGAATCACGAAAATACTATCATCGTCCTTGAGCAGACTGATACGGCCAAATTTGGGTGTGGCTCCATTGAGGCTTATTTTTATATGGCCTTGTGCTATGAGTACCGAGGGGTTCTTCGATACAGAAGCAGTTTTAACGCGCAGGGGGGATTTTGTTTTTGTAGAAGCTTCTTCTTGTAGGTGTTTGAAACCACTGATATTGGTGGGCGTTTCTTGATTGGACAGATCTTCCTTCCGTTTAAGAACGTCAGAGATCACAGCAGGCTCCAAGTGGTTGACGGGTAATGGTATTTCTTGTTGCGTTTGTGGGCTGGCAAATTTTGATGTCGCTAAACCCCTGAAAGGTGTCTTCACAACACTTCTAGGAGTTGGGTTTGGTTGGGTCGGGAGAACCTTACTTGATACAGGGCCCGAACGATTTGTAGAAGCTGCGGAAGGTAAATTTCCTAAGTCTTTGGTAATATCTGACGAAATCCCTAATGTTTGAATGGTGGAGGTGATGGTAGAATTCTGTACAGATACTGAGGCTGGTTTTATGTTCATTCGAGCGGTAAACTCATTTTGGGTTGCCAAAACTCCAGTAGTATAAGGATTCTGTATACCAGCAGGAACGTTTTGGCTTGCATATTTTCGAAGGTGTAAGTGATTTTTGCCATCAAGTTGAGAAGAATGAGTAGGAGTAAGTAGTCCAGCTTGTGTTTTGTGTTTTTGGTATCGACGTGGACGTTTTCCCTGATTCGCAGCAGCCCCCCTGCTAACCTGGCGCAGTTCAGATAATGCAGCTTGCACTAGGGTTGGTTGGTTGCGACGTCCTCTAGTGTCGTTGAAGAATTGCATAGTTGGCACTGAACTACATCCTAGGCTTTCTCCTCTTCTAGTTGAGCTACCGCGTCCATCCTGCCCATGGCTGCCAGCTCGACCTCCTCTCCCGCCACCTCGATTTCCTCGGCTTACTCCACGTCGCAGACGATAAAGATTTCCACCCGCAATATCATCGAGCTCGTCCATAGCAGGATCAATGTCATCGAAGGTAGCGTCTAGTAGAATTTTGAGACGGCGATTCCATCAAAGGGGTCTTAGGTAACTTACTCTGCCATACATTATTTCGAGCGGTACCTGCATGACGGGGTGCCACCGCTGAAGATGGTACTTCGCCTTCAAACCCTCTATCTTCAAGAGGTAGCTCGTCTAAACGCTTGATACCAAGCTCCGCCTTGACTTATCAATTAATGCGTCGAACAGATCAAGAAATAGCGGCTCTTACCATCATTGCAGCTTGTACCATTTCCATGTTCGCCTGGAGGCTTTGGCTCGCGCCATGATTGTCCGCAGTTCCTCCGGTTAAATCATGACAGACAGACTGAGACATTTTTCCAATTATGGAGATGTATCGTAGTAATTGGTACGTGGAATGTAGAACGTAGAAGTTAAGTATGAGTATCAACTAATAGTGTTGCGACGTTAGGTTGGATAGATTAGTTTTGTTGTTGTTGTTAGTTGACGAAAGCGGAAAGAGTGGCCGAGAAGTCGCCAACTGGATGAAATACAAGGCTTTTGAACCTGGTCACAGCGTCTAATGTTGTATCTTTGCCGATTCACTCAAGATGTGCGCCTGACTCGATTCACAATCGCTTCATATGCGATTTGGCTAAACCCATGACGACGAACGCAGATTGTTCCGTAGCTCGTAACATATCAAAAGTGTCACATCAACTCCTTGAGGTTGAGATGCCTGTGAATTTATCTCACTTATAAGATCTTTGCATACCTGAGCAAGGACAAGGATGAACGTATCTTGCAGCAGTCATGAAGTCTCTTTCATTGTAGGCATTTCAATTGGATATTAAGAATGTAACAATTTGAATTATGTCGAACTCATTGTTATCACACCCATAAGAGAGCCCAATTCGCGCAACAAATGATTGATGAATTTGGCTTGTGTATCCATGAATACGTTCATTGTTTAGATTTCGCAAAATTTGAAATTTGGAATTTGGAATTTGGTATAACCATACAGACAATGGCTGGCATCTACTTCAGCAGAAGAACGAGAAAATTTCCAAAAATATTGCTATGCTTCAAAGCTTTCAGCAACTTTATGGGGGTCGAACCCAGTGGTATTTTACAGAAACGTCTTATACGAATTCCAACTCAGATCGATATTCGATTTCATTGAAAAGGTAACACAGTGGAGCTACCAGACTATGTAACAGAAGGAATGTTACTTTTTGCAATGTCATATCAAGGAGTCGTAATCAAATAATATCTTATGTAAAGCTAAAGAAAACTTGAAGCTCTGTATCTTTCAATTATGGATAAGGAGGTGCAGCTGCTAGTCTTTAAATAATGATCACTTGATCATGGATCTGCACGGCCATCCTAAGCTTGCTATACTGGTTCCAGTGTCAATATCCAAGATATCTTCTTTATTCCGCCGAGCTACAAACTATTTTTTTTCTTGATACATCCACGCCTCAATGAGGTGTATAAACTTTAACATGTTCTCAAGCTGTCTTAGGCAGACGAATTTTGCCACAAAAGAAAAGCAGAGAGTTAAGGGATAACTGGAAATGACTTCATTTCTATACAGTCGTAGCAAGTACGCAAGTCAAGATAGTCTCCTGAAGTGAACTATGAGAGATACGCATTTGAAGCTAATATCCTAGTCTGCTAATCGTGGGCGAGCATTTTCATGGAAGAACCGATTAAACACCATCAAAATGCTCATTCTGCCTTCTACTACTTGTAGGGTAAGTGAGTAGTTGGTAATAGTAAAGACATATCAAATACTCCGGCTTATGCTATGCCTGAGTAACGTTACGCCTTTTATTGAACAATTTAGTCTAGTTTTGTTGTTAAATTTACCTCTAACATGGATGGTGATGGCCGAGGTTGAAAACCCCCAAAGTAGTCACTACTTGGCACATTGCCGAACAAATCATTGCTGGTTGATTTCAATCTTCGACTCCAACCATTCGTCGAATCCTCAATTAGACTTACCTAAGCGATCCCCGGTATCGCGACTAATATATAAATTTTGAGAACATAAGTGCTAAATATCGATTGTGATAGACAAGAGCAGCAATTATGGGGACAAGGCTTTTAAGGTGCAGTAGGCCTGCTTTGAGGGTATGTCCTTTACATTTTAAACTTTTCGTGCTGGAATTCAAATTGACCCATCAAGTAGATCTCTCACCAAATTTCCAAGATCTCACCTATACAATATCGCAACCTTGCAACGGTATCCGATTATAAGCCTGATATCGAATCAAGGACACCTCCATATGATAAGCTTCTGGGACGACTACAAGAGGTTCGCAGAGTCTTGGGAGACTCGCGGAAACTTACTCTAGCGGAAAAGATTCTATATTCTCACCTAAACAACCCAGAGGAAGCACTACTTTCAAACACAGACAATGGACTCAATATTAGGGGGAACGCAAACCTTAAGCTTAAACCAGACAGAGTGGCCATGCAAGATGCATCTGCGCAGATGGCGTTACTCCAATTCATGACCTGTAACCTACCATCCACAGCCGTTCCTGCGAGTATCCACTGCGACCATATGATTGTTGGGAAGAGAGGCGCGGATGTCGATTTACCCGAGTCAATCAAGGGAAACAAAGAGGTCTTCGATTTCCTGGAATCAGCATCTAAAAAATATGGAATTGAGTTCTGGCCTCCTGGGGCTGGAATTATTCACCAGTCGGTCTTGGAGAATTACTCTGCACCTGGGCTGATGATGCTTGGCACCGATAGTCATACTCCAAATGCCGGTGGACTTGGAGCTATCGCAATTGGCGTGGGTGGTGCGGATGCCGTAGATGCTCTTGTAGATGCTCCATGGGAACTGAAAGCCCCAAAGATTCTCGGCGTTCGACTTGAAGGTCAATTGAGCGGATGGGCCTCCCCTAAAGATGTCATTCTCTATCTTGCAGGTAAATTGACAGTTCGTGGTGGAACTGGTTTCATTGTTGAGTATCATGGACCCGGGGTGGACACTTTGAGCTGCACTGGTATGGCAACAATTTGCAATGTAATATACGCTCTCCAAATCTTATCTTATATTCTAATTTCTCGTGTAGATGGGTGCTGAAGTCGGAGCCACCACATCTCTCTTCCCTTTTTCGCCTCGACACATCCCATATCTAGAATCCACTCATCGCTCGTCTATTGCTGCGAGAGCCAAGGCCATATCTGAATTGCCATCTCTGCAGAACCTATTACGATCTGATGAAGGAGCACACTATGATGAGCTCATCACGATTGACCTGTCAACTCTAGAGCCTCATGTCAATGGGCCGAACACCCCCGATCTGTCTACTCCATTGTCAGAATTCTCTGTGGCAGTGAAAGCCAATTCCTGGCCACAAACTCTTTCAGCAGGATTAATTGGAAGCTGTACTAATAGTTCATATCAAGATATGACCCGGGCTGAGGATCTCGTCAAACAAGCATCAGCTGCTGGTTTGAAGCCAGCTAATGATTTTTTTGTTACACCAGGAAGCGAACAAATCCGCGCTACTCTTGATCGGGATGCTACATTATCCACTTTCGAAGAGGCTGGAGGTGTTCTTCTTGCCAACGCCTGTGGCCCTTGTATAGGTAAAGAACCTAGTCCTCCTGCATGATTTCCATGCTTCCATGATTTCGAGTGTCAGGGAGTTGTCTAGTAGCATATTAGCGTGCTATAAGAGAACGTATAGGCTTCAGGACAACTCCCTTGCTCCTCAACTACAATTCCGCAAGTGATTTTCGACCGTGCTAATTTTGATCAAGGACAATGGACTCGCACTGATGGTGTCACCAAGGGAGATAGTAATGCTATCTTCACCTCCTATAATCGGAACTTCCGTGGCCGCAATGATGGAAACCCAGACACTATGAATTTTCTTGCCTCTCCTGAAATTGTAACGGCGATGTCATACGCTGGAAGGACAACATTCAATCCAATTACTGATACTATCACAACTCCTTCTGGAGAGCTATTCAAATTCTCCCCTCCGACAGGCGCAGAACTCCCCGTATCTGGTTTCGAAGTTGGGAACCCTGAATTGCTCCCGACTTCAGGAGCTCCTTCACCTACAACACAAGTTGTTGTATCTCCAACCTCTGATCGTCTTGCCCTACTCGAACCATTTGCTCCATTCCCATCTGGAGATCTCAAGGGACTACGCGTTCTTTATAAAGTCACCGGAAAGTGCACCACAGAGTAGGTATACTTTCAAATTAGTCGTCAACCTTCGCTCCTCTTCCTAGGGTTCGCAAGTACTAACGAATTTTTAAGCACAATCTCTGCAGCAGGTCCATGGCTCAAGTACAAGGGACATCTTCCCAACATATCCGCCAATACCCTTATTGGTGCTATTAATGCAGCGACTGGGGAGGTAAATGTTGCATACGACGTCGATGGTACCACATCTGGTATTCCCGAGTTAGCCCAGAAATGGAAAGACCAGGGTCTCGAATGGCTCGTCGTGGCAGAAGACAACTATGGCGAGGGCTCAGCTCGTGAGCATGCTGCATTGCAGCCTCGGTATCTCGGTGGTCGTGTAATTCTTGCGAAATCATTTGCTCGGATTCATGAGACCAACCTCAAGAAGCAGGGAGTAGTCCCTCTGACATTTGCCAATGGCGAAGACTACTCGAAGATTGATGCTTGCGACGAAGTGTCAACTGTGGGTTTGTATGATATGTTAAAATCAGGTGGTGATGGAGAAGTTTCTGTATTGGTTAAGAAAGCAAAAACTGGAGAAGAGTTAACACTGAAGACGAAGCATACTTTCAGCCCTGATCAGTGCGGGTTCATCATCGCAGGAAGTGCTTTGAATCTATTAGCTAAAATAGGCCAGGCTTGACCATTGGTAGCTCTATTAAATGTAAGATCTTAATTATGGAATAAAGGAAACTAAAAAGATTCAAAAAATGATGTAGGCAATCAATTTCGTAATTGGCCATGAGCTTGTCGTGCTTTCATATCCAACCTCTTTACAGTCGTCACTGATTTCAGTCATTTTAATATTACAGTTGAGATGTTACTTCCACATCACTGCCACCCTAAAATGGCGAAAAGAGCCAGGTGTCTAGATTGTTAAAAACACAAGTCATATTGTAAAAATAAGCTAGCTTTTTTTGCCTTGCCCGGGATCATGCTCTGGAAAGGCGCTTCTTTCTTGAAAACACAAGTTGAGAGAGGAGGCATCAAAAAGGCTTTTTATTTGGAAGGCAGCTTGAAGACTTCTCCAAGCATATGGAAGAAGCTGGATTCATATGTAGAGTTGCAGAGAGCTTATCTTGTTATGTCCACCAACATATTCATATGGCTACAACCTCAGTCTTAACTTGGTGTAAACTATGTTTTGAGATTGGCTTTTAAGCAATTTATAAGGCTATGAGGTTATTTAAAAATTAGATAATAACACAAAGATTCCAAAGCAAAATGTGGCAGAATGTTATGTCTTATTGAATGTATAAATTTGTCGTAAAGACTCATATTAAATACACGATCTTCTGGTCATCTGTGAACCACTCCCGCAAAAGCAGTAATTCCCTTGCAGCTCTTATGTACGTGTACAAGCTATGCTAGTTTTTAGTAGCTCATCTAAATTTTGTGGCTGACAAAATCAACCCCATTACCAAAGAAATTAACATAAAAAGTAACTAGAGTAACCACAGCCCAAGGTTATTATGTCTACAATGTTCTCTTGGCTCAGGAGTCTTGGCGAAGGCGGTGTCTCAGCTTCCCATAAATGTGGCACGGGCGTGGGGTGGAGGAGCCTATAAGGATCACCTATTTTGGTAAGCGTGGCGGCAGAAGCCCCAGACTTCAGTTGAGGCCTTTCTAGCTTTTGGTCGAGGTTCAGCCTCGCTTGAACACTCCTGCTTCACCAATACATCCTCTCGCCGCTCAGGAGCCTTCTTTCCATATACTAATGGCAATCTAGAGCAGCTATATCTAGTGAGGCAAGTAATAATTAAGATACTACGAAGATGTCGGTAATTCTCTGCACCGGTACGTACAAGCTGCCACCATGGGTTCCCACGGCGCCGAAGATATTCATTCTACTATTCATGTCCTTCTAGAGAAACCTGAGCTGACTGGCTTCCTTATTATTTTAGCTGGCTATGATCACACTATACGGTAAGTTTATTCCGCCCTCTTCCCAGCTCTAGTGCTGATATATCAAAGTTTCTGGGAGGCACTCTCGGGCATATGTTCGCGAACGATACAACACCCCGATTCCCAAGTCAACCGTCTTTGTATTTCACCTGACAAGCGTTTTCTTGCAGCTGCTGGGAACCATTCTGTAAAGCTCTACGATATCAAATCCACCAACCCAAATCCTCTTCTTACCTTTGAGGGGCATACAGGAAATATAACCGGTGTTCAGTTTCACTGTGAGGGCAAATGGATGGTTACAAGTTCTGAGGATGGGACTGTCAAAATATGGGAGACTCGAAGTGGCACAGTTCAACGAAGCTACTCTCATGGCACGGCTGTAAACGACGTAGTCATTCATCCAAATCAAGGCGAGATTATCAGTTGCGACAAAGGTGGAAGTGTTCGAATATGGGACCTAGCGGAAAACAACTGCTCCCATCAACTTATTCCTGAAGAAGACATATCTGTTGCGAGTGTTACCGTTGCGAGTGATGGGTCTACCCTTTGCGCTGGCACCAACTCGGTATGATTT
>Ga0247737_1000460_pt1 | contig 16280 bp, 26 predicted proteins | sample UWRJL028104C2_FD_180937 | JGI IMG/M metagenome (GOLD analysis project Ga0247737, IMG submission 180937) | Plant litter microbial communities from Arlington Agricultural Research Station in Wisconsin, United States - UWRJ-L028-104C-2 | ecosystem: Environmental > Terrestrial > Plant litter >...
CAAGCTTCATTCCAGGAAACAATGACGTGCAAGGTGGTCCCTCCATGGCCCCCAACTTCAGACCTCCAAACCACCCATACGGAGGTCCCCCTTTCGCCTCGAACTCCATGTCGAACCTACCGCAACAACCGATGTACCCAGGCCATCCGAATGGGCCCCCGCAACAGCAATATCCTCCAGGTGCATTCCCTCCACCAAGGCCGCCTTCCGAGCCTCCAATGGGACCTGGCATCCACAAGAGTCCCTCAACACGCTCTCTTACGTCTCAATATTCTCAGCATTCTCAGTTTGATGGCCCAGGTGGATTCCCGCCTCCGGTACCCAATATGCCTAACGGATACCCACCAGTTGGTATGCACCCTATGCCCCGCAATGCTTTTGGTGGTCTTCAGGCGCCTCAAGCTCGGCCGCTGTTACCATCGGCTGCTCAAGCACGAGCAATATCTATGGCCATTCCCGTCAATGAACCTAGTCCGCCAAACTCCCCCGTACAGGCGCCTCAAGACCTTGGTCCCGTCACGTCAACGATCTCTGCCCAGATGAAGTGCAAAGTATTTTTACAACAACATCACGCACAATGGAAGTCGTTGGGGTCTGCGAAACTCAAGCTCTACCGCCAGGATCCAACGAATATCAAGCAACTGGTCGTAGAAGCTGACAACAAAGAGAAGTCGGTCCTCATTTCAACGATTGTTCTCACAGATGGTGTGGAACGGGTAGGAAAGACCGGTGTTGCCATTGAGCTGAGCGACAAAGGCGCTCGAACTGGTATTGTCTACATGATCCAGCTGCGTAACGAAACCTCAGCAGGTGGCTTGTTCGACAGCCTCCTCGCAGGCTCTGACCGGGCCACGCGTTGATGTCCTACGGATTTTATAGCTCTCACTTGCTTTCAAATTTGCTGGAACGAATATTTTCCTTTCATTTCATGGACTCTTTTTGAACAATATCCATTCACTCTCGATACCACCCTTCACTCTTTACTTTAATTGATCGCTCTATTAATCCGTTGGTTCTCATTGCTAGCGTAGCACACTCTTTTGATTTACGACCCTCGATGAATATCGGCGTATACCATTAGAACAAATATATATTGCTGTCTGGTGGCACTTGCTGTGCTTGCTGTTGCACGCTTTGATAAAGCCGGCCTACCAGGCGAATTCGGCGACGAGAACCGTATGATCGCTTCCTGAGACCCGTCTCTTGGGAATTCCTGGATCCAACTCCTCGACGGTTGGAGGTTTCAACAGACCACTGATACTTGCATGTTCGTCGGCGGGATCTAAGAAGAAAATGTAATCTGCACAAACTGCTTTAGTATCTATCAGTGCACATGAGACAACCGTACCTAGTACGGATTTCCAGTAATGCGTGTAACTGGTATATTCAGGCTCATTGAAGCCATGTCTCTCTGCTGAAAGTTGGGTACGCTCGCCATAGGTAGGGAGGCTTTCGGCTTTACGAGCTTCGTACAAGCCAGCATTGTATGCACTCCGGGGCTTGGGCAAGTTTCGAAACCATGATATAAGCTCAGCTACAGAGAGAAGCCCGTCTTCGGGTTTCGATTGTCGTGCGTTAGTGATGACGCGATCTGGATCTGACTCTTCGCTCTCTTCCTCGTCTTTGGTCTTTGCCGTTGCGTTCATCAATACCGTAGGGTCAACGGACGCATGAATGACGCGGGAAGCTAAGATCGCTTCTGGTTGGGGTTGTAAGAGTGGATCACCAAACAAAAGAGAATAAGCTGGGTCGCTTGGTGTGAAATTGAAATCTAAGAATCAAGCTTAGCCCCTTACTCTGAGATTTTAAATACAGATGATTACCTCCTGCTAGTATACAAGACCATTGAGTAGCGTTTTGCTCGTCACGGAAAGCGACTGCCTCTCGAACCATGATACCCAGCTGTCTATAGTAATAGGCCGATTAGATCATGTTTAATAGTTGGCATAATATCATCATACCTGATACGCTCATATGTATATCGCGGATGCCAAAATAGATGTGTAGTGGCAACGATGAACCCTTGTTTCTCGTCATCCTTCCGCTTTAGAGCAACCAGAGATGCAATATTTCTCGTCATGAAGGTGTTTCCCTTACAAGATCCGTTATTCTCGGACTGCACAACTTGCTCGTCATAGAAAATGGTTCTGTGCGACGCCAGAATGTACAGGTCCTTCTTATAAGCGATTAGGCATCCATGCTTTTTTCGAGGACCTGAAGCATAATGGTGGAGGTATCCCGCTTTCTCAAGCATTGGCAGTAGTTTCTCCAACCGATCCACTTCCTGGAGAAAGGTGAATATATAGTTCAAGGCTAATTCAAGCGTGAGTTACTTGGAGACACAGAATATCGGCATCTTGGCGAAGAAGTTCTTCGTGGATCATAGGTTCTCGTTGACCTGCCTTCAGACAATCGCTGGTCGGGAATAATTCTCTTCCTGAAATGCCACGGTTAAGAAAGACATTATTGGATTGTAAAAGTCATACGAATCAAACATTGAGCCAGAAGCTTAAGAGATAGGTTTCAGTTTTCTTAAAATTTCGTGAACAGAACACTATACAGACATTCCAAGAAAGCAATTTAAGTTGACGAGAAGGTGTATTTGGCACTGGGATTGTCAACCACGATCGAGGGTCAAGTGTATCGGGTGTCACTACTAGTGAGTTTTGCTGCTGCCGCCCAAGTTTCTTCTCCTTGCGAGCCTGTGCCAGAGCTTGTTGTTCCTGAGTCAGTTCTCGAGTGGGTTCAGCCATGCCGAGTTGATGGCAGAGGAAGAGACGACAGCAAATTACGTAACGGCCGAGTGAGGTAGTTTTCCGCAAGGGTCGTGCAGTTCCACCTTTACCTTTCACCCGGGGACGACAGCAGAGTTGAATGCAGCGTCTCTCCTCTCTTTGGAGACGTTCGCCGTTGGTCCAGAGTCGATGGACTCACCGTCCTTTCCGTCAATTATTATCCGGCCCAAATTGCCGTGACAAATTCCCCTTCCGGGCGGCACACACCGCAACGCAACTTTCTCCTTCTCCCACTACGATCACGATGGGTCCTGAGGCATTTGGGAACTTCGATTTGGTCAAGCGCGTAAAACTAGATTTCACAGACGTCGTCGTTTCGAAATGGAGGAGTAACGTCACTGGTTTGACGGTCATTCACCTGGATTATGAGGGTGCGTGTGATCAGATTCAGTGTTCAGTCGACAAGCGCCTTAAAGCCTGTAAACAGCTCCGATCGTCAATGGGTATTTCGTTGTGGCAACAGAAAGTGAGCTCACACAGCGACATTCATATACTTGACTAATACCTGAATAGTTTTCAATGACTCCGGATGCCCACACACTCTGGAACAGTATGTATTTAGCCGTAGTGATGGTTTCGTGTTCTTATGCCTGGTTCTTCCAGTCTGGTTTTTATGGGGTCTGAGAAGTATCCTCATAAAGGTGTCTTGGATTTACTTGCCAATCGCGGATTTTCGAATGGGACAAATGCTTGGACCGACACAGATCACACTGCTTACACGATATCGACCGCCGGAGAGCAGGGTTTCCTCCAACTTCTACCCATCTATCTAGATCACATCCTGTATCCGACAATCACCGATGCTGGGTATGTCTTCTACGTTCTTTGGTTTGTAGATCCATCTAACGTGTTTTAGATTTGTGACTGAGGTTCGTATATTGTTTCGTCAGTCAATCCCACTTCCTGAATTTCACTGCTAGGTGCATCATATAGATGGTAAGGGTCATGACTCAGGCGTGGTATACAGTGAAATGCAAGGAAGGGAGAATACATCAGGAGACCTTATGGCCACTAGGTATGGATCATCACGTCTTGCGATCTCTACTTCTTTTAATACCATATTTGTAGAATGCAGAGACTTTTGGATCCCCCTGGTAGTGGCTATCGAAGTGAAACTGGGGGTTTAATGGAAGCGCTGCGTGTCCTAACACCCGACCAAAGTGCGCAAGGTCTCGAATTACTGCGGAATGCATTAATCTGACGATGTCCCCCAGTTCGCAACTACCACTCTAGCTATTATGTGCCCCAGAACCTTGCTTTAATTGTTGCTGGTAAAATTTCTAGCGGAACTCAGTCTCTCCTGCGTGTTGTTCAAGAACAGGTGGAGCCAAGCCTCATTGCTCACAATCAAAACAAGGGTTCTCGTCCTCCCGGCTGGAAGAGGCCCTTTATGGAAACTCCGAGCGCTCAACGGAAACCTATAGCTGCTACGACTAAGGATACAGTTGAATTCCCGGAAAAGGATGAGAGTACGTGTATGCGTTTCATATTGGGATTCGTGACTCATAACATATTGTCCGCAGGCATGGGTGAACTTATTATCGGCTTTTTGGGTCCTGCTCCCAACGATTATCTAGCTAGAAAAGCTTTGGACATCATCGGTACTTATTTGACGTCGTCTGCCGTTGCTCCCCTCAACAAGGAGTATATTGAAATCGAATCGCCACTCTGGTAAGGAAATTGCTTGCAGTCTGAGGCTGTTTTCTGATTTGCCTCGTAGCGCATACTTCTACTTCTCAGAAGATACACGTGCAACCTGCGTGAACCTGCCGATCTATATCACTTCAGTGCCTACGGAACACCTCGCAACTTTTAACGACAGGCTGAAAGCAAGTCTACAAAAGATTGCCAAAGATGGCCTCGATATGCAACGCATGGCCATGGTGATTAATAGGGACGAGCGACAGGTGACATTACTGTGAAGGCATTATGTGACATGGCATTGACTTTATGTTAGCTTCGCAGTAGGCTCGAATCAGCAAAAGGCGACACGTTCTCTGGCACACTCATCACCGACTTCCTGTATGGCGCCGAGGACGGTTCTGAGCTACATAGCTCTATGGACGAGATCAACTACTACAATCTCCTACGGACTTGGACAAACGAACAATGGGTAGCGCTTCTTTCTAAGTGTGTATATCTGTTTATTCTTCACCGATGCCGCCTGAGACATTCGCTCCAGGTACTACATCGATCAGCCCTCCGTCGTGATCATTGGTAAACCATCGGCCAGCCTCGCTGACAAGCTGGAGAAGGACGAAAAGGAGAGAATTGATGCTCAAGTGAAAGCACTTGGTCCAGACGGTCTCAAGAAGGCGGAAGCGTTGTTGGAGGAGGCGAAAGCTGAACATAGCAAGCCCATCCCCACCGATGTTCTTACATCGTTCCCTGTACCTGACGTGAAGAGCATCTCCTGGATTCCGGTGCAAAGCGTGCAGGAGCCCGGGAAAGGACGAAAGAGCTTGTATCCTGCTGCCTCTGATGATTCTCTGTCCAAAGTCATTGGTGCGGACGGTGAACCTCTACCTTTCTTCGTGCAGTACGATCATGTTGAAGTACGTGTATCTTGCCAACTTAAGCTAACGACGGTGTGCTTACCGTTACTTCCCAGTCTGACTTTGTTAGCGTTCATGCTCTGTTTTCACTCGCAAAACTGCCCAACAATCTTCGACCGTACGCAAAGCACTTCTGTTGTTAATGTTCTACTGACCCACTGATTCCAGATACATGTCTGCGTATATCTCGGCGTTCTTTGCGCTACCAGTCAAGAGGCAGTCTGGAGTGAGGCTCACTCACGAGGAGGTTATCAACCAGTTGGACGACGAGACTGTCTCTTACGACGTTGGACTCGGTTTCTCGAGTGGCTTCACCGACACTTTCCGTGTCAGTATCAAGGTCGAGACTGCACAGTACGAGACCGCTATTGCATGGCTTAAGGACCTAGTCTATGGTGCGGAGTTTGACAAGGACCGGTAAGCTTTCTCCTTCCTGTCCTTGGACACTGGTTCTGAACCTAGATTTCCCACAGTATTCAAGTTGTGCTTGCCAAAATTCAGCAATCGCTTCCAGAAATTAAAAGAGATGGGTCTACCGTGCTGTCATCATTGTGGGCGGACTTGATACATGCAGAGAATTCAACGTTTCGGTTTGGGGGTGTGCTACCCCAGGCAGAATTTATTCCCAAGTTAGTGAAGACCTTGCAAGAGTCACCCGAGGCGGTTATTGCCGATTTCGAGAAGATCAGGAAATCCAGTAGGTCCCTATCGTTTTCTTCGATGTTCACTGCGTTGATCTATGTGTCCCTTGCTAGTCATTGACCCTACTGGCGTCAGATTTTCAGTCACTGGAAACGTCCTTAGCGTGAAAGAGCCCAGGAGTACATGGGCTAAGTACTTTGGATCATCACTACCCGTGCGTCTAATCCAAGGATTATTTCTGTGCTGCTCTGAATATTCTTTCGTGATAGGATGTACCTCTTTCACCTGTTCCTATGGCATCAGAGACTCTTAGCGAGGTTGGAACGAACACTTCTCGAAAAGCCATCGTCATGAGCCTGCCCACCATCGAGAGCTCATATGTCACCCACACCACGAAGGGTATTCAAGGTTTCGACCACCCCGGATATCCCGCCCTTCGGGTGGCATCTGAGGTTCTCAATGCTACTGAGAGCTACCTCTGGCGTTACATTCGAGGCTGTGGTCTGGCTTACGGTGCACACGTATCTTTGGACGTTGAGGCTGGCCTGCTGAACTTTAACTTATACCGAGTGAGTTGGCAGTCGCTCCTTTTCAACCTTTTACTGATGCATTACCCCAGAGCTCAAATAGCATGAAGGCATTGGAGGAGGCTGCTAACGTGATTAAAGGCTTGGTCGATGAAAAGGTGTGCCATCTCTCTATCTGCTAACATATAATTGACGTGGTGGTAGATTGACTTCGACGAAACTATCCTTGACGCTGCAAAGAGCACCATAGTTTATGGTGTTTCTAAGAATGTGTCTACCGCGGGCAGAGCTGTAAGTCTCCGTGATATTTATGACTTATTGGCTAAAACGATTTGTAGGCAATGGTGTCGTTCACGAATCAAGCTATGAAAGGCGTCCCAAGGACACACCAGATCGACCTTTTGGAAAAATATCAAAAGGTTACCAAAGCGGATGTCCTGTCTGCTTTGGAAACCCACTTTCTACCTCTTTTCAATGCTTCGTCTTCAGTTGCTATCGTCGTTACTGCTCCTGGAAAAGCTGAAGAGATTGGAGAAGGTCTTAAAGGTCTCGGCTTTGAAGTCACGCAAAAGGTTATGGAGATTGATGATTGCGAGCTGGAGGAAGGCGATGAAAGCGGTAGTGAAATGTCCAGTGACAGTCGATAGATGTGATCTTACGACATTATAATAGTGTACTTACTACTACAGATTAATCCACCAACTTGCTAGAATGCATTTCACAACTCTTTCGATGTCATTCTCTCCAGAACTTCTATTTTCTGTTGCTCAGCAGCTTGTCCTGGCTTTAGCTCCACGTCCCTGAGAAAATCATTGTCGACGAGGAACCGGATGGCCTGCGAGATATTTGAGACCGTTACGCGGATTTCGGGTAGTAGGAGCTGTAGAGAGTTGATTAGTAGACTGTCAAAATGCAAGAAAACGAACACTCACATTTCGCAAAAGAGTTGGTCGGGAAGCAAATGGATTTCGAGGAGGCGGGCGAGGCTGCAGAGGTGCGTTCCTTTTGACCTGCAGGCCTTCCGGAGGATCTTTTCGTGAGTGTGTGGTCGTTGTAACTGTATCAAACACGACAGTCTTTGACTCGGCGGAAGCTGCTGTTTCCACCAGTGGGGGTACCTTGGAGGAGATAGCCTCTGGGGCATCTTCATCACAGCTGGTATCAGAATCGTCAGAGATAACAGCCACATCTTCAGGCCTTTGCACGGGTTTGTTCTCTTGGGACTTTTTCGGCCAACCAGAATCAGGCGCCCTTGCTCGACTGGGGCCAGGTCGTTCTGATGGATTCACATTCCTTTCACGGCCACCCGATGGACGTGATTGTGACGGGGCCTTTCTATCCTTATGGAAATGATCACGACCATCCCGCTGACCGTCAACCTTTTGTCGTTTGTTTGGCCGTCGAGTATCGCTCAAGTCAAGTTGACCACGAGCAATGGCCTCGTCCATCTTCCTTTTCTTCTCCTCGACGCGTACAGCTGATGGGAAACGCTTCTTTCGCTCTGCTATCCATGCCTCGAGGACTTCGGGTGTATCAAGGATGACATTAGTTCCTTGGATAGGAACAGGTTTCCTGTCCAATGAAACCTGGCATCAGTAAGGAGGAGACTAATAGAATATGTGTGACACACCCTTTGAGACTGGGATCTGCATCCCAATCTTGCCTTTTCTTCCGCTTCTCCCATCCAGGGGGATATATAAGATGCCGATCCATCATATGAGTCTCGACAGTTTTCTGCGACCCAGAGAATGTACAACCAGGATGTGAACAACGATTACTTCCTGGCTGATACCAGGATGACATGGTATGGACAGGGAGACTTATCGTCCTACTTGGTCCTGCTGCAGGAGTTGGATAATATCCCGCCGGCGATGGCACAGGCAAGGCTGATTGGGCGTATGCTTGGGCATAATGAGAGCTGACGTATGTCGGGTATCCATAGGGTTGTGCTTGAGGCTGCGAATAGGATACATGCGATATCGTAGGTGCAGCAGGTAAAGAAGGGTGAGCGGGCGGTAAGGTCGACCTTGATTGCATGTTGTTGGCCTCGAGCAAGCGCTAGCCAATTAGCATCGACACTGGCAACTTTTTTTGAGTTGTCACATATCACATGTCACATATCATACCCCCGAAGAAACATCTATTGATTGCAGATATAGTCTATAATGCTGCAATAAAACAACTACAGGCTTCAAGCTTGGGATGGGATGGGTGGTACAGGCGTTTTTAGGCATTTTGGGTGACGTATATATGTAATGCAACAGGACGGAAAGCAATATCATACATTGGCCAATGTGTTCGTATCGAGGACGGGAGGAGAGGAGAGGAGAGAAAGGAGGTTTCGAGCAGAAGAGCATCAACAGGACGAGTGCATACAGGAAGCGAGGTAATGGATTTAGGAGGGTTTTAGTGGCAGGGATCAGTGTCCAAGAAAGACGGCGGTGCGCCGAGCAGCGGGTGATAAAGTGCGGGAAAGAGTCAAGAAAGGCACCGGACGAAAAGGATGATTTGTTGGAAAGTGTGCGAAGAGAGTGGGCAAGAGGAAATCGGTCCTCAGTCACACCCTCCCGTCCTCGCGAAGATGAGGGATTGAGCATTTGACTTGAGGAAATTACTCCTGCAATTCAGCTTGCTGTTGAGCCTCCCGTCCGACCCTCCTCTCCTTCTCGCTCTCGAGCTGGTTGTACAACAAAAAGAGAGCCTTCTCGTTGGCCTCAGGAGTACCAACGATAGTGAACATCCTCTCCCCAGTCTCATCATGAGGTGCCTTTGCAATGGAGATCTTGGATCCAGAAAGGCGTCGGATTTCGGTAATTTTGGTCCCACTTCGTCCGATGATGCAACCAACCATGTCAGAGGGAATGGAAATGTTTTGAGTGCGCAAGTTGGCAGGCGGCTGGCTTGCAACTGGGGAGCTGGCAGTGGGTGAACCTGGTGTAGGAGAGGAGCGGCGGTTACTAGCGTCACCATTGCTGCGACGAGATCCAGCATAGGAAGAGGAGTAATTGTGACCGCCACGACGACTGTTTCCACGTTCTTCGTTGGGTCCTGGGTGGAAGAGGACAGTGCCCAGACCTCTCTCCCAGTCTTCCAAAAGACATTTCCCGATCTCTTCCACGGCACGGCCAATGGCTTCGGGTGACCCCTGAACCTCAACGATGCGTTCAGTGGACTGCGGAAGCATCTCTTTCGAGGCAACCATACGAGCACCGGAGCCATCCTGAATGGCCTTAATTTTCAGACCACTGCGCCCGATGATGGTGCCCATCAAGTTGTGCGAGATCAAGAGACGGATTGAGGTGTGGGTGGATGGGGACGAAGGCGTGACTGGGGATGAGGGAGCAGAGGATACGAGTTGTGCAATGATGAGGTTGTAGGCCTATATAACATGAGATCGGCGACAAGCCAGACAAGCCACCTTTCAACATACCTTGGAAACAGCCTCAACAGAGCCAGTGACGGTGAGAACACGTTCATGAACGCCAGGGATGACCTTGCTGACGCCGGCCTTTACGCCAGTCTGCTCACGGAGATCAGCGACGTTCTTGCCTGCCTTCCCGATAATGACGCCGGCGTCCTTTGTGCTAACGAGAGCGCGGAGGGTGAGAGTGTCGTGGGGCGACGGCGACGGCGAGCGGGACTGTGCTGGGGAGGCTGCGCGGCTGAGTCAGAAAAAAAGGGAAAAAATCGGGAAAAAAAGTAGATACCATTTTCGTGTCTGGGGGAGTCGGAGGGCATGATGAGGGGCAGGGGGGGAGACAGGGGGAAAAGAAAGAAAAGAAGAAGAAATGGCAGGGAAGAAAGCGTGAAGCAATAAATCTTGCCGCGCAGGTGGACCAAACTCGGTTTTCACTCGGACTTGCCCGAAATCTGATGCGTGACTCAATTTCATCATACAGGAATGGCATGTCATACGGACGCTCGTGCTGTACATAGTGTGCATATTGCGGTATCGACAAGTAAAACTCTCCGATTAGCGATCACTACTCTAGTACCCCAGTTGGGCCAGCTGAGGGAACGATGATGCGGTGTCTGCAACTGCCTTTTGACGCAACTTGATAGCAGCAAGCTGACGAAATGCACATTAGAGGTCAACCCAAAGCTGACCAAGAACAGACATACCTTGCGCTCGTGGAATGCCTGAGCCTTAATCTTTCTCTTTTCTTCAAGACGATCCACAACGTCTTTGTATCCCCAGCCGACTTCGTGCGAAAGACGCTGCATATCGAGTCATGATCCTGTTTCAAGCCCGACGGCGCATTTGCGACATACCTTCACTGTGCAGTATTTGCGTCCAGGCTTCAGCCGCAACACCCTCAACGCTTCAGGTACAACCATTCGCTTCTTCTTGTCGTATGGTGGAGGAACACCCTCGAACAGTTTGAGTCGTTCAAGGGCAGCTGCACCCCGTGCACTCTTATGAGGAGTCATACCCCGGATGGCCCGGTACAGAATCTTGGAGGGAGCACGGTGATGGAAGGGACCAGACTTTTTAGGGTTGACGATATGGCGTTTGTGAAGGAAATTGTGGTAACGAAGCTATAAAAGCATTAGAACTGGAACAAATATAATTCCGCGATAACAAGCACCTTGTTCCTGAAGAAGCTGCCAGAGATATTGATCTCTTCGCACCTAACCACTACAATTTTCTGTCCAGAGAGGATCTGCTTCGAGATGATGGAGGCCAATCGACCAAGGAGGTGACCCTTGCCATCAATTACGATGGGCGTCGAAGAGAATGTGGCCATTGTCGTGATCTACGCGCCCAGATGATCAGCTTTCCGTTGCGCAAGGCAGTGAAGACTCTAAACACACCTAGGAGGGGAGAGAAGGGGTATAATTTAGCTACGAATGAGCAGAGCGTCTAGGCGAATCTCACCTTGAGGAGTTGAGCGTTTGCAGCGACTTGCACGGGCCAATGTGGCTTACGGGGTCGCCAAACCTTATCTTGCATCACTGCATAGTTTTAGTCGGCAAACGCCGGCACCTTCATGGGACCCCAAGTGGGCAATCGGATGGTATCCCTGAACTCCATTCCTTTTCTTTGATAGCCAATGGCTTTCTTTGCTTACTTTCTTGCATTCTGAGGGGTTTTTGTGCACTATCCAGCTGCCTGTGCGCTATATGGGTTTCCCCAATATTTTGGGGATCTGCCAAGTACATATATGGACTTAGCAAAAATATTATGTTAGGTAACCCCTCGGACAACGCCGGGACCGTGGTTAGCATTTTGCTTTTGGGTCACGCTTGTCAAGTTTCTCTCCGCGTCGCTCTTCGACTCGTCGACTTTCAACCAACACAATGTCTCTCTCTCGCTTTATCCCAAGGGCTGCCTCTCTCTCTCGCGTGAATGTTGCACGGAGTTCCCAAAACATTCACAGAAGATGGGTTCCGCGCGCTATGTACTCTGCTGACGCCGGCTTGTCGCGGGACGTCATCACGTCTCGTATCCTCGAGACTTTGAAAGGATACGAGAAAATTGACCCAGCAAAGGTGTGTTGGGGTTCTGGTTACTCCACTTTACAACCCTTACTCAACTTACAACCCCACTTCACTTTCTGCGGTGCCAGCTGAATGCCACCGCTTCCTTTCACCAGGACCTGGGCCTTGACAGCTTGGACGCGGTTGAGGTTGTGATGGCGGTTGAAGAAGTACGTGTTTCTTCTCTCCCCACCCTTGAAGTAATATTCATCTCGATCCTGCAGGAATTTTCCATTGAAATTCCAGATGCTGAGGCAGATGAGATCCAAACTGTTGCACAAGGTACCGTTCTCTATACGCCACACGGAATCACCCATTAATACCGCTTATGTTCAGCCATTGACTATATCGCGAAAACTCCAGAAGGTCCGGTCCTCATTTTCTTCGTCGTGTTTCTGATTCTGACCATCTGTCATTTCGTCTTCACAGCACACTAAAAGTTTGGAGCAGAATAGCACGGCGGCTCGGAATAATCCGTACTGTACATTGCCTCCACCAATCCCAGTACTTCCTAATAGCTATTCTGGATCTCCCACCCCGAGGGGTGACTGATCTGATGCGTCACGATCAATAGACATGTATCCTTTTCCAAGACGGGAAGCTATGGGACAGAGTTCCGTCAAACTACTCGTCGAACCTGGCGCATGAGTCCAATCTTTGGCTTCAACTTCACCATTCGGGGTGTTCCGATTTGGAAATTATTAAGCTGGGACCGGTGAATTCACCTTTCTCCCAGCAACATTACCCGCATATAAGAGGGTCAGAGTCATGCAGTGAATTATCCTCACTCGCTCGTCTTCAGACCATTTCCCCTCTTTTCTATGACCGCGGCACGAGAAATATTCGTTGATCAACCATGGGTCAAAGTTGGCTGCACCCTTGGAGAGGGTACGCGGGCAATACCCCTATTCTACGCGTTGATTCACCGGTCATGAAAAATAGGTCCTCTCTATGAGCCGTCCACCTCACTCTTACATTTTGTCGATATTGTCGACAAGAAGGTTGTCACTTCTTGTCATGTTCCTGGGGAGATATCGCGACTCACCTCTTGCTTGCCAAGGTCTTCCGTGTCAATACAGAAACCCTCGAGGTCTCTGTTGACGCCTTCGAGGAAGCGGTCACCTGCCTAGCCCTGCGTCGCGACGGAGCTGGAGTTTGTACTGTTTCGTTGTTCCAAACGGCGCAATATCTGACCCCCGATCAGCTCGCGTGCACAACCGCTAGTGGATTTGCTCTTTTAGAGGGAAGCACGATTTCACATCTCAAGCAGCCCATTCCAGCCGCGGAACTGCCCCATACACGATTCAATGACGGCGGCTGTGATAGTAAAGGACGCTTTTTTGCGGGGACGATCTACGACGAGAATCGAGGTATCCCCGGCAAGCTCTACAGATACGATCCTGCCACAGAAGCTTGTGAGGTCGTTGACGAAGGTCCATTCACGGCACGTTATTCTTTAATTCTCCGACAGTCTCTCCTGTAACACATGGTGTTTCTTTAGGACTCGAACGGTCTCGGTTGGAGCCCTGATGGAAAGACATTGTAATTATATTCCTTTTCATTTTACAACGGCGGTATTGATGCTTTGGGGTGTAGCTATTTTACAGATTCCTTGGTGAACAAGATATATGCGTACGACTACGACGATGGCAAGATCAGTAACCGTCGCATTTTTGTCGACGCCCTTGAAAAGGGTTTTGCCGAGAAGACATATTGTGACGGCTTATGTGTTGACGACGAAGGCGGGGTTTGGAGTGCTCGGTAAGATGATTGGCATTTCCTTTTGCCGGCGCTTAACGAGTAGCAGCTGGGGCGGATCTCGTATCGTACGCTTCAGCCCAACGGGAGAAGTGGACTTTCAGATTATGTTTTCAACCGCGCTGAATATTACTTGCTGTTGCTTCGGTGGTAAGTCCCTCGTCTCTTTTTGGTAAACTGAATTGACTTTTGGTGTTCTCAGGACCTAACAATGACCAAATGTATGTCACAACGGCTCATTGCGGGGCGATTGGAGGAGATGCTACCCGGCAGCAAAGTTATCCTGATTCCGGTGACCTCTTTCTGGTGGATCTTTCAGGTCGTTTTAGAGGTATAGAACGATATAAATTTGCTGGCTGATTACAATATATGTGCGCTTCTTCTCGAATACTTTCTGACACCAAATGGAAAATGCCGATGCCGTCGAAATCTGCTGTCATTGATAAGAGTGATTTGTAGGCTTCTAGTGCTGTCAAGGAGAACTATTTCTGATGTTGCTCAAGCAAAGAGTTGTGTATCCTTAGCCGCTTGAAGACAATTCACCCCTAACTGTCAAATAGTGATCACATTACATAAGCAAGCGTTTTCGCGGTCACACTGACACTCTTCCGACGCTTTGACGCTCACTACTCACACCTCCGCCAGCCTTCCTGAACTGCGCCAACGTGTTAAAAGATGAAGCATGGGGTCGCATTTCGAAAGTTCTCGAGGACCTCTTCACACCGGATGCTCATGCTGAGGTGAGTTTCATCCATGTGAAGCTTGGTCAACTTTTCACCCCACTTCCAGGAATCTGGTGACATCCTTGTTCGAACACGAGCAGATTAAAACAACTCTTCCTAAAGCACAAGATACTGCGCGACTGGCAGAGAAGGTTAAATTGGTCTCAGTGAACTGAGTGTGTGCTGACAATATTTCTTCAGATAATTACCATGGGGAAGAAAGGTGACAATGGTGCTCACACTCGTGCTTCCGCGTTCCTTTTGAAGCCAGTCGCTTTGTCGAAACTCTTCTCCACATTTGCGAAACGGTACGCGGATCGACCAGGAGGTTATACGCGGATACACAAGTTTGGAAACCGCCAAGGCGACAATGCTCCGCATGCTATTCTCGAACTCGTGGATAATCCAAGAGACCTGAAGATGGAAATGACTTCACGGGCTCTAGGAATGGAGTTGTTGAAAGAGAAGCTGAAATCCCGAAGTCCGCAATCCATCACTGACTTTGGGCTCGGGAAAACCGCGAATCTCGTTCGGGCTGAGCAAAACCTGCAAGCCGAAGACAAGGGTATCCTACGACCAATGACACGATGGAATCTCCAAAAGGTCCTTCGGTACAGGGGACAAGAAGGTGTCAGGCAGATTAGCGAAAAGGCCACGCAGCATGCGGTGCGTTTGTGTCATGTTCTGTCTCTCAGTTTACTTACCAGCAGTTCAGGATGAGTTGCTGGCGTCTCCTTTGGCGTACAAGTCTATGCACGAAGAAAAAACAACTCGACAACCCCTTGCAACCATAAGACCACCACGTCGCCTCGCTGGACATAAGCGGGTTGGGGAAACACGGCCCGCCCTGGTGATTGCCCAAGGTGCCCTTGCTCCTGCACCGGCTCCCGCGAAGTCGAAAAGGCGTGCAGTTTTTAGCATGGAGAATGCTTTAACCGATGGATTTAAACGACTTTGATTGTGTGAGACCCATCCATTTGGGTCCGCATCATCTCTAAGTGGATTTCCGATCCTGCCATAGACTATCCGCCCACCTGTTTTATTATTGCCTAATGCACAAAAATCAACGCTAGTCCCATGACACGAAAATAATCAAGACGTGCTGTTCCCTGTGGAGATCGGCAACCGCCTATTTTATTTTCTAAATCTTTACCACCCACCTCCTTCAGCGCCTGAAATACTACGTCTTTGACATTTCACTCGGTGCAGACGGCTTGTATAGAGTTTCAAGCGTCACGGATCAACTCGTCGCAAGTTCAATGGCCACGACGGGTACATACGATCACCACTTGGCCGTCATGAAAAGTAGATCTGATAACGAACGGCCTTTCGGGCAGTGCGCGAATGGTCGTCTGACCACAGATAGTGCCTGCCTCACGCCATGCTGATAGTTTCGCAATTTGAAATAAGAAAGATAAGGTCCTCGCTGTAGGAGCCAGAAATCGATGCGATAAATTATAGGTGTCGATAATTATATGTCTTTGGTACAGGTATCGTGATACAACGCCCCAGGGTTGCTTGGTATATTCATGGTCTAATCACAAGGTCAATGGTTATGAGATACTCCAACCATGCACACCAAGGGTAGGACAAACCTTAGGTGACTGCAACGCTCAGTCATTCAGACGGTGTTCGTTATGTCTCGTTAGCCCACACATTAAATCGGTGATCCTTCCAAAGTCGATCAACGCTCAGTCCACCTGGCTGGGACACGCTTGGTGATAGGGAATCGGTTGCTGTGCCGGAGAACAGCTGCGAGATGTAGCATTGAATATCTCTCCACGACTTTGCGCTGTCAGG
>Ga0247737_1000461_pt1 | contig 16261 bp, 13 predicted proteins | sample UWRJL028104C2_FD_180937 | JGI IMG/M metagenome (GOLD analysis project Ga0247737, IMG submission 180937) | Plant litter microbial communities from Arlington Agricultural Research Station in Wisconsin, United States - UWRJ-L028-104C-2 | ecosystem: Environmental > Terrestrial > Plant litter >...
CGCCAGCTCTCGATGAGCGAACCGATACGGTAGAAGAAGGACGAGCCCTGCCAGGCAGCGAAGCTCGCCCAGTCGGGCCGCAGGATCCATTGCGGGATGGCCGTGGTCGAATGACCAGCCTGCGCTGCGATCCGGTCCGATATCGCATACAGCCCGAGATCTGCCGGAATGCCGGCGAGATGCACCAGCGCCGCAGCCGGTACCGGCAACAGGATCAGGATCGTCGCGACCATGAGCAGGCGCCGGTCGCTCCAACCGCGCACCGCGAGCAGGATGAAGCCCGACAGCGCGTAGAGCGTCAGGATGTCGCCATACCAGATCAGGATCAGGTGAAAGAGACCAATCAGGAACAGGCCGGCCATGCGCCGCGCGAAGCGCCGGCTCCCATGGTCTCCGCGCCTGTCCAGGCGATCCAGCTGGAGCGCGAAACCGACGCCGAACAGAAGCGAGAAGATCGTGTAGAATTTTCCATCGATCAACCAGCCGAACAGCAGCCCTTCCGCCACGCGCCAGAACGAGCCGGCCAGCGCGGCCTGGTCGGCCACGCTCATCATGAACCAGCCCGAAAAGCTGTGCATGTTGGCGATGAACACCCCGAGCAACGCAAAGCCGCGCAGCGCGTCCATCACGTCGATCCGTTCGGAGCCCGCAATCGGCCCGGCCGTTTGTTCCGCTGTCATCGCTGCCCCCGCAGGTCCGTTGCATCCTGAGGCGGCAGAAACACAAAGTCACTCGATATTCGCAGGGAGATTGGCGTTTGGCTCCGGCGGGTATATGCGCCCGCCATGCAAGCGAAAGACCTCCGCGTCGCGCTGTTCAGCGGCAATTACAATTATACGCGCGATGGCGCGAACCAGGCGCTCAACCTCCTCGTCGGTCATCTGTTGAAGCAGGGCGCGACCGTGCGCGTCTATTCCCCGACCAGCCGCCGCCCCGCCTTCGCCCCGACCGGCGATCTGATCAGCGTGGCCTCGATCAAGCTTCCGGGCGGGCGCGCGGAATACAAGCTCGCCCGTGGCATGCCGGCGAAGACGCGAGCTGATGTCGACGCTTTTGCGCCGAACCTGATTCACGTCTCCGCCCCCGACTGGCTGGGGCATGCCGCAGTGCGCTATGCGGAGAGGAACAATATCGCGTCGGTCGCGTCCTATCACACCCGGTTCGAGACCTATGTCCGCTATTACGGCATCGGCTTTCTCGAACCGATCATCATCAACGCGCAGCGCAAATTCTATTCGCGCGTCGACGAGGTACTGGCACCGAGCCAGATGATGGGCGAGATCCTGCGCGACTGGGGCGTCACCTCCCATATCTCGCGCTGGTCGCGCGGGGTGAACCATGACCGGTTCAATCCGGGCCGACGTGACATGGAATGGCGGCGTGGCCTTGGTATCGCGGATGACGAGATCGCGGTCGGTTTCCTCGGCCGGCTGGTGAAGGAAAAGGGCCTCGACGTGTTCGCCGAGGTGATGCACGCACTCGACGCGCGTGGGGTACGGCACAAGACCCTGGTGGTGGGCGAAGGCCCGGCCCAGGGCTGGTTCGCGCAGGAAATCCCGGATGCGGTGTTCGCCGGATTCCAGTCGGGCGACGATCTGGGCCGCGCGGTTGCCTCGATGGACGTGTTCTTCAACCCGAGCGTGACCGAGACCTTCGGCAACGTCACGCTGGAGGCGATGGCGGCAAAGGTGCCGGTGGTCGCGGCGCGCGCCTCGGGCGCGGTCGGCCTTATCGATGACGGCGTCACCGGCCTGATCGTCGATCCGACCAACATCCAGGGCTATGCCGATGCGCTGCAGCGCTTTTGCGAGGAGGATGATTTCCGCCATTCGGCCGGTGAGGCCGGACATGCCAAGGCGGCCGGCTATCGCTGGGAGACGATCAATCAGGCGGTGCTGGACACCTATCTGGCAGTGCTGGAGCGGCGGGGGAAATAACCCCCGTCCCGGTTATTTCCAGTCGAACGCCAATGGCGCTTCGCGAAACGCAAAGCGGTCGAGATGGCGGGCGACGGCGCCCTTCAGTCCCTCGAGTTGTTCCAGCGACGTCGCGTCGATCCGGACGTCGAGCGCTTCGGCACGCGCATCGAAGGTGACCAGACCGTCCCCGGGGTGATCGGCACCACGTGCGTCCTTCGGGAACACCACCGTGCCGTGTTCGGGCGTGAACTCCACGGTCAGATTGTGCTGCCAGTGCTTGCAGAGCTGCTGGAGATATTTGCTGCCGCTTGTGGTGGGCACGCTGGCGGTTGCGCTGTCCATGAGCGCTGTCCTTTCATTGTCAGGTCGTCGGTGCCGGCGGTCGGGTCGATGCCCAGCCGCCGGCGCAAGAGTTGCAAACGCGTCACGCGTTATTTCAGCCGCTCGATCTTCTGGGCGGTCTCGTCGATCAGTGCCGCGACATGATGCAGCACGTCGCCATCGACCTCGGCGGCGCCGAGCTTTTGCTGAAGCACCGCTTTGAGGTTGCCCATGGCACGGCGGACCGGGCCGCCGCTGGTGCGCTCGCGCATCGAGCCGAGGTCCTGAAGCCGGGCGAACAGCGCCTCGACCTCTTCTTCGCGCTCGGTAAGCAGCGCCTGGCCGGCGACCGTGATCGCGTAAAGCTTCTTCGACCCTTCCGACTTCTGCTCCTCGATCAGGCCCATGTCGTCGAGCATGGTGAGCGTCGGGTAGATCACGCCCGGGCTTGGCGCATACGCCCCGCCGGTGCGCTCCTCGATGTCGCGGATCAGGTCGTAACCGTGGCGCGGCTGCTCCTCGATCAGCTTGAGCAGGACGAGACGAAGCTCGCTGCCGTCGAACATCCGGCGGCTGCGGCCGCCGCGTTCCCCGTGGCCATGCACTTCCCATTGGAACGAGAAGGGACCGCGCGTGAAGCGTCCGCCCCGTGGGCCGCAATCGCGGCCCCGCATATGATGAAACATGATCTTTCCTTTTTGTGTATCACGATGCGTCTACGATATATCTTGAGCCGGTTTTGACAAGGGGGGATTTTTCGTGGGCTCGGATGCGCCACGCCGGGGTGGCACCTTCCCGCCGTCCACCCTATGTTCCGCGTATGGCCGACCTTTTTGCCACCTATGATCCCCCTGTCCGCGAAGCGCTTTCCGAGAACGCGCCGCTGGCCGACCGACTGCGGCCGCAACGACTGGAGGAGGTCGTCGGGCAGGAGCATCTGACCGGCCCCGAAGGCGCGATCGGCCGGATGGTCGCGGCGGGGCGGCTGTCCTCGATGATCCTGTGGGGCCCACCGGGTACGGGCAAGACCACCATCGCGCGGTTGCTCGCCGATGCGGTCGATCTGCGATTCGTCGCTATCTCGGCGGTGTTCTCGGGTGTTGCCGACCTGAAAAAGGCATTCGCCGAGGCGCGCGAGCATGCGCGGATCGGCAAGCGGACCCTGTTGTTCGTGGACGAGATTCACCGTTTCAACCGCGCGCAGCAGGATGGTTTCCTGCCCTATGTGGAGGACGGCACCGTCACCCTGGTCGGCGCGACGACCGAGAATCCGAGCTTCGAGCTGAACGCCGCGGTGCTGAGCCGCGCGCAGGTTCTCATCCTCCATCGCCTCGACGCAGCCGCACTCGGCAAGCTGCTCGACCGCGCCGAGGAGACGATGGGCGGCCCCCTGCCCCTCACGCCCGAAGCGCGCGATGCGATGATCGCCAGCGCCGATGGCGACGGCCGTTTCCTGCTCAACCAGGCCGAGACGCTGTTTTCGGTGAACCTGCCGGAGCCGCTCGATCCGGCGGGCCTGTCGGCGTTCCTGCAGCGGCGCGTCGCGGTGTACGACAAGGACCGCGAAGGGCATTACAACCTCATCTCCGCGCTGCACAAATCGATGCGCGGGTCCGATCCGCAAGCCTCGCTCTATTATCTCGCGCGGATGCTGACCGCGGGCGAGGAGCCGCTCTATGTGCTCCGCCGCATCACGCGCTTCGCGAGCGAGGATATCGGCCTGGCCGATCCCAATGCGCTGGTGCAGTGCCTTGCCGCCAAGGACGCCTATGAGTTCCTCGGGTCGCCCGAGGGCGAACTCGCGATCGCGCAGGCCTGTCTCTATTGTGCGGTCGCGCCCAAATCGAACGCTGCCTATGCGGCGCAGAAAGCCGCCTGGCGCAGCGCGAAAGAAACCGGATCGCTGATGCCGCCACAGAATATCCTGAACGCACCGACGAAGCTGATGAAGGATATCGGGTACGGCAAGGGCTATGCCTATGACCATGACACGTCGGAGGGGTTCTCCGGGTCCAATTACTGGCCCGCGGAAATGAGCCCCCAGACCTTCTACACCCCGACCGATCGCGGCGTGGAGAAGCGCATCTCGGAACGCATGGCTTATTGGCAGGAGTTGAAGGAGCGCGGCGAATGAGTTTTGACTGGAACAGCATCACGGCATTTGCGCTCGGCCTGCCCGATACGGAGATGTCGACCAGTTACGGCAAGCCCGCAATCAAGATCGTGTCCAACGGTCGCGCCTTTCTCCATCCGGGCAGCGCGGGGGATTCCTTCGTCCTGGCGATCGACCAGGATACGAAGGAGATGTTGATCGAAACGGACCCCGAGACCTTCTGGCAAACCGCGCATTACGAGGGCTGGCCCGCATTGCTCGTCCGCTACGACAGCGCCGACCCGGAGCGAGTCCAGGCGATGATCGAACGCGCTCGTGACTGGAGCGCTGGCAGACCGCGAGCGAAACCGCGCAAAGCCAAGGCATGAGCTTCAGCTGGGACGAGGCGGTCGCGTTCGCCCTGACCTTGCCGGGCGTCTCGATGGGTGCGGGCGCGCGGGGTTCGACCTCACCCCAGGTGCGCAGGCGGCAGATCGTCTCGCAGGGGCGGACGCCAGGCGATTTCGTGCTGCGCGCGACGCGCGAGGAAATCGGCGTGTTGATCGAGACCGACCCGGACTGTTTCTGGCAGACGCCGCAATATGAGGGTTGGCCGTGCGTCCTGGTGCGATCGGCAGCGGCCGATCCGGAGCGGTTGCGCGTGCTGATCGAGCGCGCCTGGTGGGACCGTGCTTCCGGCGCGCAACGGGCGAGGCGTGGTGGCGAACGCCCCTGACCATTTCACCCGTTTCGCCGCGATCGACTGGTCGGGCGCGAAAGGTTGGTCCCATCCCGGCATCGCGCTGGCGGTCTGCGAGGCGGGCGATGCCGCGCCAGTGATCGTCGATCCGCCGGGCAAGGCGTGGTCACGCACCGAGATTCTCGAATGGCTCCGCGCCCGCGCCGACGAGCCGTTGCTGACGGGGTTCGATTTCAGCTTCTCGCCGCCGATCATCGAGCGCGGGGCCTATCTGCCGGGCGAGGATACACCCGTCACCTCTCGTGCTTTTTGGGCTTATGTCGATGCGGAAAGCCCCGACATGGACCTGGGCGCCGCCTCCTTCCTGGAGAGCCGACGGGGGCGGCATTTCTATCTTGGGGCGGCGGACGGGCCGAAAGCGGGCTTCATCCATCTGCGCCGCAGCGAGATGCACTATAAGGCGGGTGGCGGACACAAGCCCTCGTCGCTGTATGATGCGATCGGGGCGGCGCAGGTGGCGAAAGCGAGCTTTGCCGGCATGCGATTGCTGCACCGTCTCGGTGCAGCAATTCCCGTCTGGCCATTCGATCCGGCACCCGAAAAGGGTGCCATGATCGTCGAGATCTACACGTCGATCGCCGCGCGCGCGGCGGGCAAGCGCAAGGGCCTGAGCAAATTCCGCGACGGCGCAACGCTCGATGTGGCGCTCGCCGCCATGGGCTCGAAGCCGCATGCGCCGCTTGTGCGCTACACTGACCACGCTACCGACGCGATCCTCACCTCGGCATGGCTGCGCGCCAATGCGCGGCGTGCCGATTTGTGGAACCCGCCCGACCTGACCGCCGATATCGCACGCCGCGAGGGCTGGACCTTTGGTGTCGTCTGACGCATGGAGCGGCCGGATGCCGGTTTAGCTCAGCTGGTAGAGCAGCGGTTTTGTAAACCGAAGGTCGCGGGTTCGATTCCTGCAACCGGCACCACTCCTGAATCCTCGTGATTCGGCCTCCAAGTCATTGTTTCCACGCAGTTCCTCAAAAGCCGCAAGTTCGACTGGGTTCGACACGCTTCGACTCATTTCGACGCATCTTGTGTGGTGATTTGTGTGGTGATTTTCTGACCGATGCGGGCCGACCCGGAGTCGGAAGTGACCATAAGAAAGAAACTCACACCTGGAATTATCGAATCGCATGCCTCGGGCAACCTGCCGGATCCCTATACCCCGGGGCTCTTCATCAAGGTGCTCGCCAGCGGGAAGAAGGCCTGGAAATACCGGCGTCGCGTTGTCGGAAGCGACACCGTCGTCGAGCGCTCGTTCGGCCATTTCCCGGCGAACTCCATCGCCGTCGCCCGCGATTGGGCAGGTGCGCTCAACGAGCAGGTCGAGGCCGGCATCGATCCGCGCGAGGCCGAGGAACAGGAGGCGGACCGGGCAAGCATGACGGTCGCCCGCGCGCACGAGCTGTATCTGGCCGCCGTGCGGGAGGGTCGCGCGTCGCGCGCAAGCAAGGTGAACAAGCCGCGGACCATTGACGACAAGCTGGCGATTTACCGCTGCGACATCGCGCCGCGCCTGGCCAAGAAAGTCATCTACGACGTCACGGAAGAGGACCTGACGAAGCTGGTCCTCGCCAAGGGCAAGCACGCACGCGTCCGGGCGAACCGACTGTCTGGCGAGTTGAAGGTGTTCTTTGGCTGGGCCGCGTCGCTGCGCGGCCTGGAGGTCGGTCTCGTCTCGAACCCGGCCACCCGCCTGACGGACCTGAGATTTCCGGAAAAACCCCGCAAACGCTTCCTGAGCGTGCAGGAGATCGGCTGGTTCCTGATGGCGGTGGCGCTGGAGAAGCGACTCTATCAGCGTGGCCTGCTGCTTTCGTTGCTCTCGGCGGCCCGTTTGTCCGAGGTCATCAACGCCCGGTCGGACGAATACCGGAACGGCGTCTGGACGATCAACGGAGACAGGGTGAAGAACGACAATGCCCATCGCATCGCACTTGGCCCCTGGGGACGCTCGCTCTTTGTCGTGAACACGCAATGGGTGTTTCCCTCCGACCGCATCGACGGCCCGCGCGCGCCCTGTGGCTGGTACAAGGCGCGCAATCGCGTGCTCGAGCGCATGTCCGAATTTGCCGGGCGCACGATTGAGCCCTGGACCCCGCACGACCTGCGCCGGACGGCCAGATCGAACACGAAGCGTCTCAACGTCGACTTCGAGACCGCCGAGGCGATGCTGAACCACAGCAAAAAGGGCCTTGAGCGCATCTATGACGGCTATGAGCTCGAGGAGGAAAAACGCGCCTGGTTCCTGAAATGGGAGGAAGAGATCCTGCGGGTCGCACGCGAGGTCGGAGTGGCCGACAAGCTCGGCGTCCCAGCGGTACCGGCGCCTCGCCCTCCTCTCAATGCGCTGCAGGTCCAATTGAATTACAAGATCGTCACCACAGCGCCCGTGTTTCCATCCATGCCAGCACCTCTGTCAGTTTGAATCTGGGGCAGCTGCCGTGCTTGCTTCGCCCGCTGCCCATGTCATATTCGCGGGGGAAACCCGTCGGTCTGGCTTTACGCAACCGGTCCACCTGTCTTCGCGACAGGCGGACAATGGCCGCGAATTCATCCGCGGTCACAAAGAGGCGATCGGCCGGAGATGGAGAATCGGCCACGCTAGGGTGCGCGACAAAGGCTGAGGGATCGGGCGATCCGCGCGGCGACGACAGATTTTTCCTTGAAAAGGTCGAGTATCACGGCGTGCACAGGGCTCCTCGTTACACAGAAAGTGCCGCCGGTAGCTTGGTGTAGTTGGCGCGCTTCGGTTTCAACATCGGAGGCATTGAAGTGCCGATGTCGAGCGTTGATATGGCCGCCGCGCCGGCCCGAACCCTTCCGTGGAGTTGATCTCCCCGCTCACGTTGGGTTGTGGACTGCGTCCTCGCCTTCGATTTCGGCAAACTCCTCCGCGTTTACCCGACGATTCCCCGCGAGCGCGTTGTTATAGGTCGGACGTCGAGCCGCGGCGCCCGCTTATGAAATCCAGCACGGTCCTGATACGCCTTGGCCAAGGCAATCACCTCCATCTCGCGATAGGGATGGCCGACAATCACCATGTTGGTAGGGCTGCCATTATCTGCAAAACCATTGGGCAAGTTAATGGCTGGGTAGCCCGCCAGATTCGCCATGGCGAATGCGTGCTGTGTCTCCGTCTCCGGCCCCGGCGCGCTATGTTCGACCACGCCGGTATTATTGGAACCCATGAGATAGACATCGACACCGGATGTTGCCTTGGCCAGTTCCGCCATCATCATCATGCGACCGCGTTGTTGCTGCAGATAGCCCGGTGCGGAGAACAGCCATCCGTCCGCGAAATTGCCGCCGTGGACATCCTTCATTCGGCCAGCCCGGTAGTACTCGTCGAAAAAGGCTGTTCGCTCGACGCTGACGGCGGCCGTAATCGCAGGGTACCCGGTCAACACACTCGGCAGGTTCGGCATGGCCACGGGGATGAACCGTTCCACTCCCAAGGACCGGAGCAGGTCGAGCGCCGCCTGCGCGTTGCGCTTGGCCGACGGGTTTGTGATCGCGTCGAAAGACGCCTGCACGATTCCAACCCGCAGGGTCTTGATGTCGAATTGCGCGTCCCAATTGAACGGCAATTCCGTGACGCTGATGTCCCGTCCGTCGGGCTTGGCGATTGCTCGCATCACGATAGCCGCGTCTTCGGCGTAACGGCAAATGGGCCCGAGCCGATCCAGCGTCCATGAGACGGTCATGCAACCGAAACGACTGACGCGCCCGAATGTTGGCCGAAGGCCTGTCACGCCGCAGCGCGCTGACGGGCTAAGGATCGATCCGCTCGTCTCCGTGCCGATGCCGAATGCGATGCAGCCGGCAGCCGTCGCCGAGGCAGATCCAGCGGATGATCCATCCGAGCCAACGGCAGGATTCCATGGGTTTTTAGTCTGGCCTCCGAACCACTGGTCACCGCCTGCCAGTTCGCCGGTCGATACCTTGGCGATCAAAACAGCGCCGGCGTCGCGCAGCAACTCCACGACACTGGCGTCATGGTCGAAGACCTGATCCCTGAACTGCGCCGCCCCCCAGGTCGTAGGGTGTCCCTTCGCAGAAATGATATCCTTGGCCCCCCACGGGATCCCGTGCAGAGCGCCCCGGTAACGGCCAGCTTCGATCTCGGCGTCCGCTCGCTTGGCGTCCGCCAGTCCATCTTCGTCCATGAAGGTGACGACATTGTTCAGGAGAGGATTGTACCGGCGCGCGCGGGCGAGGTACATTTCGGTGAGCTCGCGCGAGCTCACTTGTCGCGTGCGCACCAGCTCAGCGAGATGTCGGACAGGCCAGAAAGCCGTGTCCTCGAGATTCGCTGGCCGCTGAAGCGTCGGTACCGTGCTAAGGCGAAACGGCCTTTCCGCGCGATCGATAGGCACGCCTGGGACCACCGGGCTGAAATAGAGTGGCAGCGACACTTCGGCGGGAATTGAGACCTCCCGTATCTGCCGGAAGTCCTCAAGATTGCGATTGGCGCCTTCGACCAATGCCGTGCGCTCCGCCTCGCTTAGATCAAGGCCCGCCAGCTCCAAGGCAGCCGTAACCATGTTCAAGGTGACGTGCTGCGTACCTGCATCCTGCATCCGCGCCCAAAGGATGCCCGGGGCCAGCGTGGCGCCCAGCCCCGCCCCCGCGAAAAAGCCCATGAAGCGGCGGCGAGCGTGGTCTGGAGTCCTCATGTGTCAGCTCTATTCGATCTGTGGAAAACTTTGATCTTTTCGTCGAAATGCCGATCTGGCGCGGCATCGACCGCGGCCGGCCTAAGAGCCGTTTCCCAGGAACAGCCGAGAACATTCATATGCGATATCGAGCAAAAGAGCGGGCGGTCGATGTGGCGTGCGACCAGCACGACGAGCCGTCCCGCCTACTGCAACGATGGGACAGAGCATGTGCTCTGCCCCATCGAGTCATGTTGCCTAATTGTGAAACGATACACTCAGTCCGAAGGTACGGGGAGCAAGCACCGCCAGATAGGACGGCCCCTCGAAACCCGGACTGATATTGTTGGTGTAAACGTAGTTGTTCGTGAGGTTTTTGACATAGGCGGTGATTTCCACGCCACTGACCGACCGTATCCCGATACGCGCGCCAACCAGTCCATAGGGCTTGATCCTCGTCGGCCCAGCACTCTCGAAGTCGGTAAATTGATGGTCGACATGACGGTAGTCGGCGCCCAGCAACAAGTTCAGACGGTTGGATATGGGATAGTTATAATCGATCGTCGCGCTCGCGGTGAACCTCGGCGCGAAAGGCATGTCGTCCCCCTTCTTCGCGCTGAAGGCGATCGAATCCTCGTCCAGCGTCGCATGGACATAGCTCAGCGCGCCGCCGATGGTCAGGTGACGGTCCGGGCGCAATCCGAGGTTTAGCTCGCCGCCCTTGATGGTCGCATTGCCAGCGTTTCCAGGGACGCCGAACGGGCCGACCCGCACATTTCCCTGGAGCCCATTATAGTCGAGGAGAAACGCCGCGGCATCGACGCTGAGGAGGTTACCGAAGAAGCGGTGGCGCAGTCCGATTTCGTAGTTTCGCAGCGTCTCGGAGTTAAACTGGTTCGAAGATCCCGGCGGCAGTACGGCGTCCGACCCTGGCGGGAAGATCCGCGGGCCACCGGGACGAAAACCGGTCGCATAGCGCAGGTAGAGCAACCCCTTGTCCTCAAAGTGCCAGGACGCCGTCGCCATGACGCTTACCGCATCCTGACTGCTGTCGACCTGCGGGTAGAAAGGATTGCTGGTGACCAGAAGACCGCTGCGGGTCGAACTGTAGCTTTGCTCGTAACGGCTGTACCGCACGCCGCCTGCAATGTCGAAGTGGCTGGCTATCCGCCACGTCGCGTTGGCAAAGCCGGCATATTCCTTGAACAGCGATGGCGAGGCGGTGTGGAAAAAATTGCCGCCGGCCACGGTCGGGTCAATCTGATTGTTCGCCTTGAAAATCGTGTAATCGACCAGAACCGTCGACCGTTCGTGATTATAGAAAAAGCCGGCCATCCAGCTCAGGGGCTGTTCTGGCGCGCTGGCAAGCCGAAGCTCCTCGGTAAACTTCGTGGTACGCACGTCCGACTGCGCATTGATATAATCTGTTGCTGGAAGCCCGAAGTCCACTGACGCAGAACCATTGTCGCCGCTGCGATAGACGTCGTGAATTCGAGAATAGCCGGTGTTGGACGAAAGTGTCAGCGAGCCGATCTCATAGTCCGCCGAGAAAGAGTAAAGCTGGGTCGTCGCCCGATTGCCCTGCTTACCCACCAGATCCGTCTTATATCGCCCATAGAGCGTCTTCACTGTGTCGAGATCCACCGGCGATCCGAGCGGGCTGTCGACCGCAACGGAGCTGACGCCGTGGGCGTCGAGATCCTGGTAAAATGCGCTCGCCTTGAGCGAGAGTTCCTCGGTGGGCTGCGCCTTCAGCGTCGCATAGATGCCGTTCGAAATAGCGTAATTGGCGTTGTCCTTGCCGGTGCCGACATTGTCGATGAACCCCGCGTCACGCCGATGATAGCCAGAAACTCGCAGCGCAAGCTTGTCGCTGATAAGAGGGACGTTCACGTTGGCGCGAACGGCATATCCCTGCCCGCCACCGTCGACGGCCTCGCCGGAAATTTTTCCGCCATAGGTCAGGTCGTGCAGGTCTGGCGATTTGGTGACAAATTTGAGCAGGCCGCCTACCGTGGCAGCGCCATAGAGCGTGCCTTGCGGCCCTTTGAGAACTTCGACGCGTTCCAGATCGGAAGGGTCGAAATCGGGCTTCAGGAAGCCGCCATAGCCGTAGCCGGACGATGACCCGAATGGCACATCGTCGACATAGACGCCGACCGTACTTCCCGAACCGACCGTGGTGACGCCTCGAATATAGACCTGGCCAAACCCGGGAGTTCCTTGCGTCGCGAGCGAAACACCGGGAACGAACCCGAGATAATCGGAAAGCTGCACAGCCTGGAGTTTATCAAGGCGATCACCGCTCACCACACCGACGCTCGATGCCACGCTGTTCAAGGATTCGGTACGCTTGTTGGCAGTCACGACAATGTCAGCGTCGCTGACTTCGCTTTCGCTCGCCTGTGGTGCACCGTCCGTTGGTTCGGCCGCGATGGCCGCGCCTGCAAACGATGCCATGCACAATAGACTGCATGCGGAATGCAGCAGAGTTTTTGTCGCCCTTTTCATATTTTGACCCCCTAAAAGTCATCATACCGTAAGAGATCCGAGGCTATGCTCCGGCCGACGTCCCAACAAGCTGCGTACCGACTACAGCTGTGATGCGGATTCCGGGACACTCCTGAGAAGCGGGCGGTATCGCGCGCGCGTGCCCGACGAAGATGGGATCCTTCAGGATGTCGTTATGGACTGCTGCGGCACTCATTGAGTGCCGCCTTCGAACGCTGGGAAGCGATGACCGCGCCAATCGATCAGGGCTGACCGTCATTTGCGGACGCGGGCAAATAGCGATCTCTCAGCATCGTTTCGCGCGATATCAACCCCTGGTCGATCCCGGAGATGATGACATGCTTCGGCCTTGAAGCGGGCTCCAACGGATCGCCCGTCCAAAGCACGATATCGGCCTGCTTGCCCACATCGAGCGAACCATAATGGTCTGCCACGCCGAAGAGTTGCGCTGGCACAGTCGTCAGCGACGCCAACGCCGCCATGCGATCCATACCATTGGCGACGGCGAAGCCGGCATTGTAGCGCGACGTCGAGAACCGCCATACAAAATTGCTGTCGCCTAAACGTGTTGCAACTGCGACCCCCGCCTTGCTCAGCCTTGCTGCGTTGGCATAGCTAACGCCCCACTTCTCCGTGCTGATGTCGCCATCGTCACCATCGACCAATGCCGCAACACCTTGCTTCGCGATCTTGTCCGCGACCATCCAACCTTCCTCCGCTCCGTCGAGAATGATCTTCAGGTTGAAATCGTGAGCGAGCGCTAAGGCCTGCAAAATATCCGACTCGCGATGCGCCGTGATGATGAGCGGCACCGTGCCGGCAGCGACGCTGGCGAGAACCTTGGCATCTTCGGGCTTCAAGCCGTCGACCTTCGCATCACCCTTCGATCCACTGCCGAGTTGAGTGAAAAGTGACCGTAGTTGCTGGATTTGCGCCGATCGGCCACCGCCAGCAATCTGTGCGCCGTCAACGCCCATCTGCAATGTGACGGCTACCCCTGAGCGGACGACAATGTCATTGCCTGGTGCCAGCGTGATCAGCGCTGCCTGACCGCCAAAATAGCCGAACTTCTGCTTCCGGTCGCTCGCCACCTGCGGCAACACTAGTGCCAATGTCGATCCATTACGCCGGATCTCCGCCAAAAATGGCGAGTTCGGATTGAGCGCATATTGCATGTCGAAGGCGGCGGTGTAGGCGTCGGTCGCACTGTCGTTGAACTGGGTGCTTAGCGGAAACTCGACGGTCGAGGCGGATGTGCCGATTAGAATGAACCCGGGTGTCGCGATCCCACCCGTAGCATCGATGATCGTTGCGCCATCGGGGATCGTGACACCTGTCCCGATCGCGACGATACGGCCGTCGCGGACCAGGATCGATCCGTTCGCAATCTCCCCTGCGCTGCCCATCGATAGGATGTGAGCGTTGATGATAGCGAGCTCGCTGGCCGAGACGGGCGGGGAATGAAACAACGCAAACGCACAAGCCGACAAAAGCTGGGCGGCGCGCCGGCGCAAGGACAACCTGTTCATCGTGGCGCTCCAGTATCGACGGGTTGGCCAAGTTCCATATCGCTGGGGCGACGACCTGAGATTCGGTCGAAAACCGGCGCCCCATCTACGAAGACTTTGTCGGCTACGGTATAAATGCTGAACGGATTACCGTTCCAGATAACGACATCAGCGGCCTTACCCTTCTCCAGACTTCCTGTGCTTCCGTCGATACCAAGCAGCCGCGCCGGGTTGAGCGTGATCCACCGTACCGCGACCTCGTCGGTGATGCGCAGCCCTGCCTCGTTGCCTGCCGCCATTCCGACTGCGGCTTCCAGGTTCAGGTGCTGTCCCGCGGTCGCGCCATCCGAGTGCATGGTGACGCATACGCCAGCTTTCTCGAGCAGAGCTGCGTTCGCGGAAATTGCATCCTCGGCTTCAAACTTCACCCAGCCGCCCCGGCGCGACCAGGTCGCCACGCAAATGCTCTCCTTCGCGAGCAGCGGCGCAATCTTGTATGCTTCGACCGCATGGTGAAAGCTGCCGATGTGATAACCGAATTCGTGCGAAATCTTGATCGCCAAAGCCATCTCGTCCGCGCGATAGCAATGCATGTTCACCTTCATTCGGCCGTGCAGGACCTCGCGTAGCGTATCCATGTTCAGATCACGCAGCGGAGGTTTGAGCTTCGCCCCCTGGGCGCGCCCGGTTTCATAGGCCGACCATTCCCGGTCATAGGCTTGCGCCAGTATCCAGGCTTTGCGATAGCCTTCGGCTTCGCCCATCACAGTCGATGGTGCCGCATTGCGCGCACCGTAAATGCGCTTCGGATTCTCGCCGCACGCCATTTTGAGACCCAGCGGCGCGCCGGGAAATTTCATCTGCGATACGTCAACCGCCGGCACAGGATGGATGACCACGCTGCGTCCGCCGAAGAGGTTAGCCGATCCCGGCAGAATCTGCATCGTCGTGACACCCGACGCCAGCGCTCGCGAGAAAGACGGGTCCTGCGGCCACACGCTATGCTCAACCCACACGCCTGCGGTGTTCGGGTCGGTGATTTCGTTGGCATCATTGCCTTCCGGGCCAAGTCCGATTTGCGCGCCCAGGTGAACGTGCGGGTCGATGATGCCCGGTGTGACCCACTTTCCATGTCCGTCGATGATCTTGGCACCGGCCGGAACCACAATGTCCCGCCCCACCGCGATGATCCTGCCTCCATCGATCAGTACCGTGCCGTTGTCGATCCGTGGGCCCGCGGCCGTCAGTAGCGTGGCCCCTACAATGGCCGTCATCGGCGCGGGAGCGGGCCGGTAGACGCTGCCATATGGGTCGCCCGATGATGCGATCGCAGCTGGGTCGGAGGCTGCTGCGCCGAGTGGGGTCGCGCTGATCACGCCTAACGCGGTCCCGAACAGCACCGAGGCTCGACAAAGCGCGCCGATGACGCGGAGATCAACTTTCATCATGGCCGGCTGGCTGGGGAGGTCAACGACATACCCCCTATCATGTCATGAACGTCCTGACGGAATTGTGCGGCCATGCCCGGCGTCCGCCAGAAGGTGTGGCCAGCTTCGTAGCAGCGAAAGTCCAGCGCTCGCTTCAGCTTTTCAGGTAACGCCCGTTGAAGGACGGCATTGGACTCGCATGTCGACTCGCCATCGAATCGATCGATGATGATGAGGAAGCGGATGCCAGGGTTGAGGTCGACCGCTTCCTCCGTGGCGGGCAGCGGCTTGCCGATCGTAGGCGGACGGCCGCCACGCTCGCGATAAGCCTCCATAATCGTTTTCACCTGGGCAGGGTCGCTTGGAGAGGTCGCGAAATCCCATCGGTCCCCAATTGCTTCCGGATAGTTCCGGAAGGGAACGAACCCCTCTGCATAATCCTCGTTCTCGAAGATGTAAGGCAGGTCGGTTTTCCATCCCAGATCCTCGCGAACCGATTTAAGCGCTGGAGTCTGCCATCCCGACGGCTTGATCTCCGTCACTCTCAAATCGGCACCGCTCAACTTCTTGCCCTCCGGACGCAGGAGGTCCTGCGCATATCTACGGGGCAGTATCCGCAATGTCGTGCGATCGATGAACAGCGGTGACAGGCCGACATAGCGGGACAGTCCCGCCACCACCTCGTCGCGTTCGGCCGGCGTGAGTTCGGCCACGCGGTTGAGCGCCGGGAAGTAAACCGTCTGCGCCCAGGTTGTTGCTTCCGCTTTGATCTTGGCGATATCCTCCCCGAGCGCTGGCGATAATTTCTGCCACCGAAATGCGACCTCAGCCATGCCCGGGACACGCATCGCCTCGAACAGGCTGGGATCGATATAGTCGCGATTTATGCTGCTCTCGCCAGAGGCCATAATGACGCCTTCGACCGGAATCCCACGTTCCAATAGCGCATAGGCGACCGTCGCGGCGCGCGGCGCGCCCCAGCTCACACCGCCGACCACCACCGGTCTATCCACGGCGTCATGACGAATCCGCCACACTCGAATGAACTCGGCGAAACTATCTGTATCGCCG
>Ga0247737_1000462_pt1 | contig 16244 bp, 16 predicted proteins | sample UWRJL028104C2_FD_180937 | JGI IMG/M metagenome (GOLD analysis project Ga0247737, IMG submission 180937) | Plant litter microbial communities from Arlington Agricultural Research Station in Wisconsin, United States - UWRJ-L028-104C-2 | ecosystem: Environmental > Terrestrial > Plant litter >...
CGATCCGTCCCTGGCCATCGATCACGAATGTCTCGGGCACGCCGGATGATCCGAGCGACAGCTGTACCGCGCTGACCTTGTCGTCGCCGATCCGCTCATAGGGATCGCCGTTGCGCTCCAGGAAGCCCCGGATCGCCGGGCCGGTATCGCGGATCGCGATCGCGTCGATCGGGACGCCCATCGCCTTGAGCCTCATCAGGTTCGGCGCCTCGGCGATGCAGGGTACGCACCAGCTGGCGAAGACGTTGAGCAGCCGGGGCTTGCCCTGCGTGAACGCTTCGGTGCCAAGGCCCGGCTTGGTTTCGATAATCGCCGGAAGGGTAAATTTGGGAAGCGCCTTGCCCACCATCGCCGATTTCACCGTGCGGTCGGCCGGTGCAAACAGCCCGCTTGCCACCACCCCGAACAACAGCGCGAATGCGCCGAACGGAACCCAGAGCAGAATGCGCTTCACGCCTCATCCTCCCGCGTTGCGACGCGGCGCTCCCGGCGCACTCGACCAAGGAGCGACAATAGCCCGCCCAGCGCGATCAGCGCTCCACCCAACCATATCAGCGTGACGAAGGGCTTCCACCACAGGCGAAGCTGCCAGCGGCCCTGCTCGTCCTCCTGGCCCAGAACGGTGTAGAGCTGGCCGTCGATCTTCGTCGCGATGGCGGATTCGCTGGTCACGGTTGGCGGAGAGGCGAAGAAGCGCGATTGCGGGCGCAGGGTGAAGGCAGCGCCGTCGCCACGCCGCACCGTCAGCGTCGCCTCGAGCGCGGACCAGTTCGGACCGATCACTGGCCGGATATGATCGAGCGTGACGGTGAACGGCCCGACACGCTGCGGCTCGCCGATGCGCGCCGCGACGAGAGTCTGTTTCGTGAACGCGCTGTCCGAAGCCATGCCGAAAAGACTGACCGCGATGCCGAGATGCGCGATGACCATGCCCCAGGTGAAGAGCGGCGTTCGACGCAGATTTCGTTTCCACAGCGGTGCGACACTCGCTGCGCCGGCGCCGACAGCGAGCGACAGCCCGAGCAACGGCAGGATGCCGATCCCGCGACCAAGCACGGCACACGCCGCGAAGGTTATACCCGTCGCCGCAACCGGCACGAGCATGCGGCCGAGCACGACATTGGCCTCGTCGCGACGCCAGCGCAGCAATGGCCCCGCGCCCATGATCGCGACCAGGATCAGCGCGATCGGCCCGGCGGTCTTGTCGAAGAAGGGCGGGCCGACCGAGAGTTGAACACCCATGCCCGCCGCGACGATCGGATAGAGCGTGCCGATCAGCACGATGCCCAGGATCACGCTCAACATCAGGTTGTTCGCGACCAGCGCGCCTTCCCGACTGACCGGCTCGAAGGTGTTACCCTGCCGCACCGTGCCGACCCGCGCCGCAAACAGCAGAAGCGCGCCGCCGATATAGAGTGCGAGCAGCACGAGAATGAACGCGCCGCGTTTCGGGTCCACGGCAAAGGCATGCACGCTGGTCAGGATGCCTGAGCGGACGAGGAAGGTGCCAATCATCGACATGGAGAAGGCGACGACGGCGAGCATCACCGTCCAGGCGCGCAGGCCGTCGCGGGTCGCAAGGACAGTAACCGAATGGAGCAGCGCCGTCGCGGCGAGCCAGGGCATCAGCGAGGCGTTCTCGACCGGATCCCAGAACCACCAGCCGCCCCAGCCGAGTTCGTAATAGGCCCAATAGCTGCCGGCAGTGATGCCGAGCGTCAGGAAAATCCAGGCACCGAGCACCCAGGGGCGCATCGCCCGGGCAAAAGCAGGCCCCACATCGCGGGTGACCAAAGCGCCGACCGCGAAGGAGAAGGCGACCGAGATGCCGACATAGCCGATATAGAGCGTCGGCGGATGGAAGGCCAAACCCGGGTCCTGCAACAACGGGTTCAGCCCGTTGCCGTCGACCGGCGCCGGGTTCAGTCGGGCGAAGGGGTTGGAGGAGAAGAGCAGGAAAGCGTAAAAACCCAGCGCGATCATCGCCTGCGCGCCGAGCGTCGCGATCAGGGTCGCGCGCTGAAGCCGATGCTCCAGGATCGCCACCGCGCCGCCCGCCAGCCCGAGGATAGTGACCCAGAGCAGCATCGAGCCCTCATGGTTCCCCCAGGCGCCGGCGATCTTGTAGATCAGCGGCTTGTCCGAATGGCTGTTGGTGGCGACCAGCAGAACCGACATGTCCGAGCGGACGAAGGCGATGATCAGCAGCAGGAGCGAAAGACCGGCGAGCAGGCCCTGCACGACCGCAACCGGGCGCACCGCCGAAAGGATCTGGCTGGTCAACGCGACATCGTCAGCGCCTGTTTTGGCGGCGCCCGAGAACATCGAACGACGGACCCCCACCGCCGCCAGCGCAAGCTGCAAGGCCGCGAGCGCGGCGGCGAACCAGAGTGCGGCCAGGCCTGCTTCAGCAATCATTGTTCGAGCGACTTCGTCTCGTGCATCTTGCCCGCGATTTCTGGCGGCATGTATTTCTCGTCATGCTTGGCGAGCAGGTTGGTCGCAGTGAAGCTGCCGTCGGCGTTGAAACTGCCTTCGGCCACCACACCCGATTTCTCGCGGAACAGGTCGGGCACGATGCCCTTGAACGCAACCGGCACCTTGGCGATGCCGTCGGTAACGACGAAGCGGATCGAGACGCCGTCGGGCAGCTTCGCGATCGAGCCTGCCTCGACCATCCCGCCCAGGCGAACCGCGCGACCAAGCGGCATCTCACCCTTCTTGACGTCGCCCGGCGCGTAAAAGAATGCCGCCTGGTCCTTCAGCGCCGACAGGGCGAGAAGCGCCGCGCCGATCACCGCCGCGACCGCGAGCAGTGCGAGGGTCAGTCGTTGATGCTTCGCCTTCATTTACGTTCGCTCCGCCGCATCGCGATCCAGCTCCACAGGACCAGGGCCATGATCGCGGCGAAGGTGACGCCGTACGCACCGAAAACGAAAGGCCAGGGATTCATGCCGCCATCCGCCGCATGCGTGCCTCGGCCTTGGCCGTGGCGAGCAGGGTCCGCATCCGCATCAGCACCACCGCGCCGAAGATCAGCGAGAAACCGAGCAACGTGAAGGGCAAGGGCCAGAGGATCGAATTGTCGATGGTCGACTTGGTCAAGCTGATGCTCTGCCCCTGGTGGAGCGTATTCCACCATATCACCGAATAGCGGATGATCGGCAGGAGGACTGATCCGGCGATGCCGTAGATCGCGGGGATACGCCCGTCCCCGCCCCGCTCGGCATCGGCGCGACTCAGCGCCATGAAACCGAGATAGACGAAGAACAGCAGCAGCATCGAGGTCAGCCGGCCGTCCCATTCCCACCAGGTGCCCCAGGTCGGCCGGCCCCAGATCGATCCGGTGACCAGGCACAGGCCGCAGAAGACCGCGCCCGGCAGCGCAATGGCACGCGCCGCGACCATCGCAAGCGGATGGCGCCAGACCAGATAGACGACCGACGAGAGCGCGATTCCCGCCCAGGCGCCCATGCCGAGCGACGCAGTCGGGATGTGGATATGCATGATCCGCACCGTCTCGCCCTGAAGATAATCGGGCGGGATGCGAAACAGCGCGCCCCACAGGCCGATCGCGAGCAGCACCAGCCCCGACCAGAACAGGATTGGCGTCAGCGGCCGCGCAAGCTTGAGGAAGCGGGCGGGATTGGCGAGGGCATGAAGGCTGGGCACGTCGGTTCCGCGTCTAGAGCGAGTTGGGGTGCTACTCAACCGCGCGTTAAGCGGATGGCACCGCACGGGCGACAAATCCGCGATGCAGCGCCGCCCGGCAGGCACTGTAACCATCTGATTCTCAGGGAACATGACCTCCCAGGTCATTTCGCGTCGGCGGCGCGCGGGATAATTCCCGATCGTCCGAGGCAGCCGAACGCCGGCGCCCCGTTGGATCCAGAGAGGACCGTAATGCAGATCGCACGCAGGGATTTCCTGAAACTAGGCGGGGCTGGCATCGCCACCATTGCCCTACCCGGCGCCCTGACCGCCAACCCTTCCGCGGGCCGGCCGATCATCGACGTTCATATGCATGCTTATCCTGCGGCGACGCCGTTCCCCAATCCGATCGTCAATCCGATCACCGGCGCGAAGAGCCCGATCCGGAACGGGGCCGACCATTTGTCGGCCTGTATCGCCGAGATGAAGCGGCACAATGTGGTCCGCGGAATCGTCAGTGGCGGCGATGGTGACCGGCTAAAGGCGGCGACCGACTGGCATGATCGCGATCCCGATCGATTCGTCGCGGGCGCGGGCATTCGCGGGTCGGCGGATACACCGCTGCCGCCGCTCGACACGCTGCGGATGGCTTTTTCCACCGGCAGGCTGCGCGTGCTCGGCGAAGTGACGTCGCAATATGCCGGCCTGTCACTCAGCGATCCAACCTATCAGCCTTATCTCGCGCTAGCCGAGGAGTTCGACATTCCGGTGGCGCTGCACACCGGAACGATGCCGGAAGGAACGCCCTTCGATCCCTGCTGCCGGACGGCACGGGCACGGCTCGGCAATCCCGAGTTGGTCGAGGAGGCGCTCAACCGGCATCCGAAACTTCAGATCAGCCTGATGCATGGCGGCTGGCCCTATCTGGACGACACACTCGCGATGCTGATGCTGTATCCGAATGTGAACATCGACACCGGGGCGCTCGACTGGCTCATGCCGCGCGCGCATTTCCATGATTATCTTCACAAATTCGTCGATGCGGGCTTCGGCAAGCGCATCATGTTCGGATCGGACCATATGTATTGGCCCGATGCGATCGGGCTGGCGATCGAAGGGGTGGAGTCGGCCGCATTCCTCAGTGAAGAGCAGAAGCGGGATATTTTCTACAACAACGCCGTCCGGTTTTATAAATTGGCGGGGACTGTGTCGTAATGGCGGCGGTACCGCGCAGCAGATTTAAGCCCCTCCCCTTCAGGGGAGGGTTGGGGTGGGGCAGCGTTGAGCGGTGCTCGATGCCTCGCTCAACGCTTTGGCACTTGGCGAGACTATTCTTTTTGAGCGCGCAGACGCGCGCCCCACCCCCTAACCCCTCCCCTGAAGCGGAAGGGCTAAGAAGGCTGTTTTAGGAGGTCCTCGCCCCGATCAGGCGCCTTGCGATCATGTCCGCCACGTCGGAGGCGGGCGCGCCGGTGCGGTCGCTTTCGTCCCACACTTCGATCAGGCGATCGGGAATGCGCGTGATGCGGGCTTCGACTTCCGCCTGGTCGCCCCGGCCGAGATATTCGAGGCCGACATTGATGATGCCGCCGGCGTTGATGACGTAATCCGGCGCGTAGAGGATGCCGCGGTCAGCGAGGGCCGCGCCATCGGCCCGGGTCGCGAGCTGGTTGTTCGCGCCGCCTGCCACCACGGTCGTGCGCAGCGCGGCGATCGATTCAGCCGTCAGGATCGCGCCGAGTGCGTTGGGGCTGACCACATCGGCCTCGATGCCGAGGATCTTGTCCGCTGCCGCCGTCTCGGCACCCAGTTCGGCTGCGAGCGCCGCTGCCTTGTCGGCATTGACGTCGGCGAGAGTCAGGCGCGCGCCGTCCTTTGCCAGCAGGCGGGCGAGTCCGCCGCCGACGCTGCCGACGCCCTGGATCGCGACGTGGACACCCTTCATCGAGTCGGCCGACAGGCCGCGCTTCGCTGCGGCTTTCACGCCGAGATACACGCCCATCGCGGTGAAGGGTCCGGGATCGCCGCCCGCGCTGCCCGCCGCGACCGGCAGGCCGGAAACGTGGCGCGTCATGGTGGCGATTGTCTTCATGCTCGCCTCGGACATGCCGACATCCTCGGCCGTCACATAGCGGCCACCCAGCGACTCGACCGCGCGACCGAACGCTTCGAGCTGAGGCTCGGTGATCGAATCGCCCGGATTCGCCGCGAGCACGACGCCCTTGCCGCCACCCATGGGCAGGCCGGCCATGGCGTTCTTGAAGCTCATGCCGCGCGAGAGACGCAGCGCATCGGTGATCGCGCCGTCGCTGTCGGCATAATGCCAGAAGCGCACGCCGCCCGCCGCCGGGCCAAGCGCTGTCGAGTGGATCGCGATGACCGCCTGAAGGCCGGATGCCGGATCGGTGAAGAGGTGCACGCCCTCATGATCGTCGAAATCGGGGAAGCCCCAGCCGCTGGTCACGCGATTTTCCTGGCTGATGAAAAAATGGGGCGACCGACGGGACTTGAACCCGCAACATCCGGCATCACAAGCCGACGCTCTAACCAATTGAACTACGATCGCCGCAGAGCCAGCGCCCCTAGCGGGCGAAACATGGCATCGTCAAGATTAGCGTTTCCCTTATCGCGGCACCACCCTCCAATGCCTTTCCAACGATGCACCGCATCGCCAGAACCCTGGCCGGCTTCGCCACTCCCCGTCGAAGCCGTCAGAAGCGGCCTTCGATGGAAAGCGTGTAGCCGGCGGGCGTCGCCTGGAAGCCGGCGAGAACGAGTTTCTCTACCGCGGCCGGGTCACCTGGCTGAACCGTCAGTTCGCCACGAAAGCGACCAGTGCCCCAGAGTCGGAGCGCAACCGTCTCGGTTCCCGCCTGGCTCGCAAGCGGCAGAAGCAGCGCGCCGGCGTCGCAGCGCGCCGTGCCGGTCATACCCTGGCCAAGGCTGATGCCGGCCAGATCGCCGGAGATGGTCGCGCGCACACGCCCTTCGGCCTTCTGGCAGTTGCCGTCCTGGAAGCGGACGCTGAAATCGTCGAAATCGAAGGAGGAGACCGGCACCGGTGCAAAGACATTGCCAGCCGGAAGGGTCGCGGTCAGATCATCGACGCCGAAGCTGTGGCGGCTGACGCCGATCGCACCGCGGAACGGGCGGGAGGACTCCCTGCCGGGCCCGGCCAGATCGACTCGCGCCCGCCCGACCAGCAGCTGGACCGGCGATAGCCGCGCGCGCAGATCGCCCAAGGCGACGCCGCCGAAAGTCGCTTCGCGCAAGGAGCCGTACCAGAGGCTTCCACTGACCTGGCGGGCGGTGAGCCCGGTATTGCCGAGATCGAACCATCCCATGGCGAGACGCAGCGGCAGAAAGACGATGAGCGCGATCACGAAGGCCGCGCCGAAAAAAGCCCGGGGCCCGGTCGTCAGGCGAATCCGCTTCATTGTCCCCGCACCTTGAGCGAGATCTGCGCCGACACCGTCTTGTCGCCATTGTCCGTCGTCGAGAGCGAATCGACCAGGATGCCACTCGATTCGAGGCCGGCGATCCAGCCGAGCAATGGCCCGGGCCGGGCGGTGGCGATGGTGATCTGCACGCGATTCGGCCCGTCCGGCGTGACGCTGGCGAGCGCGAAGCCCGCCTCGTTGGCACGGTCGCGGATGACCGTATCGAGCTGCGCCTCGAGCGGTGCGGGGCGCAAGCGCTGGATCGCATCGAGTTCCTTCACGCGCGCCTGAGTCTCGGCGAGGCGAATCAGCGCGTCGGTGTGGCGTTCCCGTGCCGAGGACAGGCCGTCGGTTACCGGGCGGATGATGCCGGCCCAGGCGATGGTCAGGGCAAGCAGCGCGAACATGACCAGCAGCATGCGTCGTTCGCGCAACGAGCGCCCGGCGAACCAGAGGCGAAACCGGTCGATCATCGCGCACTCACCGTCATCTCGCCAGTCAGCTGGCCCGCATTTGACTGGAACACACCCGTCTTCACATCGAAGCCATAGGCCTCGATTCGCGATTTAAGGTCAGTCACCTGCCCCTCATTCTCCGTCGCGACCGAGACGCGCAGATCGCCATTGGCCTCGAACGCAAGGCCGCGCACCTCCGCGCCCGGAATCGAGCGGACAGCGGCGTAGAAGGCAGCCGTGGTACGGCTGAAACCCGCCCCGCCCCCGCGCAGGCCCGACAACCGCGCATCGAGCTGGCGATCGGCATTGTTGACCGTCTCGCCGCGCGGCAGGCCCTGGCGCGCGATCAGGTCGGCCTGGCGTTCGAGCGAATCGGCCGCGAACTCATATTTCATGATCTGCACCAGGCCGATCAACAGCGTAACGCCGAGGATCGCGGCCGACAGCCAGGCAAGCCGGCGGATCAGGCCCCAGTCGATCGCGAACCGGCGCCGGCGTGCGAACGGCCCTTGGCGAAGATCGAGCGCGGGCGAGGCGAGTGCGGTGGCGATGGCGGCTTCCAGCTCGTCGCGGCCAAGCACGGTCGGCGCGACTCCGCCGGTAATCAACTCGGTCAGCCGCGCCTCGTCGGCAAAGCCGCTGGTCGGGCCACGCACCACGCCCTCCCCACCCAGATCAGCGCGCAGATAACCTTGTTCAGGCCGGGGCAGCAGCATCGGTGCCGGCACCAGCATCGCCGGATCCACGCCGTGCGACGCGAGCATATCGAGCCATGCCCGCATCTGCGCGGCGGAGACGACCGCGATCGGGCGTTCGGCATGGGCTCCTTCGCGCCCGATCGCGACGTGCAGGTCGCCGAGCGGAGCGGCACTGGCATCGGCGACCAGCAGGCGAGCCGCACTGACCGCCTGCGCCGTAGAGCGATCGGGCAGTTCGGCCCAATGAAGCGTGACCGCCTCCGCCGGGACGATGACGATCGGAGGTTCGGCGTCGGCGCCGGGAAGGTCGGGCAGCCCCTCCCCCCGTGCCGCGACCGCGCCACCAGCGATGCGCAGCCAGCGCCAGGGGGCGGTGCCTGTCGGCAGGAAGAGGGTGAGCGAATCGGTCATGACGGCTCGCCCCAGTGCCGCGAGACGAGCCGCGCGGGAAGCTCCGTCGCGTCGATCAGCGCATGTTGTTCGAGTTCGGCGCTGCCCAGGGTGACGTCGACCCGCAGGTCGAACCAGCCCGTGGTGACCGCAGTCTGCGCGAAAGCGTCCGGCGGCGGCGTTATCGCGCTGAGCGACGGCACCTTCCAGAAAGCGGACGGGCTTTCATAGCCGTCGGGCGGGCGGCGCAGCAGCACCTGGCGGGCCGCCTCGACGGTCATCGTGTCGGGCATAAGCATCGCGAGCAAAGGTGCCTGTTCCGGGAGCAAGGTGTTGACGTTGATCTTCGAGGGCTTGGCGAGCGGGAGCGCACAGAGCCAGGGTTGAAGCTTCGCATAGATTTGCGGTGTGACACCTGCCACCGCGCGCAATTCGCTTGGGTCGGTCATCAGCGTGTTGGCGGTGCGGTAGGGCGTCGACTGGCCACTATAGCTCGAATCTTCGGCGCCGAGATCGATCGGGCTCGTGTCGCTGTCGATCCAGTCCGCCGCCGCGGCGGCGATCGATTCGGCCGAAGCACTAGGCCCGCCGACCAGGCGGATCAGGCGCGCGAACTGAATGCGCGATGGCGTATATACGGAATAGGTGTTGGGCGTGGTCTCGACCACCAGGCTGTTGAGGTTGAAGCAATTGCCGCCATCGACCACTCTTGCCGTGGCGAAGCCGCCCGGCACTGGAAGCGGGATCGGCCGGCCGCTCCAGCCGCCGGCCAGCGTCACCCGGCTGTTGTCGCGCGCGAGCAGGTCGCTGACCTTGGTCAATGCCAACGTCTCCGCGGCAAGGCCATATGCGCGGGCCTGATCCATCGCGATCGCATTGCCGCCGAGCTTCGTCGCAAGACGCAGCTTCTCGAGCGCCGTGGCGGCCAGCACCGCGATCAGCGCGACGAGCAGCAGCACCGTGAGCAGCGCCGCGCCACGTTCCGAGGGGCGCTCAGCTCCCATCGGGCGCCTTCCGCTTGCTATAGCCCGCGCCGACCAGGAAGAGTTGCCGGAACTCTACCCCGTCGTCGCGCAGGACACGCATTTCCATCGCCTGAGGCAGCGCATAGATCGGCGTGCCCTGCCATGTGTCGCTCCAGGCGCCGTTGATGCGGTAGCGGAGCGAGACCTGCCGCACATGGGTGAGCATCACTGCCGGGGCCAAAGGCTGGGCGCCGTCGAGCATCGGATAGGCGATTCGTTCGAGCGCACCATTGGCGACACGATATTCGACCTTCTGCTCGCCCGGGCGCGGCGCGGCGTCGAGGTTGCTCCAGCCGGCGCGGACGAGGCGGAGCATCGGCGCGCTGCCGGATCCGGCCTCACCTGCAAAAGCGGGGAGCAGATCGCCCGATTCATTGCGGGTCTGGCGCTCGGTCGCCTGAGCGAGATCACCCGCCAGTGCCGAGGACAGGCGGTTGAGCGCCTGGACGTCGTCGAGCTTCTTGTCGGTCGCCGCCTGGGCCCGCACGCTGAACGACAGCAGCGACACGCCGGCGGCCGCGAGCAGGCCGAAGATCATCAGCGAGATCATGACTTCCACAAGCGTGAAGCCAGTCTCGCGCTTGCGCGAAACCGTACCCGAGGAGGAACATGGAGTGGCACGCTTCATGACGCGGCACCGCCGATCGTCGCCACCCGCACCACGGTGAGATGGCCCTGTCGGCTGCCTGCAGCGTCGGCAACCTCTACCTCGATGCGCAGGATGCGCGCGTCGGCGGTGGGCTTTGTCTCACGCGTCCAGGTCCAGGTCTTGCCGCCATTCTGCTCGACACCCTTGGCGGTACCGACCGTTGGGGGCTTTGCGTCGGTCATTGCCTCGATCGCGACGTTGCGCGCGACCATCTGCGCGGTCAGCGTCGAATCGAGGATCGACGTGCCGCGGATCGTCGCGCCTTCCAGCCGGATCAGCGCAAGTGCGGCCAGGCTGAACACCGCCAGCGCCACCATCATCTCGATGAGCGTGAAGCCATGTTCGGCGGAACGCCAACGAAGAGTAACCCCCCGGGCCTTCATCACCCGCCGACCTTGACCGAACCATCGGGGGCGATCTTCACGGAGACTTCCTCCGCGTCGCGCTTCAGGCGGATGTCGAGCGGACGATCGGCCAGGCCGGTGGTGTCAAACATGATCCGCTGGCGGCCGCCGGCATCTGTCACCACCGCACGGGTACCCTTGCCCCAGCTCGTCACACGAAGTGGCTTTTCGCTGATCGGCGCCCAGGCACCCCGCATGCGCTCGTCGAAACCATAACCGCCACCGGTCACCCACACGCTCACCGGACGCGCGCCGACGATCGCGGTTTGCTGCGCTGCCCGGGTCCGTGCCGCGAAGCGGGTCGCCTCGTCGAGCAGTCGACCGCGCGGGTCGGGCAGCGCCCATACCACCACAGCCGACGCCAGCCCGATGATCGTGATCACGATCATCAGCTCAATCAGCGTGAAGCCGCGATCGTTGCGGCACCGCCATGCTTCAGGGGCGAGCGCTGTAGTCAATTACTGCCAGCTGCCGATGTCGGCGTCAGCGCCCTCGCCGCCCTCCTTGTTGTCGGCACCGAGCGTCCAGATATCGGCGTCGCCATGCTGACCGGGCGAGGCATAAAGATAAGGGCGGCCCCAAGGATCGTCCGGCAGGCGCTTGATGTAGCCGCCGCGCTGATATTTGGACGGATCGGCGCCGGCAGGCGCGGTGACAAGCGCCTGCAAGCCCTGAGAGGTCGACGGATACACGTCATTCTGCAGCTTGTACGTGTCCAGCGCACCCTCGATCGTCGAGATATCGGTCCGGGCCTTGATGACCTTGGCCTTTTCACCGCTCGGGATGACGTTGATCGCGACGATGGTCGCGAGCAGGCCAAGGATGACGATCACGACCATCAACTCCACCAGCGTGAAGCCGTGTTCGGCGGAGCGCCGAACGGGCGTGAAGCCGTGTTCGGCGGAGCGCCGAACGGGCGTGAAGCCGTGTTCACGTTGACGCCTGCGGATCGGACTTTTGCGGAGAGTCTTCATGGCGGTCCTCATTGCCGGCCTCACTGACCGGCGAGCGTGTTGAGCTGCAGGATCGGCAGCAGGATGGAGAGAACAATGGTCGCGACGATTCCGCCCATCAGCACGATGATCGCCGGCTCGAGCAACGACAGCGCCGTGGCGGTGAAGCGGTCGAACTCGCGCTCGAGATAGTCGGCGGCGCGTTCCAGCATCTCGTCGAGCTGGCCGGCGGACTCGCCCGATGCGGCGAGATAGGTCAGCAACGGCGGAAACACTCCGGCGCGGCGCATCGCGGCGGACAAGCTTCCGCCACCGCGGATCGATTCGACGATCTCGTCCGAGGCGAGCTTGAGACGGCGATTATGGATCGTACCGGCGGTCAGGGTCAGGCCCTCGAGCAGCGGCAAACGGCTGGCGACCATGGTGGCGAGCGTGCGCGCCATGCGGGCGGCATGCAGGTCTCGGATCAGCCGGCCGAGCAGGGGGAGCTTCAGAATCCGGCTGTCGAACGCGAGCCGGATCCCCGGATCCTTGAGCGCGCGCCATATCCCCAGGCCGATGACCGCGATGGCGATGAGGATCGCCCACCAATAGCCCACCAGCAGCCCGGAGATGCCGATCACGATCTTCGTCAGCAGCGGCAGTTCCTGCCCGACCGTATCGAATTGTTCGACCACTTGCGGCACGACGAACACCATCAGCGCCGTCACCACCCCCATCGCCACGACGGCCAGCACGGCGGGGTACGCAAGCGTGGTGATGATCTTGCTGTTGATCTCCGCCTGGCGCTCCAACAGTACCGACAGGCGTTCGAGAATGATCGGGAGCGAGCCGGAGCGCTCGCCCGCCGAGACCATCGCGCGGTAGAGCGGCGGGAAGCTCTTGGGCTCGCGGCCCATCGCCTCGGCAAGGCGGCGGCCTTCGACCACACCGGCATGGACCGACGCTACGATCGTGCGCACCGTTTCCTGCTCGGTCTGGCGGGTGATGGTACGAAGCGATTCCTCGAGCGGCGAAACGCGGTTGAGCGTCGCGAGCTGGCGCGTGAACAAGGCGAGCTGTTTCGAGCTCATCTTTTTCGACCCGAAGCGAAGATCCGCCAGCAGGGGTTTGCCGCGCGGGGCCGGACCGGAACCCGCCTCGACCTTCACCACATAGAGGCGCTTCCGATCCAGCAGGACACGTGCGTCGTCGATCGACTCGGCGGCGATATGCCCACGGGTCTCGCGGCCGCGCGTATCGATCGCCAGATAGTCGAAGTCAGCCATTTGGCGGCGCGTCCACCACCAGTGGCGCCTCGACATCGGCCATGTCGCGGCGCGAGACGCGGACCGCTTCCTCGGGCGTAGTCAAACCCTCGCGCACCAATTGCCGCGCGGCGGAGCCGAGATTGGGCGCGTGGAGAAACGCATGTCGCGCGATGATCGCTTCGTCGCCGCCGTCATTGATCAGGCGGCGGATCGTCTCGTCGACCCGGATCGCTCGAACACGCCGATCCGGCCCTTGAAGCCCGATCCCTGGCACTGCTCGCACCCGACAGGCTCATAGACAACCGCGCCGACATCGAAACCCAGCAACGCCGAGACCGAACCGCTTGCCTGGACCGGGCGCCGACAATGCTCACACAGCTTGCGCACGAGACGCTGGGCAATGACGGCGCGCAAGGTGGACGCGAGCAGGAACGGCTCCACCTTCATGTCGCGCATGCGGGTGATCGCGCCGACGGCGTCGTTGGTGTGGACGGTCGAGAGCACGAGATGACCGGTGAGCGAGGCTTGCACCGCGATTTCGGCGGTCTCGCGGTCGCGGATTTCGCCGACCATCACCACGTCGGGATCCTGGCGCAGGATCGCGCGCAGGCCCGCGGCAAAGGTCAGGCCGACCTTCGGGTTGACCTGAGTCTGGCCGATGCCGTCCATGGCATATTCGACCGGATCCTCGACCGTCAGGATGTTGCGGCTGCCGTCGTTGAGCAGGCGGAGCGCGGCGTAGAGCGTGGTGGTCTTGCCCGATCCGGTTGGGCCCGTGACCAGGATGATGCCGTTGGGCTCGGACAGCGCGCCCTTCAGCATGGTGTTGATCGCGGCGGTCATGCCGAGCACGTCGAGCGTGATCCCCGCATTTTCCTTGTCCAGGATGCGCAGCACCACACGCTCGCCGGCGCGGCTCGGCAGGGTCGAGACGCGGACATCGAGCAGCTTGCCGCCCAGCGTCAGGCCGATGCGGCCATCCTGCGGGATGCGCCGCTCGGCAATGTCGAGACGCGCCATGACCTTGACTCGGCTGACCACGACTGGCGCGACATGTGGCGGCATGCGCAGCGTTTCGCGCAGAACACCGTCGATGCGCATGCGCACGACCAAGCCGGTCTCATAGGGCTCGATATGGATGTCCGACACGCCGTTGCGCGCGGCATCGGCGATGATGCCGTTGATCAGGCGGATCGCGGGCGCGTCGTCGGCCGTGTCGAGCAGGTCGTCGGCCGTGGGCAGATCGCCGGCGAGCAGGTCGAGCTCATCACCCAGGCCGAGCGTACCCGCGGCGACGGCAGCGGCCTGGCCGTCCATGGCATAACGATCCGACAGAAGGCGGTCGAAATCCTCGGGGCTCACGAAGCTGACGTCGAACGGCCGGGCGAGATGGCGGCGCAGCTCGAGCAGGACCTTCGGGTCCGATCCTTCGCGCATCGCAATCGAGAGGTGGCTGCCCTCGCCGCTTTCCAGCGCCACGCCAAAGCGCCGGGCGAACCCATAGGGAATCGCGATCATGCGATCGGGCAGTATGCCGCCTTCCGCCAGCACCAGCGGCTCCACAGCATCGTCCGAAGTGCCTGGCGCGATCTGCATCACTTGTCCCTTGGCCGGATGATCTTGGTCGAATTGCGCATCACGGGAACGCCCACTCGCGGATCCTCGATGCTACCGTCCCGGCCTGCCGGTGGTAGCGGCGCCGCCGCGCCCATATAATCGCGCACCAGCTGATCGATGCTCGGCTCGGCATCGGGGTTCTGCCCGGCCTGCTGGAGGCGCAGATAGCCATAGCGGCGTTCCGTGACCTTGCGGCTGTCCTCCGGCGTGCGCAGGACGGTCGGGCGGATGAAGATCATCAGATTGGTCTTGGTCCGCTGCTTCGCCTTGGAGCGGAACAGCGCGCCCAGGCCGGGCAGGTCGCCAAGGAACGGGACCTTCTCGATCGTGCGCCGTTCGTCGTCGCTGAGCAGGCCGCCGATGATCGCGATCTGGCCGTCATCGACGGTGAGCGTGGTCTCGACTTCACGCTTGTTGAGGATCAGATCGCTATTGTCGCTGGACACGGGCCCAGCGATGCTGCTGACCTGTTGATGCAGGAAGAGCTTTATCGCGCCCGACGAGTTGACCTGCGGCCGCACCTCGAGCTGGATGCCGACATTCTCGCGCTGCACGGTGCGGAAGGCATTGTCGAAATTGGTCGAGAGCGCCTGGCCGGTGGTGATCGGGATTTCCTGACCGACCAGGATGCGCGCCGGCTGGTTGTCGAGCGTGGTCAGCGACGGCGCCTGAAGCAGGTTCGACGTCGTGTCGGATTTCACCGCGCTGATGATCGTCCCGAAGATCGCATCCTTGCCGATGTTGAACGCGCCACCGCCGAAACCGCCCGAGGCGCCCAGGATCGAATTGAGCGCCGACTGCGCCAAAGAATCGCCCACCGCGCTGCCGTTGGTCGTGACCGTGGTGGTGCCGTTGACCGTCGTCGTGCTGGTTGCGAGCGAACGAGCACCGATCGCTCCCGCGATGGTCAGCAAATTGGGCGCAGAGTTGCTGTAGGCGGTGGCGAAGGTCGGCACGCCGCTGCCGGGCAGGCCGGCGAGAAGGAACTGGACGCCCAGCTTGCTCGCGGTCGCATCGGAGACTTCGGCGACGATCGCCTCGACCAGCACCTGTTCACGCCGCGTGTCTAGCTGGCGGACCACCTCGGCAAGCTGACGCTGCACTTCGGCGGGTGCGGCGATGACGATCGCGTTGGCCCCGGTGAAACGAGTCACGACCGCGGCAGTCCGGCCGCCCTCGGCGACGATCGCGGGCTGGCCGGTGCCGCCGCCGCCGCCGGTCGGCGCGGCCTGTTGCACCGGCCCCGGCGCGTTCCAAGTCTGGTTATCGTTATTGCCAGTGCCGCCGAAATTGGAGCGCGACAGCGTGTTGGTCTGAGTGGGCTGACTGGGCGTCTGGCCGACGAGCTGCTGGAGCACCGGCAGAAGCTGTTCTGCGTCGGCGTTTTCGAGGAAGACGACCTTGATTTCGGTGCCATTCTTGGCGCGCCGATCGAGATCCTCCGCCACCGTCGCGAGCCGCGCGACCGAGGCGGGATCACCGCGCAGCGCGACCGAATTCGAGCCGACGATCGCCACGACATTGACACTCTGGCCGCCTCCGGGGCCGGCGCCCTGCCCACCGCCTGCCCCGACCAGCGCCTGCAGCGCAGTCGCGATCTCGCGCGCGCCGGCATTTTTCAGCGCGATGACTCGCGTCGAATTATTGTCGGTATCGATGCGGCGCAGCACCTCCCGCACGCGTCGCACATTGTCGGCGAAATCGACGATCAC